>Ga0164295_10002740_pt1 | contig 14345 bp, 10 predicted proteins | sample GEODES006metaG_FD_111798 | JGI IMG/M metagenome (GOLD analysis project Ga0164295, IMG submission 111798) | Oligotrophic lake water microbial communities from Sparkling Lake, Wisconsin, USA - GEODES006 metaG | ecosystem: Environmental > Aquatic > Freshwater > Lake | place: USA: Sparkling Lake...
GCAATCGCTAGCGATAGGAAGTTGTACACCGTATCGAATTGGCCTTGTGTTAACTGATCAGGGATCATCTCTCACCTTCATGTAGCGACGCGGGGTCGTGGTTCAGTACTGAGCGGTACGATAGTGGAGTATCAACCTAATATCCGTCAAATGTCGAGTTTCAGTTGCGTTGCAGTCCAGCTTTTTCGATCGCCGAAAGCGATACCGAGTTTGGGGAGTGACTAATAGCCGCAGTTCAGGGTAGGAAATCAGCCACTGTCAACAATGACGTCGTCCAGAGCGGGGCCGACATCGTCGCCACGAGGGTCGGCTGAGCGTGGCGGAACGTTCCCTCACCGGTGCGTCGATCGTGGTGGCCGGCGCCAGCGGAGGACTCGGCGGGTGTATCGCACGCCAACTCGCCGACTACGGTGCCCGACTGACTCTGGTCGCCCGGGACGTGAGCAGGCTGGAGTCGTTGAGCATCGACGCCACGCTGGTGTCGGCAGATCTGCGCGACGCCGAGACGGGCAGGCAGATCGTCGCCGCCGCCGTCGGCGCCCATGGCCGCCTCGACGGTCTGGTGAACGCGGCCGGCGTCGTGGCGTTCGGATCCCTCGCCGACACCGATGACGAGGTGATCGAGGACCTGTTCCTCACCAATGTCCTCGGACCGCTATGGCTCATGCGGGCCGCTATTCCCGCGCTCACCGAGACACGCGGATTCATCGCCAACATCAGCGCGGTCGTCGCTGAGCAACCGCTTCCCGGAATGGCCGCGTACGCTGCGTCCAAGGCCGCGCTCACCGCGGCTGACCGGGCGCTGGCACGCGAGTTGCGGGCCGCCGGAATTAGCGTCACCGACGCGCGCCCACCGCACACCGAGACCGGACTTGCCGACCGCCCGATCTCGGGCACCGCGCCGCGCCTGAAAGAAGGCCTGCAACCAGACGCCGTGGCCCGACGCATCGTGGGCGCCATCATCGCCGGCGAACGCGAGATCCCCGCCGAGGCATTCACCGCCTGACACCCGGCCGCTGCCCAAGCACGGCGATGACGGAGGGAACGACGTCGCATGAAAAGGGCAGCAGGCCTGTACTGCGCAGTGCTCATAATCGCGGTGGCTCTCACCCCGCCGACGGTTAATGCTATGCCGCGCAAGGGGTCTGACGGGCTGATGGTCATCGCCCATCGGGGCGGCACCGGGGATTTCCCGGAGAACACCATCCTCGCGATCACCAACGCGGTTGCGGAGGGTGTGGATGGACTGTGGCTCACCGTTCAAGCCAGCAGCGATCACGTGCCGGTGCTATTCCGGCCGTCGGATCTTTCAAGCCTGACTAATGGCACCGGAGCGGTGAACACCAAGACGGCCGCTGAGCTTGGGCAACTCAACGCCGGCTGGAACTTCGGGGAAGGCGACGGATATCCGTTTCGGGAGCGGGCCACGCCGATACCGGCGTTAGAGGACGTCATCGCCGCGGTTCCATCCAGTATGCCGTTGTTCCTGGATCTCAAGCAGAAGCCCGCGGCCCCCGTCGTTGCCGCGGTTGCCGAGGTGCTGCGCAGGACCGGCGCCGTCGACCGCGCGACCATTTACTCCACCGATGCCGACATCACGGATCTGGCGCTGCGGCAGCAGGATTTGCAGGTGGCGGAGAGCCGTGACATCACCCGGGAACGACTACTCACTGTGGCACTGGTCCACCGCTGCGACCCGTCCCCCAGTCCCGGAATATGGGCCGGCTTCGAACTGCACCGCAACCTGACGGTCACCGAACAGTTCACGCTGGGATCCGGCGTCACCGAGGTCGCTGCCGAACTGTGGGACCCGGAATCGGTGGCGTGCTTCACCTCGCAACCTGGCAGCCGAGTCATCGGATTCGCGGTCAACACCGAAGACGATTACCGGTTCGCCGACAAGATCGGTCTGGACGCCGTGCTCGTGGACTCTCCGAGCGCCGCCCGTCAGTGGCGGGAGGGCTGATGGATCCGACGAGGAGAATCAAACTCCTGACCTGAGGTGTCGGTGTCGCGACGCGTGCCACGTCCGGCGCCGACGAGGGGACGAGGTTCGGCGGATCTGACGGCGGCCGAGACGCTCGCACGCGCCAGAGCGGCCGCGGCGACATCCACTGCGGCGCGGCGAGCGGCGACGGTAGTGGAACGGTGCACCGACGCGGGGGACGCCGTCGCGACCGGCGCCGTAAGAGGGACCGCTGTGGGCGCCGGGTCAGGCGCTTTCGGCGGGCAGAACAGATCCGCCAGCGCCTGACCGCCCTGAGCGACCGCGGCCCGAATGTCGGAGACGAACGTGCGCGCGTTGTCGACGGTGAGGTTGTTCAGGCCGGGAAGCAGTCGCGCCCGCACCACCTGCCCGGCCGGCAGAGAACGGTCGTAGCCCAGTTCGACGAACACCCGAACCAGCGGCTCGAACACGTCCACCACAGGGCCCAGGCCGATCCACCGCAGCGGATAGAACATCGGCAGGTTCTTCGAGGGCACGAAGTAGTAGGTGGTGTCCCCATAGCTCGCCACCGTGGTGGTGGGCAGGTAGTCCGGACTCGCCGGATCAATCGACACCGTGGGGACGAGACCCTTCAGGAGCGGGTTCACCGACTCCGGGAGATACCAGTGGTTGATCCCGCCGAACAAAGAGTTGATGTCGGCGAGCAGATTCAGCGGATAGGTGGGGAAGTCCGACCACACGTCGTACTGCCGCGCGATGTCCACAGTCGGGAACGGTGTGTCCGTCGGGGTAGATGTCATACGCGTCGACGAGGTAAGCACGCGAGCCAATAAGGGAATGCGGGACAGGAACCCACCATTGGGCCGGTACGGGTTTCCCATCAGAACGAACGACACTGGCGCGACGAGGTCACTGCTGGCGTATTCGGTTGCCAGCGTTCGCTTCTCCACCGCGGCGATGATGGCGCTCTGGGAGTACCCGAACACCGCGAGGGGTGTTTGCGGACTGCTCTGCAACTTCTCCTGGACGCGGGCGTCGAGCAGTTCGGCCCCCCGCCCGATGGAGTTGTTGAACGTCAGGTCGAACAGCCCCGACACCGGCCAGAACTCCTCCGGGGTGGTCATCTCCTCGCCGATATAACCCCCACCGAGCGCCGGGTTCACCATGTTTTCCATCACCTGGGCGATCCAGGTGGGCGTGACCACCGGTTCGAAGGTCCCACTCATGACCAGCGCCGCCTGCTCGCTCAGGAGGGCTATCGCGCCACTGGCCGCGCTTCGGAGACTGGCGGAGGTCCGTGTCGCGGCCTCGACGCCGGACATCGTGATCAGGCCGGCGAGCACCACCGCGGTGAGGAGCGCGGCGAGGATCCGCGTGAAAGCCGCCGCCGAGCGGGGCAAGGAGTGGCCGACGGCAGTCCAGTGCGATGTATCGACTACTCGACGTCGTGCCGCCAACGTATCCCCCCAACATGGGAGGAACATCCACTGAGGACGGCCAGACTTATCGAGTGCTGCCGCCAAGCTCCCCAACCAAAGGTATTCTCGCACACCAAGCGTACGGACATTTGCTAACGAGCAGCATCCCGGCTAATTCCCGCTCACAATGTTCGAGGTGTCCGGAGGCGATGCGTTGCTGCTCTTTCTGCAGCGGCTCCCCATTTCCTATCGGCGGGATTGCGGCTGGCTCGACTGAGGGTCGGGCGAATTGGTGTTGTGTGGCTGGATACTGATTCGGTGACGCGTCTCAACCTCGAGGACCGCTGGCCTTCCCTCGCCGATCAGGCCAACGTGGCGACAACCCTCTTCGGCGATGACGGTGAAAGGCTCGTCGCCGAGTGGCTCGACATCCAGCTGGGCTTCGTCGGCGACGCAGACTTCGCTGCAGGGTTCTCCGACCACATCACCCTGCCCGGGATCGCACCGCTGGATTACGCGCACCGACACCTTCGCACTCCGCGCGGGGAGCTGGTGGGCGGTATCCGCTTCTACGGTCTGGATACGGCTCGGCCGTTCGTTGACGTCCTGGCTCATAGCTTCAGCGACCTCGCCTCTCTCGGTCAGGTTGTCGCCGCCGAATGGGCTCCATTCGCAGCGAGATTTATGCGGCTGCGTCATCGTCCCGGACTTATCAGTGGAGACAACGTGATTCCGGATCAGACGATCCATGCCGCCCGGTACAGCCAGATGACTCCACCCGACGGGCGCGTCCGCCTGACCCCGCATCGGGTGGATCACCGGCGACGAGATTCAAGAGGAAGTCATCTCCACCGGCCACACAGGCCACGGCTACGCCGCCTCGGCCCAAGCCGCGTGGTCAGCTCACATCGCCGATGATCCTGCGCGACTATTGATCGGCACCATCGACAGACATAACCATGCTTCGCGCAGAACAGCGGAGCGGGCGGGAAGACCGGCGGTGCTGGAAGACGTGTTCGTTCGGCTGGGGCGCTGAAGCGCCCCGCGAGTTGGCGGCGGCCGATCAGATTTTGCATGATGGGATTTGCTATATAGCCCGTGGCTCACCACCGCACCCGGCGACCTTCTCTGGCGATCAGGCAGAGTGAGAAACTGGCTCTGAACTGGGGTGATGGAGCCGCCTAGGAGAATCGAACTCCTGACCTATTCATTACGAGTGAATCGCTCTACCGACTGAGCTAAGGCGGCGTGGCCGACGATGAGCGCTTATTCGAAGAGCTATTCGTCCGAGCCGAGGCCAAAGTCTACCCGCCGGGGCGCAATGCCTGACCCATGGTGGCGACCATGGCACCCACGGCGAATTTCGGCTTGACGTTCATCGCCAACGCGGTGCGGCAGGCCAGCACCGCTTCGATACAACGCAGCAGCCGATCCGGGGAGGCGTGAGCCGCAAGTCGGGACGCGTCCGTCGTCATATCGGGGTGGCTGGCGGTCACTGCGCCCGCTCCCCCGGCCGCCATCATGGCGTCGCGCAAATAGGTGGCGAGGTCGATCAGGGCACGATCAAGAGCATCTCGCGAGGCGCGCGTCTGCCGCGATTTCTGCCGCCGCTCAAGGTCTTTGATCGCACCCGCCGTACCGCGCGTGGCCCCCGCCGTGCCCTTGCCGGTACCGCCGGCGCCCAAAGCGGTCAACAGTTCATCGGATTCGGCTTCGTCGCGGCCGACGGTGAGTGCGCGCGACTCGGCCTCGGCGGCGGCGACCAACTCATCCACGGCCGCGTAAGCGCGCTTCGGCATCGCGGCGGCCCGCGCCACGCCCAACGCGCGCATACGGCGGTCCCGGGCCTCGGGATCGGTCGCCAGCCGGCGCGCCCGGCCGACGTGGCCGCCGCTGACCGACGCGGCCACGAGTGCGTCGGTCTCCGTCAATCCGTCGGTGTCCATCAGAACCCGGGCGATCGCGGCGACCGACGGTGTCACCAATGCCACATGCCGACACCGAGACCGCAAGGTGACAGAGATGTCATCGGGATCGACCGACGGCGCGCACAGCAGGAATACCGTCGACGGCGGCGGTTCCTCCACCACCTTCAGCAGCACGTTGCCCGCGCCCTCAGTGAGCCGATCAGCATCTTCGATGACGACGACCTGCCAGCTGCCGGTGCTGGGCCGCCGCGACGCGGTCGCGACGATGGCGCGCATCTCCTCGACCCCGATCGAAAGGCCCTCCGGAATGACGCGGCGAACATCAGCGTGGGTACCCGCCATCGTCGTGGTGCAGGCCCGGCAGTTCCCGCATCCAGGGACGCCGTCGGACGTGCACTGCAGAGCGGCGGCGAAACAGAGCGCGGCCACCGAACGGCCCGATCCGGGCGGCCCGGTGATCAGCCAGGCGTGCGTCATCGCAGCAGGGTTAACCGCACCGTGAGCAGAATCACCCCGCGCCGCCACCGCGGCGGCGACCAACTCCACCTCGGCCGCGCTCTGGCCGACCAACCTCGTGAAGACCCCGGACATCGCCTGCCAACACTAGTCGAGCTGCCAGATACTGATCCCCGGTTATCCGATGCGTTGTTAGCGAAATGCCACTCCGCGACGTAGCGCGGTGCTGGCCGGCCGGCTGTCTCCGGCTACGGTGGAATGGTGAGTAGCGCGCCGGTCACGCGCGGACGAATCCGCGAATTCGCCCGCTGGGCGGCGCGCACACCCTGGCCGCTATTGGGCCTGGGCATGCTGCAGGCCGACATCATCGGCGCACTGCTGGTGCTGGGCTTCCTGCGATTCGGCCTGCCGCCCTCTGATCGACTCAAACTGCAGGACCTTCCGACGACGAATCTTGCGATATTCCTCGGCTACCTCGTCGTCTCGTTCACCATCGGCGCGCTGATCAGCATCAAACTGCTCACACCGGTGTTTCGCTGGCAGCGACGCGACTCACGACTCATCGTCGACGACCCGGCCGATACAGAACAGGCCCGACTGCGCGCCCTGCGGGTGCCGGGTTACCGGTCCGCAATCAGCATCACCACCTGGCTGCTGGGCGCGGTGGTGTTCATCGCGGCGTGCTGGCCGGTCGCCAGTCACGCCGCGCCGGTACTGGCGGTGGCCACCCTGCTCGGAGCAACCGCCACCGCCATCATCGGCTACCTCCAGGCCGAGCGGGTACTGCGGCCCGTCGCCGTCGCGGCGTTGCGGGCGGGAGTGCCGGAGAACTTGAGTCGACCCGGTGTGGTGTTCCGGTTGGTGCTCGCCTGGGTGCTGTCCACCGGAGTGCCACTGCTGTTGATTGTGCTGTCCGTCGTCGCCACGAAGTTGTCGTTGCTGCAGGCCTCGGCCGATGCCATGCTGATCCCGATCCTGCTGATGGCCGTTGCCGCCCTGGTGATCGGCCTGGCCGGAAATGTGTTGTCGGCCATGGCAATTGCCGATCCGCTTCGCCAGTTGCGCTGGGCCCTCGGCGAAGTGCAGCGGGGTAATTACAACGCCCACATGCAGATCTACGACGCAAGCGAGCTCGGGCTACTGCAGGCCGGCTTCAACGACATGGTCCGCGAACTCAGTGAACGCCAGCGCATGCGCGACCTGTTCGGCCGCTACGTCGGCGAGGACGTCGCGCGACGGGCACTGGAGCGCGGTACCGAACTGGGCGGCCAGGAACGCGACGTCGCGGTGCTGTTCGTCGATCTGGTGGGCTCGACCCAACTGGCCGCCACCCATCCGCCAGGCGAAGTCGTCGACCTGCTCAACGAGTTCTTCAACGTCGTCGTCGAAACCGTCAGGGAGTACGGCGGTTTCGTCAACAAGTTCTTGGGCGACGCGGCCCTGTGCATCTTCGGTGCACCGCTGGAACACCCGGATGCCGCCGGTGCGGCACTGGCCGCGGCGCGGAAGCTCCACGACGCACTGGTCGGGGTGCTCGGCCAGACCGAGTTCGGGATCGGGGTCTCAGCGGGACGGGCGATCGCCGGGCATATCGGGGCCCAGGCCCGGTTCGAGTACACGGTGATCGGCGATCCGGTGAACGAAGCCGCGCGTTTGACGGAACTCGCCAAGCTTGAGCACGACCATGTATTGGCCTCTGCCGTCGCGGTCGCCGGAGCACCCGATGCTGAGGCGCTGTGCTGGAATGTGGGCGAAATCGTCGAACTTCGGGGGCGATCCGCTCCCACCCAACTGGCCCGGCCGGTAAATCTCGTTCAGCCCCAGGACTTCAGCGGATCCACCGCACTTGCCCTACCCGGTTAAGCCTTCTTCGCTGAGGCCTTCTTGGTACCGGCTTTCTTGGCCGGCGCTTTCTTGCGGACCACCTTCGTGGTGGTGCGCTTGACCGGTCCGCGGACGCGGCGCTCAGCGAGCAATTCTGACGCCCGATCGTCGGTGATGGTCAACACGTCATCGCCCTTGCGCAGACTTGCGTTGGTCTCGCCGTCGGTGACGTAGGGACCGAACCGGCCGTCCTTGATCACCATCGGCTTACCCGAGGCGCCGTCCGTGCCGAGTTCGCGCAGGGGCGGCGTCGCGGCGCCCTGCCGACCGCGGCGTTTGGGTTCGGCGTAAATCTTCAGCGCCTCGTCCAGCGTGACACCGAAGATCTGATCCTCACCTGCCAGTGATCGGGAGTCCGTGCCGCGCTTCAGGTACGGCCCGTAACGGCCGTTCTGGGCGGTGATCTCCTCACCGTTGGCGGGATCCACCCCGACCAGTCGCGGCAGCGACAGCAGCATGAGCGCATCCTCGAGGGTGACCGTCTGCACATCCATCGAACTGAACAACGACCCGGTGCGCGGCTTGGGTCCGATGGGCTTCTTGCCCTTCTTGGCCACGGCGGTGCCGTCGTCGTCGGGCGGTGGCGGCAGCACCTCGGTGACGTAGGGGCCGTAGCGACCGTCGCGGGCGATGATCTCGTGGCCGGTCTCCGGATCGACGCCGAGCGTCCGGCCCTCCTGCGGGGTGGCGAAAAGAGTTTCGGCCAACTCCAGGGTCAGTTCGTCCGGGGTGATCTCATCGTTGAGGTTCGCTCGCTGCGGGGTGGGCTCACCGTCGTCGCCGACGATCATCCGTTCCAGGTACGGACCGTTCTTCCCTACCCGCACGTAGATCGGGCGACCCTGATCGTCGTCGAACAGCGCAATGGAGTTGACCTCGCGGGCATCGATGCCCTCCAGGTTCACGCCCACCAGTTTCTTGAGGCCGCCGGCACGGGCGATCGAATGCGGTACGCCGTGCTCACCACCGAAGTAGAAGTTGTGCAGCCAATTGGTGCGCCGCTCGTGACCGGAGGCGATCTCGTCGAGTTCATCCTCCATGGCGGCGGTGAAGTCGTAGTCGACCAGACGGCTGAAGTGTTGCTCCAGCAGACCGGTCACCGCGAAGGCAACCCACGAGGGCACCAGGGCCGTGCCCTTCTTGTACACATATCCCCGGTCCTGAACGGTCTTGATAATCGAGGAATACGTTGAGGGACGGCCGATTCCGAGATCCTCGAGAGCCTTGATCAACGACGCCTCGGAGTAACGCGCAGGCGGGTTGGTGCTATGTCCGTCGGCGGTCAGCCGGGTGGCGTCCACCCGCTGGCCCTGGCGTAACTGCGGCAGCCGACTCTCGGCGTCATCGGCCTCGCCGCCGGCCAATTCGTCGACCGTCTCGACATAGGCCTTCAGGAACCCCGGGAACGTGATGGTGCGTCCGCTTGCGGTAAAAGCGGCCTCGCGGCCGTCAGCAGCGCTGCCGGTGATGCGCAGGCTCAATGTGGTGCCGCGGGCGTCGGCCATCTGGGAGGCGACGGTGCGCTGCCAGATCAGTTCGTAGAGCCGGAAGCCGTCGGCATCGAGTTCGGCATGCAGCGCACCCGGGGTCGAGAAGACCTCGCCGGAGGGACGGATGGCCTCGTGCGCCTCCTGGGCATTCTTGACCTTGCGGGTGTACTGGCGCGGCGTGGGGTGGACGTACTCCTCGCCATAGAGTTGGCGCGCCTGGTTACGCGCGGCGTCTACCGCCGACTGCGACAGCGTGGTCGAGTCGGTGCGCATGTAGGTGATATGGCCGTTCTCATAGAGTCGCTGGGCCACGCTCATCGTGCGCTCGGAACTGAACCGCAGCTTGCGCCCGGCCTCCTGCTGCAACGTCGAGGTCATGAACGGCGGATACGGCCGGCGGGTGTAGGGCTTCTCCTCCACCGATGCGACGGTCAGTGCGGCGCCCTGCAGGCCGGTAGCCAGCGAGCCGGCCGCTACCTCATCGAGCACCAGAACTTCAGCGGGCTTTCGGACCACGCCCACCGAATCGAAGTCGCGACCGGTTGCCACCCGCTTGCCATCGACTGCCACTAGTCGGGCGGTGAAGCGCGGCGGGCTGGCAGCGGGATCGGACACGCTGGCATCCAACTCCGCCAGGATGTCCCAGTAGGAGGCACTGCGGAAGGCCATCCGTTCCCGCTCGCGCTGCACGATGATCCGCGTCGCGACCGACTGCACGCGGCCCGCCGACAGCTTCGGTGCGACCTTCTTCCACAGCACCGGACTGACTTCGTAGCCGTACAGCCGGTCCAGGATGCGCCGGGTCTCCTGGGCGTCGACCAGATCGATATCGAGATCGCGTGGGTCATCGGCGGCCGCTCGAATCGCCGATTCGGTGATCTCGTGGAACACCATTCGGCGCACCGGGACGGTGGGCTTCAACGTTTCCAGCAGATGCCAGGCGATCGCTTCACCCTCGCGATCGCCGTCGGTGGCGAGATACAACTCATCGACACCCTTGAGCAGGTTCTTGAGTTCGGCAACGGTGGTCTTCTTGTCCGGGCTGATGACGTACAGCGGTTCGAAGTCGGCATCGACGTTGACGCCGAGCCGAGCCCACTTCTCGGCCTTGTACTTGGTCGGGACGTCAGCGGCACCCTTGGGCAGGTCGCGAATGTGGCCGCGGGAGGACTCGACGATATAGTTCGCGCCCAGGTAGCCGGCTATTTTGCGCGCCTTGGTAGGCGACTCGACGATGACGAGCCGACGGACGTTACCGTTATTTCCGCTTCCGCGATCGTCGTCAGCCAACTGCGCTTACGCTCCATTTCTGTCGTGCCCCATGGGTCCCTATATATAAGGACATATATCTGGGCACTGGACAATTTCGCACCTTTGGACCGGCAGACGCAAACCGACCCCCCGTGGGGAACCCTCTCAGATTTGCGGCCACGCCGCCAATGCTTCGGGCCCGTCGGGGGGTTCACCCACGTTCTCTACCAGCCGCGAAAGCCGCCGGCGGCCACTGATTCGCAGGGCCGGCCGCGCCCCACGGGTACCGATCAGCGTCGGTGCGATTCCCACCCTCATCAGGGCCGAGGCCAGCGGCGAATGGGTGTCGGGGGCGTGCGGATCCAGACCCAGAAGGTAGCGGTCAGCATCCGGGCTGCCAGCCGCGAGCGTCCAGGCCCGCAATTCACGGGGCCCCGGCATCCACTGCGGCGGGACGGTCTTAACTGCGCCGCGCGTCCAGTCCCCGGCGATGGCCAGCAACCGGGGGTCGACCGCGGTGCGCACCAGGGGATGGTTCTCCTCGGTTCGGGTGACCTCGGCCTGCAGGCCGGCCGCCGTAATCATGTCGGCCAACGCCACCGCACGCCAGTCGGTGTCGACCACCACCGAGAGCCGCGCGGCACCGCCGACCATGACAGCCTGACCGGCTGCCGCGAGCACCCCGGTGAGGTCGGTGACCGCAGGGGGCACCGACTCGGCCGAGAAGAACGACAGCTGGCTCACAACTCGACAGTAGGGCAGCCGAAGAAACTCGCCACGCCGCTGTGACCGTTTCGGCTACGCCGAGCTGTAGGGGCGCGGTAAAGCAAACACCCCCGCGGCGCCCGTTGTCCGGGCACCCGGGGGTGATCGCGAGAGTTGTTGTCGGTCAGACGGCGCGAACGCCGGTGGCCTGCGGGCCCTTCGGGCTTTGACCCACCTCGAACTCAACCTTCTGGTTCTCCTCCAAGGTGCGGAAGCCCGACCCCTGGATCTCCGTGTAGTGGACGAACACATCGGCGGAGCCGTCCTCCGGAGCAATGAAGCCGAAGCCCTTCTCCGCGTTGAACCACTTCACAGTTCCCTGTGGCATTTTTCGTACATTCCTTCTTTTCCGGGAGCGACCTAACCATGTTCGGCGTAGACCGGGTCGGTTCCGACCGCCATCCTTCGTGGATTTGTCGGAACTCATCCGACGTACGCACCCTCGCAGGAACCGCGACCGCAACATCGATCCTGCGAAGCGCCAAACACGAACACAGAAGCTACGACCGACCATATCCAATCACGTTCGGGCCGGTTAGAACAGTCTCCGCGACAATTCCGTGTGGATCCGTATGGCACCTTGATGGAAGATTCGGACGGGGGCGCGCGATGGTGAGCTTCGGCAGCGAGTTGCTGGGCGCCGTGTGTGGTGACACGCGACTCGACGAGACCGCCGCGCTTCGCCATGTCGCGGAGATCGGCGCCCGCCGTGCCGAGCTGCGGGACTGGCCGTCCTGGGCCGCGCCCGACGTGCTTGCGGCACTGCGCGAACGGGGGATATCGGCTGCGTGGTCGCATCAGGTCGAAGCGGCCGAACTTGCCCACGCCGGTCAGCACGTGGTGGTCAGTACCGGCACCGCATCGGGGAAGTCACTGGCATTTCAGCTGCCGATCATGGACGCCCTGGCACGTGACCCCCGGGCCAGGGTCCTCTACCTCTCCCCGACGAAGGCGCTCGGTCATGACCAACTCCGGGCGGCCCACGAGTTGACCGCGGCGGTAGCGCGCCTGGGTGATGTCGCACCGAGTTCCTACGACGGTGACACCGCGCCCGAGGTTCGCCGCTTCGCGCGAGAGCACTCGCGCTGGCTATTCTCCAACCCGGACATGATTCACCTCTCGCTCCTGCGGAACCATCCGAGGTGGGCGGTTTTCCTACGCGGCCTGCGCTACATCGTGGTCGACGAATGCCATTACTACCGAGGGATTTTCGGCTCCAACGTGGCGATGGTCCTGCGACGTCTGCTGCGTTTGTGTGACCGCTACGCCGCACCCGGCGCACCACCGCCGACGGTGATCTTCGCCAGTGCCACCACCGCCGCACCCGGTGCGACGGCGGCCGAACTCATCGGCCGGGATGTTGTTGAGGTCACCGCCGACGGGTCGCCGCACGGCGCCCGGACCATCGCGCTGTGGGAGCCGGAGTTGCGGACCGACCTGCAGGGCGAGAACGGCGCGCCGGTGCGCCGTTCGGCCGGCGCGGAAGCCGCCAGGATGATGGCCGACCTTGTGGTGCAGGGTGCGCGGACGCTGACCTTCGTCCGATCCCGCCGCGGCGCTGAACTGACCGCACTGGCCGCCCGGACGCGGCTGACCACCATCGCCCCCCACCTCCGGGACACGGTGGCCTCCTACCGGGCCGGCTATCTCGCCGAAGATCGCCGCGTGCTGGAGCGGGCCCTGGCCGACGGCGAGTTGCGCGGGCTGGCTTCCACCAACGCCCTGGAATTGGGCATCGACATCGCCGGGTTGGATGCCGTGCTGTTGGCTGGCTTCCCCGGAACGGTCGCCTCCTTCTGGCAGCAGGCGGGCCGGTGCGGCAGACGTGGTCAGGGTGCGCTGGTGGTGCTGATCGCTCGAGACGACCCGCTGGACACCTACCTCGTCCATCACCCCGAAGCCCTGCTGGGCAAACCGGTCGAGCGCGTGGTGATCGACCCGGCGAACCCCTATGTCATTGGTCCGCAATTGCTCTGTGCCGCAACCGAAATGCCCCTCACCGAGGAGGAGATCAGGGCATGGAGAGCCGGATCCGTGGTCGAAGCGCTGATGACAGAAGGGCTCTTGCGCCTGCGCGCCGGACGGTATTTCCCGGCTGCGGGTTTGGAACCGCACCCCGATGTGGACATCCGCGGGGCAGGCGGTGGCAGCGTCGCCATCGTCGAGTCCGGCACCGGTCGACTACTGGGCAGCACCGAAGTCGGGCAGGCCCCCGCCACCGTGCACCCGGGCGCGGTATACCTCCACCAGGGTGAGAGCTACCTGGTGGACTCCCTGGACCTCGACGCCCACGTGGCTTTCGTTCACGCCGAGGATCCGGGTTATTCGACCTATCCCCGCGAGATCACCGACATCACCGTCACCGGTGCGGGCGAACAGATGGTCTACGGCGCGGTGACGCTGGGACTGGTTCCGGTCTCGGTCACGCATCAGGTGATCGGCTATCTGCGCCGACAACCATCAGGTGAGGTGATCGACTTCGTCGAACTCGATATGCCCGCGCGGACACTTCAGACCATTGCGGTGGTGTACACCGTCACGCCGGAAGCGTTGGCGGACAGCGGTATTGAGTTGTCTCGAATTCCCGGCGCGCTACACGCCGCCGAGCACGCCGCGATCGGCCTGCTGCCACTGGTCGCAAGTTGTGACCGCGGAGACATCGGCGGCCTCTCCACTGCCGTAGGCGAAGGCGGGCTCCCCACGGTATTCGTCTACGACGGTCACCCCGGTGGTGCCGGCTTCGCCGAACGCGGCTACCGCCAGGCTGCCGTCTGGCTGGGTGCGACGCTGGCGGCCATCGAGGCATGCGAATGCCCGCAGGGTTGCCCGTCGTGCGTCCAGTCGCCCAAATGCGGAAACGGAAACGACCCCCTGGATAAAGCGGGTGCCATCGTCGTGCTGCGGACAGTGCTGCTGCAGTTGCCTGGGGTGCAGCCCTGAACCGCGGCCGCCGACCGACCCCTCGAGCGGTCGACAGCCACGGATCGAAAGATTCCTGCGGACGATCATCTGTTGCGGCCAGGGGGCCGAATCTCAGTGCGCCCGCGGCGAACGGTCGGACAACGCGACCCGTTCATCAAGTTCCATTGGAACGATTGTCAACCTACCCACAGTCGTCGCAGGCCTGCAAGGTCTCGAGTCACCGACCTTTAACCGCTCCCAATGCGTGGGTGCCCTGTCGTACTCGGCCGTTACGCTGGTGCCC
>Ga0164295_10002741_pt1 | contig 14337 bp, 11 predicted proteins | sample GEODES006metaG_FD_111798 | JGI IMG/M metagenome (GOLD analysis project Ga0164295, IMG submission 111798) | Oligotrophic lake water microbial communities from Sparkling Lake, Wisconsin, USA - GEODES006 metaG | ecosystem: Environmental > Aquatic > Freshwater > Lake | place: USA: Sparkling Lake...
AATAAAATATTACTCACCCCCCCCCTATTTGTTTCTAACCCATTTCAAATATTGTTATGAAAAATTTTAAAATTTTTAAACAAAATATTCGAACATTTTAAAAAATATATTGTTACATTAAATTAACTGGAGATATTTTTATGCCTAATAAGTTTTATATGATCCCTGTCGATAATATGGTGAATACAAATGTAATTTATTTAACTGTTAAGTGTTTAAAAAGTCCTTATCCTGGCATAAATGGCGAGATAGTTCCTTCATACTGCGGAGCTATGCCACAAGCATTTGGTGGGAATGGACATTTAGCAGGTATTCCACCAAATATACCATTTAGAACAATTCAAGCTGAATATTTAGAAGAATCGAGAGGTGTTATTGCTTTTAATAACATTAATGAAAATACCCAATTTCCAAACATACATGGAGATACTCGAATAGATGAACTAAAAGCAGTGCCTCATACAAATCCAAATACTGGTATAGTTTCTACTTATAGATTTTACAAAACTTCCGACATCACTGTTAACGATAGCTGGCCAGTTGATTATAACGGCTGGAATAATCCTCAACCTATCCCTGCAAAACCAAATGATTACAAAGAAACATGTGGAGTGATTAAAGTAACAAAACCAGTAGGAAATGATGTCGCTACAAGTGAAAATATTTTTAAATATTTAGTGTTAGCTTCAAAAAATATTCAAAATTATATTGGAGGGACTCAAGAAAATATTCGAAAATTAGCTAACGGAATTAATCTTCAAAACCCTGGAATTCGTTTAAAAACTTATAATCAAAATGAAGCTGAACGAGTTGATAAATTGCGTGTCTCCATAACAGATTTTTGGAAATCAGATACATTTAACGAAATTTTACGTTGCTGGAATTTCCAACAATTTGTGAGGCTACCTCAAGCACAAATTCCTCAACTAAGTGATGGTATTTTAAATCTATTAGTTGCTCAAATTAACCAAGATATTTAATAACACTTTCTTTCAATAAGCAACATTAAAATTTCGATTATGCATATACAGAATTTCCAAAATTAATCGAATAAATTCTATTTAATTCAGATTTATAATAAAATTTAGTTCATATGAATCTTAATAATTTCTAAAATAAGGGAATGATCTGTTGAACAAAACATGAAGAAGCATAACATTTAAATTTAGAAGAAAAAAATAAAAAAAGTGATTTATAATTAAATATAATATTCATGATAACAGAGATTTGCTAAACCTAAATTGGATCTTAAAGAAACCACTCGTAGCATAAATGACTAAGGTGAATCGATTATAAAAAATGGGTCCAGGAAATTCTCTTTAATTCTAATTGAATGTTACTGCTTACTCCAATTAGAGACATCCTATATTTGCAATTTGCGATATTCTGAATTGATATAAATTAGAAAATTTAAAAAAAATATTTAAATTCTAATTTTTCGGTTCTTTAAGCTTTTTCAAGTAAGCTTTAAGACAAAATTTTTCCCACTAACAGTTGCTGCAATTATTAGATAATAAATCTAAATTTATTGATGTAAATAAAACTCTTTATAAAAAAATATAATCCCATAAATTTGGCTAATTAACCTTTCATAATTAAATTATTATATTTTGGAAGTTTTCTAATGAAATTTAATTATAATCAAATATTAAATTTAATATTTATTACAATCTCAATTTTATTTTGTTCATGCAAGGAAAACCAAGATAATTTTGATAATCTAAATTTAGATGATAATAAAGAAATTTTATTTCAAAGTGGCTGGGGTGCTAATTATATTTATCCAGTAATTATTAATATTAGTTCTAAAATATCCAATGAAGATTTGAGTTTAGTGGATCAAATTAATAATGCAGTTAATAAGTGGAATAATGCAATAGGAAAGAAAATTATAAGTATAAAAAATGAAAGTAATAAATATAATGAATATATATTCTCAAAATTAAAAAATGGAATTTATTTTGAAAAAATAACTTTTGGCCAAGGGGGGTGGATTTATAATACTGGAAAAAGTTCAAATACGATCGCATCTACATTTTATGAAACAATCGATAAAAGATCTATCTCAAGAGCAGTCATTCTTTTAAACGGTGATTCATATATTTTTGGAAACGCATCTAAATCAAGTCAAGTAAATGAAGAAAATTTTGTTGATATGGAAAGTATTATGTTACATGAATTAGGACATTTTTTAGGATTAGGACATGTAAATAATGAAATAAATAGTGTAATGTTTCCATATTATCCAAAAGGAAATGATAAAAATTCTAGAGTTTTATCAGAAAATGATATTAAGAGAATTCGCTCTATCTATCAGTATAATTAATATATTATGGTGTGTATAAAATGGAATATATTTTTAAAGTGATTGCCATTGTTTTGTTTTTATTTTTCTTGATAATATATGCTTTTAAATTAAAAATAAAGAAGAATAATATGATAAATAATAGTTTGTGTAATAAAGTAAATTTAGAGTTGGAATTAGACATAAAAAAAATATTAGATGTAATAAAAAATAAACCGAAACTTAATTTTTATCCTTGTGCGTTAATTTTATTGTTTTATCATAAAGGAAGTTATTATTTAAAATATCAAGATTTTAGGATTGAAAAAAATTTAAGATTTAAACTTATTCAGTTTGAAAAAGAATTAAGTTTGATTATGTTCAAAAAAGATATTTTTAATAAATCACATTGGAAAGATTCATCTTTTGAGATAATCAAAAAATTTAATGATGTATTTTATTTAAAATATTATGATAATAATTTAGTTACGTTTTTTGATAAAAAAATTAATGATTAATTTCAAATAATTTTTTTTCTTGTTTTTGTGATTAAATCACGATCCATGTATCGTGAAGCGAGTCGTGAGTGGCAAATGCTCTCACTGCTCGCTTCTGTTTATATTTATAGCGTTTCAAGATGGTGAAGAATTAATTTGTTCATTTTTAACTCTTATATTCTTGAGTAAAAGATAAAAAACAATTAAATAGATATCTAAACATCTATTATTTTCATGATATTGATTACCAAGAGTTTAAATTAACAAAAAAATTTAGTAACTTAACATAGAATAAACTTTAACTTTACAATTTAAATCATCAAAATTTTGGTTTTGCTATTTGCCTTTTTTAATTTTAGTATATTATCTGATGGATGCTGTCTTTACACTTTTTAGAAAGTGATGTCCCATGCAAAATAATCAGTATGAGTTAAGTGTTGTTGATATAGCAAACCTTCTTGATGTTACAAGGCAAGCTGTGCCTCAATTATTTAAAAATAGAGCAGGAGCAGCGAAGAGTAATAAAAAATTTTCAACTGTTCCTCCTCAAAGTGTTAGAGATTTTCTTCAAACATCAAGAGGTTATAATTATAAGAAACAAGCAATTGCTTTTCAAATCGTTAAAGGCGGTGTTGGTAAATCTTCTTTGTCAAAGAATTTTGCTATTCGCGCATCCATGTATGGTTATAAAACACTTTTAATTGATTTTGATCATCAATTAAACTTAACAGTTTCTATGAATATTTTTGATGAACAAAATTTAGTTTGGTTAGATTATTTAAGAAAAAAAACAACAAATATTTTTGATTTGGTAAAACCAATTAATGAATTTTTAAGTATTATCCCATCTGCACCTAAAAACTGTTTATTGGATAAAGAAATTATTTTAGGAGCTGAAAATTTATCAAGCTTAATTGCGAATCCAATGCATCAATTATTAGAAGAATATGATTTGATAATTTGTGATTGTCCTCCTGCATTAACACACTTAACTCATGCAATATATTTAGCTGTTGATAGGATAATTGCTCCTGTTAAACCTGATATTTATTCTAAATTAGGTTTAGAACAAGTATTTAATCAATGGAATGAAATATCAAAATCTTATAAGAAAAAGCCAGAAATAAATATTTTGGTCAATATGTATGATCCACGAATTAAAGCAAGTACAACTTATCTACAACAATTTTATGCTCAATATTCAACATTTATGATCCCAAATTTAATTAAACAATCATCTGAGTTTATTTCTTCCATGGAAGATGGTGAACATCTTTGGACAAAAAGATCTACACAAGCAGGTGAAGATTTAGATGTTGTTGTTAAGCATATTTTAAATCTTTATGAAGTTTCAAATAACAAGAAAAAAGTAGAATCTAATAAAGAAGAAGAGGCTGTATTATGAGTACCTCTGTTAAAGAAATTTTGTTAAAAAAGGGAGCTGATAAAATTGAAGATGTTAGAACTAAAAATTTTATTTCTTCATCAAATCAGCTTATAACTTTGAATTCTGAAAATATAGAAGAAGCTGCTGTAACAAGTTTGCAAAGACTCATGACTAATTGGGATAAAACTTTAGAGTCCAGGGAGAGGGATTTAAATGCTCCAGAAGATTATGGAAATTTAATACAAGAGTATTGGGAAACGTATCAAAAGATTAAAGTTAATATAGATGCTTCTTTTGCTTTTATCGCTGGCGATATTTTAAATTCTTGTAGAAAAAGATTTTTTGAATCTGAAGAGAAGAATTTTAAAAGTTATCTTGAGACAAAAATTCCATTTTCAATACGCTTGGCTTATGATTTTATGGCAATTTCTAAAGAACTTAGTCTATTTAAAAATAAAAAACTTCCTATGGAAAAGTTGAGAGCATTGCTTTCTGTTTCTAGAAGCGGTTTCGACCTTGCTCAATTGCATAATCAAGCTGAAATTTTAGAGGTTAAAGAAATACTTTCATTTAAAGCACCCATTCAAAAAAATAATAAGATTAATATTTCATTAAAAATTGGGCAATTATCCTTAACTATTATGACATTAGAAAAGCAAATAAATACTATTTTTGCTGAAGCAAAAGATAAAAATTTAACCCAGAAACAACTTTATGATATTTCAAACGCACAAGATAAAATTAAATCAATTTTATCTTGTATTGACAATAACATTTCTTGTTACCTTAAGTGAGTGCATGCCCTGCACTCACTTTTGAATGAGATTTACTATGACTATAAGTAATATTCGGCTAAACAGTTCATGTTTATATATATGGAGTGAGCTATGTCGAATTTAGAGGACTTAATGAATCAGTTAGTTTCTATGCCTGAAGCCAAAGGTCTTCCAGAGCATTTCTTGAAAAATATTTTGAAAATTGGCGTTGAAACGTCAAAAATTTCAAATGTCAAATGGGTTAAAAAGATGCTAAGTAATGCTCAAAAAGTACATGAGCAAGCCCTTATAGCCCAGCAGGCAAAGCAAGTTAAAAAAAATAAATTACAAATTGAGAATATTGAAGTTTCATCTCTTGATGAAAAAAAAGCAAAAACAAGAGAAGAAAAAGCTAAAATATATAAAGATATGATTTCACAATTGCCAAAGTTTGAAAATATAGCTTCTACTTTTCCAAATATAAAAAAGACTGCTTTTTTTGTTATTAAAAAGAATTATGGGACTTGGACATTTCAGGCAATGTCTATTTTAAATGATACAAAAGCTATTCATTCATTTTGGGCAATACAGTTTGCGGCTGCTTTAAGTAAAATAGGATTACATAAGGTACTTCAAATAATTAAAGACAATGAAAATCTTTATGAATACGTAACAAAAAGTGAGTATTTCAAAGAATCTGAAATTGAAAGAAATAGAATTTATAATGAAATTAAACAATTTGAAATGGAAATCATAAATGCTAAAAAAGAAAGAAAAAAGAGAGTGAAAGAAGAAAAAGGCTTATGAGTTTTGTTTTTTATTTTTAAAATGAAAAACAGTTTTAATTAATCAATTTTAACATCGACTAACCAAAACTGCGCCGAAAAGAACACTTATATTTTCAGCATAGCGAGGAGTCGATAGAAAATCAAGTGGGATTTTCATATGACTCTTATATTTTATTATAATTTTGACCCTCTTTTAGTACTTTTCAATCAAATTAATGTCTTAAACAATCAAGTTTTTATGCGAGGTAGATTATGAAATCTGCTTTTGCATATCAAAAATATAATGGCGGCCGTTATATTTATAAAAGATGGGGAAAAGATTCAGAGGGAAATCGTTTTGCATTTAAGACAAGTAGAAACTCAAACCCTGAATTACAATCAACCTATTTATATAATCAGGATGGGAAAGAATCGCTTAGATATATCCGTTTAGATATAGATTATGAGAAATCAAATGATGAGTTTAAAACGAATGGAAGATTGAATTGGGAATTAATAAAAGAAAGAATTAATGAATTTCCACAAATTATAGATGCTATAGAATTCGTAACAAAAAGTTATTCTGGTAAAGGTTTACACATCCTTTTTGGAATATCCCCACTTCCTCTTGATCATAGAACAATCAATACTCAAATTATGGCAAGACAGCTTCAAAAAAATTTAATTGAAATTTTTAATGAAATTGGAATTGGTGCAGATCCTTCAGCAATGGGTTTAAAACAAGATTTTTCAACATATCGTAAAAAGGAAAATATTGTTTTTCAAAATGAGATATTAACAAGAAGGATTGAGAGACAATCTAAAAAAACCGTTTTTAACGAACCTTTTCTAACAAATCTTCATCATAGTGTTGAAGTCGTTGCAAAACATTTAGAAATTGTTTCTTTATTTCGTTTATATCCGGATTCTAGAGTAGAAAAGAGTTTTGCAAAATTATTTCTGTATTTAATGGGATTGTATACACCAAAAGAAATCGATCTAAATTCATTTATTCAAGGAGAGAAAAAGTATATAAATATAGAATTGCCTAGAATATTTGAGGCTCACCGTTCTATCGAACTAACAAAATCTGAAGTTTCAAAAATAATGGGTTGTAAAATTAGAACTCTGCTCAGTTACCTTAAAAAAGAAGAGTTTTCTAAATTATTTTATTTTGAAGAAACAACAGATTCGACACTTTTGATAGGTACAAAACCTTCTCATAAAATAATGAAACTCATTAATCGAGCTCAAAAAGTTCTTGCATCAAATGGTCTTCAAACAAAAGCAAAATTAAAGCTCATTGAACCCTTTTTAATTCAGGACGGAGAAAGAAACTCAGCAATAGTTGATTGGAGTCTTGCATATAAATGGAGTGGCTATAGTGAAGAAGAAACTCTTTCTAAGGTAATGCTTAGAGTAAAACACATACCAAATTATGAACGTTCGAGGTCATGTAAAGAAACACAATTAAAAAGCACAATTCACTCTATTTTTAGCAATCGAAAAGAATTGATGGGAATTAATAAAATTATTCTTCCTCAGTGGTTAGAAGATGATAAATATTTTAATGCAACAAATTTATGCTTAAAAAAGAGGCCAATAACTTTTAGTAGGAGCGAAGCTCCTTGCGCAGAAACACGCTCTTCGGCTGTTTCGTTACCTTCTCTTTGTTTTGAAGAAGAAGTTTCATTTGTTTTGGATAAAAAAGATGAAGAGCAAAAAAGAGATCTAAATTCTGAGGCTCCAGCAAAGATTTTTAAATCACTGAATTTATCTGCTTTTAAAGTAGAATTTAAAATTTATGCAGTTACTTTTAGCAAACGAATAGGATTTTTCTTAAATGGTCAAATGATTTTATGTTTAGTTAAAAATCAACATTATAAATTATCGAAAGTAATTCCAAAATTGAGTAAATTGATTGGTAAAGAAATTTTAATGACCAATATAATTCATTTGAGAAGGAACACGAAGGCTTATCCAATATTAGCATCACAATTATATAAACGTGGGTCTGCCATTCCTTCTGATTCTATTTGTGGAAAGAAAATTACGCGATCAGAAAATATGATGAAATATTATAAAAAAAGAGCTGAAATTTTGGGCAAGTCATTAGACCAATATTTAAAAGAAATTTCAAAATTTCAGGTTTTAAGTCAAAACTTTCAGGATGATTTTGAAATTCCATTTTGAGGTACAATAATTGATCTTAATCAAATTTTGTTCCTCAAAATTTATGAGCTTTAGGTCATTTTTGTTAAAATATGAGCTTAAATCGCCTAAAAACGGTTTTAGATAAAAACACTTGAAAATAAAGGATAACTTTAGATTCAAGTGTTTCATTTAAACATTTTAAAATATAATGCAGTCTATAAACTGCTAATTTTTTTAATAGAAATTTCACATTGAAATCCCATCGCATTTAATATCTCATTGAATTTACTTAATGTTGGTTCTTTTTTAGCTTCTTCATATTGAGTATAGGATGTTCTTACGATTTCAAGTTTAGAAGCAACATTGGACTGAGATAATTTTGCTTTTCTTCTTAGAGTCTTAAAGATAAAACTTGAAAATGCGGTTTGATCTAAAAACTTTAAAGTAAAACTTTCATCTTCATTTATGCTCAAATCGAAAAGTCCCTGCAAATCATCATAGCTAAGTAAATTATTAATTTCAGCTATCATATTCTTTAATAATTCCTCTTTGGTTTTTCCGATTTGAATTATATCCAATTCAGTTAAAGTTCCAATCCAATGATTATTTGAAAATTTATATTTCCCTTTAATATTCATTTTATCCTCCTATTTAAAAGTATAGCAGTCTATAGACTGCTATACAAATTTTGAAAGTAAATATTACATGCACTTTTTAATCTGCTGTATTTTTTAATTTTATAATTTTAATTAATTCTTTTCGAATTTCTTGTAAATCATTTATAGAAATGTCTTCAATGATATCTTCTTTATTGTATTTTCTATTTGAAAGTTCTTTTACAATTGAAACAACTAATTTAAAGTCATTTAAATTTAGTTTTGTTATTAAAATTAGAACTGATAATCCAATTTCGAATTTACAAAATGAAAAATCGTTATAATCAGATTCTTTAATGGTTTTTCGAGTAAAAATTCTTCTTATAGTCGATTCTAACTTACCTAGAATTTCAATAGTATCTAATTCCCAATCCCACATTCCTCTAGATAGTTGGCCCTCAGGATTTTTTAAAGGCTTATTCTCAATATTAATAATAAATTCACTTAGAGTCATCTTTCTGAGATTTGCAAAATTTGAGAAAAATAAAAGACATGAAGCAACTTTATTAAAAGTTCCTACTTGTTTAAATCTGCTATAATGCATTGGTGTGTAGCCAAGTATTTTAGCCATTTCAGAAGCATTTAATTTATTTTCTACTTCATATGAGTTTAAAAAATGCCTGACACGATTCTGAAGCTCAGTAAGTTGATCTGAAGTGAGAGTTATTTTGCCTTCCCCATCTTTTTGTTCTTGCTCAAGAAGATATTCTATTATGCTTTTTGACATGCGGGCTCCATTCGTTTACTTTTCCAAGAGTTTTCATCGTTTAGTATTTATTTCACTAAAATGAAATAAATTTGTATCAAGAACCCTTCTATGGGTTTTAGCATCAAAAGCTCGGCCAAAATAGTGCTGATAATAAAATTTAACATTAAATGTGAATTTTATGGATATTTATTAACACTATAAGTGAGATTTCATAATTATGCGTAAGTTTAGAACGACTATTTTCGTAACTATTTTATTATATCTAATAATACCTGCATCTGAAAACCTATCATTAGAACGAAAAGGGAATCCAATGCCTAATAATTCAAATTCAGTTACATTACATTTTTCTGCTGATAATAGATTACCTTTTGATTGGTTTGCTGACTGGATTGTTTTTGATGCATTCATACGTGGAGTATATGGAACATTAACGGTATTAACTCCAAATGGTTTATTTGATCTAGAGCATCAAGATTCTTTGTTGGAATATATAATGACGGAAAATTCAAACCCTAAAATATTAATTCTTGGATTAAAGAAAAATTTATTTTTTGAAAAAGAAAATATTAAAATGGAATTTACAGCTGAAGATATAAAGTTTTCATATAGTATTCCATTTTTTTTAAAAGAAAATGATATTTTTGAGAAATCTGATTTGATGAAAATAAAAGGAATGAAAAACATTGTTGCTAGTGGTGAATATGATGCAGACAAAGTAACTGGTATAACTGTTATAGATAAATACACGGTTAAAATTGAACTTGAAAATATAGATCCAAATATAATTACTCATCTATCTACTTCTAAATATCCAATAGTATCAAAATATTTCTTTATGAATAAGAAGAAAGATGAGCTATCTCCCGGATTGGGAAAGTATAAAGTACTATTTATTAATAAAGAATCAGGAGAAACTTTATTACAAAGAAAAAACCATATAGATGGATATCCAAATTTTGTCAGATTCATATCATCAGTGGATAAAAACGGAGATATTTTTTGGAGAGATATGTGGGGTAATTTAGGTGATAGTTTTAAAAAAGAAATTATTAATATACCCTATAGTACAACAGGGATATTTTTTAATTATAATACTAAACTTGGAAAGAATATAAAATTTAGAAAAGCAATATCGCTAGCGATTAATCGAAATAAATTAATTCAAAACTCAGATAACATCATTGCAAATTATCAAGCTTTACCTAATGGATATTGGGGAAGAATTGAAACCGAAGAAACTTATAATATTGAACTTGCAAAACAATTAATATCTGAAATTGAAGATTTACCAAATCCTTTTATTATAGCAGTTGGAGCTAGCGAAAAAGAACTTCAAAAACCATATTACATTGAGTTGAAGCAACAACTAATAGATATTGGTCTAAATCCAATATATTCAAAAAAAGAATCTTATAAACCATTTGAAACTGAAATGATTGTTGCAGGAATTGCCGTTCCATACCGTTATCCTGCATCAGTTTTTCAATTTTTTGTAGAGGGGTCTTCATTTATTAATGCTTATCCTAAAAATGATCATATTTTGCAAAGTAAATTTGATAAACTTAATATTTCAAGTTCAGATTTTGAAAAACTAAAATATTCAAAAGAATTATCTTTATACATAAATGATAATATAATTTTTGTGCCTCTATGGGATACTCTTACAGAATTTGTTATTAATAATAATAAAATCAAAACTTTAGGCAGTCAGTCTGGAGGAATGGTTTTTGATATTTGGAAGGTACAATTAAGGAATGATATTTAAAAAAAAGAGGAATATTTTATTTATAATTGCATTCATATCTTTTAATATATTATCCACTATTTTAATCTCATTTTTTCAAGTTTATCAAAGATATATTGATTTAAATTCGTCAATTGTTAATGGAGTTGATTTAGCAATAAAAAATGGTGTTTTACTTTCTGATATACGAGGTTCATTGAAGGACATTGCAGATTCATATTTGTCTGGAAAAGTAATGACCTCATCAAGATTAACAAGTCTCTTAAATAACGTTGATATTATCAGAAAAGATATTGATGTATGCTCTAAAAAAAATGTTATTTTTAATAAAAATTTAAGTAATGAAATATCGATATACTTAAAAAGATATGAAAATTTAAATTTTTACTTTTGCTTTAATAATAAGTTTTTTTCGAATTATAAAGGAAACAAATTAGAAATTGCAAATTGGATTAATGGTTATCCAGTTAATATAAATTCCTTATCTTCTTATCTAAAACATATATTTCTTCTATCACTTATAATATCAAGTTTATCAGTGGTTGTTCTATATAAAATGTTACAAAGACAAGAAAGTTATAGGAAGAAAGAAATTACAATTGATATAGCAAGTAAAATAGCTCACGAAGTAGCTAGACCAATTTCTAAAATTCAAGCAATATCCGAATTAGTTTATAATAATATTAACCAATTAAGAGTTAAAGAAATAAAAGAAAGAATGTTTCAAATAAAATTATTAACTAATACGCATAAAGATTATTTAGGGACAATGTTTTCTTCATATTTGAATAATGAAAATAAAAAAATAAATTTATCATTAGATAATGTTGATATATTAAAATTAGTTAATACTTGTATTAATAATTCAATTATGGATAAAGATATAAAATTTGACGTTTGTATTAATATTTCTGATATTTTGCATCATAATTATGTATTAATAGATGAAAATAGATTTTCAATTTGTATTCAAAATCTCTTGACCAATTCATATGAAGCAATCTATCAAAATTTTGGAAATGATGATTTATTGTATAAATTTAAAATAATTATTGATATTAATTATGACAAATTTGAAAATAAACTTGTTATTAGAGTAAAAAATTATGGTTCATACATTGAAAAAAATAATTTGCCTTTAATTTTTAAACCTGGAATCTCATTTAAAGATTCAAATAGTGGATATGGACTTTCAATTTTAAAAGAATATATAGAACTATATGATGGATGTATAGATATTGAATCAAATTTAGATTCAAATGATATGAAAAAATCATGGGTTGAATTTCGCATTGAATTTAATAATATTCTTTATAATTCCAAAATAAATGAAAAATCAAATAAAAAAAATAAAAATATTATTTCTATTAATAGAGAATTTAAAATTTTAGTTGCTGATGATGAAGTTTTTTTTATTGACTATTTTAAAAATATATTTAAAGATCTTCCAAGAATTGTTCAAATTGATTATACATTTGATATAAATAGTTCATTATCTTTGATATCTAAAAATTATTATGATCTTTGTATTATTGATTTAAAATTTGGACAAGATAGAATTGCTGGCTTGAAGCTTATTAATACATTAAAAGATTTTGGATCTTATATTCTTGTACATAGTTCATCAAATGCAAAAGAATTATTAATCCCAAATTCTAATCATTTTCATATTATTCAAAAAACTGTATCTAAAGAAGAAATATTTAATATAATTTATGAAAATTATATTAAAAAATATAATTTATTAAAAAATGAATTTGAGAATGAAATTAATATAAATGATATTAAAAATGTTATTGTAATTGATGATGAACATGTATTGTATAAAGAATGGGAAGAGTTAAACCCTAATATAAATTTTAAATACTTTAATTATTATTACAACTTATCTTTATCACTTATATACTATGTCTATGTTTATTGTAAATTACAATTATTTAAGATATAATCATCATCACCATATTCAATAGGATTTCTACCATCCTCTATCATCTCTCTTTCTATTTCTTCGATCTATTATTCTCTCTCCATTATTTCAGCCACTCGGCTCTTTATCCAATCATGTTTATTATTTATAGTTTCAACAATTTATTATTTCTATGATAATAAATAAGAATTAATTTTTATATATTACCAATTAATGATATATCTAAGGTATGTTATGTAAGTTTAAGCTTTATAGCATAGCGGGATATTCTTATTTAAATATTTTTTCTTACTTTTATAAAAATATTGCCCTATCAATATATTAGTCAGCCTATCTTAATTCCTTGAGTTTGGATTACTTATTTACAACAATTAATTGGGCCATTCTAAATAAAGCTAATGAATTATCCTATCTTATTTTGAATACTTCATCCATAGCTTATTTGGCTACATCATAATGATTTAACCTTAAATATGTTACAGACATATTTAATAACACATTAAACAATAGGGATTCTCTCATTTCATCATTAAATATATCCTATTGTTTTTTTATTTTAAATATAAATAAATAATATAAAATTTAAACATCATTCAATTCATTATTTGATAAAACTGTATTCTCATCATCAAATACTGTTAGATATTTTTTATATTTTTTTTTCAGTTCTTTATTTTTTTACTCCTCTTATTTTTCATATTGTATCTCTGTGATAGGATTTTTTATTTCGTGGTTTCCTTATTTTTAATTTATATTTATTACAATATAATATTTGCACCTATATCATCCATGTCTTCTACACCATCTGGATCGGGAATAGATCCAGCAGTAGCGTCAGACCTATCATCATCATCAGCTTTATGATCCTAAATATTTTTATCCTTGATCTCTTAATTCAATTACATTCTTAACTTTTCAGCTATTTAATTTTTGTGTCTTTGCTCTATTTAATCTTCATCCAATACATCCAACCACTTAAAACAACTATATGCCCTTTCATAAAAATTCAATGCCTCCTCATAGTTCTTTAAAAAATATTATTTATTTCCTTATTTTAATAAAATAAAATTAAAATTATTGATAATTATTTATATTTCTATTACCTTATTCTCTGAATTAATCATACACGAAAAATCTTTTTGAATATTCTAAATTACGAATCTTTATCATCTATTCTTCATCATGAAAAATGGTATTCTTTAAATATATTGGATATTGATCAAATTATTTTCTTTTTTCTTACAACGGTGCTTTATTTTTTATTTTTATTTATATAATAAATCAAAAAATAATAAATAAAATAATATATTGTTACTTAAATTACTCTTTTTATTAAGTTTCTTCATTTAAAAAGAACCATAAAAATCCAATAAACTAGTATAAGGAGATATATAATTTATCTAATTCTCAGACTCATACAATTCAAATTCAGGATTACGTTTTTTTTAACTAGT
>Ga0164295_10002743_pt1 | contig 14330 bp, 15 predicted proteins | sample GEODES006metaG_FD_111798 | JGI IMG/M metagenome (GOLD analysis project Ga0164295, IMG submission 111798) | Oligotrophic lake water microbial communities from Sparkling Lake, Wisconsin, USA - GEODES006 metaG | ecosystem: Environmental > Aquatic > Freshwater > Lake | place: USA: Sparkling Lake...
CGCCGTAACGACCCCGGTGCTCCTTACAGCTGCGTCGGATTGGGCGCGTCGCCGTAGACCGCCTTGGGGTCGAAAGCCTTTTCGTGCTCGGTGAACGACAGCTGCGTGCCCTGCCCGCGTTCCGCTCCCACGGGCACTCGGCGGTAGAAGCAGGAGCGATAGCCGACGTGGCAGCTGGCACCGCCGGCAATCTCGACCCGCAGCCAGACGCAGTCCTGATCGTCATCAATCCGCATCTCGGCTACCTTCTGCACGAGCCCGCTGGTGGCACCCTTGTGCCAGAGCTGCTGACGGCTGCGGCTCCAGTAATGTGCCTCGCCGGTCTCAATCGTCTTGGTCAGCGCCTCGCGGTTCATCACCGCCACCATCAGCACCTCACCGGAGGCATGGTCGGTTGTCACGCAGGGGATGAGACCCTGGGCGTCGAATTTGGGCGCCAGTTCAAAGCCTTCCTCCACCTGCTCGATGGAGACTCTCTGGCCAAAGGGCGACGACGGGGACGGCGAAGCGGATGCGGACACGGTGCGACGGCTCCTCGGAGGCAGACGGGCTGGGTAGCTCCCCACTATTCAATAGTTTGACCGAACGGTTATCCAGCCCATACCCTTCCCGCACAGTCCATCCAGCCTTAGGGAGCCTCTTTTCATGGTCACGGCCGACATTCTCGAAGCGTTCGTGCGTCGCCCTTCCGTTCGTGGTGTCGTGGGCGGATGCTCGAGCGCGGTCTGGGCCCTGCTTGTGCTTTCGTCCTGCGGTATGGCTGCCGACTGGCCGACCTTTCGCGGGGCGGAGCGGACCGGGGTCGCCCCCGACAGCGGTCTCTTGGCCACCTGGCCGGCCACGGGGCCGACGCTGGCCTGGGAGACGGCGGGCGCAGGCCATGGCTACGCCAGCCTCGCGATCGCCGGCACGAGGATCTACACACTTGGCGACGGCCTCTCCACCGCCGGTGACAAGGATGAATACCTCTCCTGCTTCGACCGTGAATCTGGCCGGCAGCTCTGGAAGACGAAGACCGGCCAGCCCTGGGCCGAGGGCCCGGAGTCGTGGCACAGTTCGCGGAGCACGCCCACCGTCGATGGTGATCTGGTCTACGTGATCACGCCATTTGGCCAGCTCGTCGCCTGCAACACGGCTGATGGGAAGGAACGGTTTCGCATCGACTTGAAGGCGCAGTTCGGCGGCACGAAGGGGGATAGTTGGGGCTACAGCGAGTCACCGCTCATCGATGGCAACCGACTCGTCTGCACGCCCGGAGGCGAGCAGGCCACGATGGTGGCCCTCGACAAGAAGACCGGTCGACCGCTCTGGACCTGCCCCATGAAGGGAGACCGCGGTGCCGGCCACTCGTCGATCGTCATCAGCCAGCCCAAGGGCCGAAAGATCTACGTGCAGACCACGGCCGCCGGCGCCTTCGCGGTCGATGCCGAGACGGGCCGATTCCAGTGGGCCTATCCGATCGACCAGACGACGGCCGTTGTGCCGACGCCGATCGTCCGCGGCGATCTGGTCTTCTTCTCGGCGGGCTACCGGCGGGGCGGCGCCCTGTTGCGGCAGGTGCCCGCAGCCGATGGCAGTGTGAAGATGGAAGAGGTCTACGGACTCAAAAAAGAGCTCGCCAACAAGCATGGCGGTATCATTCTGGTTGGCGACCATCTCTACGGTGATTCTGACGACGCCGGAATTCCCTTCTGCGCCGAACTCCTGACGGGCAACGTGGTCTGGAAGAAGCGGGGCAGCGGCAAGGGCTCGGCCACGGTGGTGGCGGCCGACGGCCATCTCTACGTGCGCTATGCCGACGGCACATTGGCGCTCGTAAAGGCCGATCCGGCCGACTACGTGGAAGTGGCGACGTTCAAGATTCCCGGCAGCGGCGACCGGCCGAGCTGGGCCCACTCGGTGATTCTGGACGGCCGACTCTATCTCCGCGAGCAGGACTCGATCCTCTGCTACGACCTGCGGAAGTAATGCCTCTGCTTTCGTGGCGGCAAGTTTTCAACGTGCCGAATCAATCGTTTGTATCCGCCACGGCCTTGTAGATCACGCCGCCGAGGATGCCGCCCACGATCGGTGCCACCCAAAAGAGCCAGAGTTGCTGCAGCGCCCAGCCGCCGGCAAAGATGGCCGTGGCCGTGCTACGGGCAGGATTCACCGAGGTGTTGGTGACCGGGATGCTGATCAGGTGGATGAGCGTCAGGCAGAGGCCGATGGCGATCGGGGCGATCATGCTGCCGGCCTTTTTGTCGGTGGCGCCGTGGATCACGAAGAGAAATACTGCCGTCAGTACGGTCTCGATGATGATGCAGCTCTGCCAGGGATAGCCACCCGGCGAGTGCTCGCCGAAGCCGTTGGAGGCGAAGCCGCTGGCCGCCGCATTGAAGCCGGGCAGACCACTGGCGACGAGATAGAGAACGCCAGCCCCGACGATGCCGCCCACCACCTGGGCAAGGATGTATTTCGGGACGTCGGAGACCGGAAACCGACCGCTGGCAGCCAGGCCGACCGTGACAGCGGGATTGAGATGGCACCCGGAGATATGGCCGATTGCCACCGCCATCGAGAGCACCGTCAGGCCGAAGGCGAGCGACACGCCCAGGAAGCCGATGCCGAGGTCAGGATACGCGGCCGCCAACACAGCGCTCCCGCAGCCCCCGAGCACGAGCCAGAAGGTGCCAATCGCCTCAGCCAACAGTTTGCCCAGCATTTCAATGGTCTCCGCTTAACCTAAAGAGAGTTCGACGTAAAGATTCGGCGACACACCCGGGAGTAGTCTCGGGTGTGGAAGCGAAAAACTAGGTCAATCCCGCAAAAACCGTCAAGTGCAGCCTGTGTGACACGGATTCACACCACCGCGAGCATCCGCGGGCCAAACACAATCACGCCGATCACGGCGGCCGTGATTGCCGCCAGCAAGACCGCGGCGCTTGCCATGTCGAGCGCATCACGGAAGCGAGGATGCCGGCGACTCCCGGGTGCCCGGGCCAGCGATTCGATCGCCGTGTTGACGATCTCCGCCATCAGCACCAGGCCGATCGCGAAAACAAGCAGGCACCATTCCCCGGCCGTCACGCGGAACAAAGCTCCGCCAGCCACGACGGCCCCCGCCATGCCGAGATGCACGGCAAAGCTCGACTGGGTCCTGACGGCCCGGGCGAGGCCCCGAAAGGCATCGGCGAATTTCCGCGACCAGGTCCGGACCCCGGAGGTTCGCCTTCGCAGGGGCGTCGGGATCATGGCGACTAGCCCGCCTTCACGTAGGGATCGCCCTTCTTCCAATTGCAGGGGCAGAGTTCGTCGCTCTGCAGGGCATCGAGCACCCGCATCACCTCGGCGACGTTCCGGCCCACGCGGCCCTGGTTCACGTCGACCCACTGGATCACACCATTGGGATCGACGATGAAAGTGGCCCGCAGGCAGTAGCCCTCAGACTTTTCGAGAATCCCCAATTCAACGGCCAGTTTCTGGGCGGCGATCAGTGGGAACTTCAGATCGGCCAGGTCGGGATGGGCCCGCCGCCAGGCAAGATGTGAATATTCGTTGTCGGTGCTGCCACCCACAACGCTCGTGTCGCGGTCGCCAAACGCCTTCACCTGCTTGTTGAACTCAGCGATCTCAGTCGGGCAGACGAAGGTAAAGTCCTTCGGATAGAAGAAATAGACGACCCAGCGGCCGGCGTAGTCGGCCTGGGTGAGGAGTTTCACATCGTCCTTGCCAGTGCCGACACAGGCCTGGGCGGAGTAGTGGGGAAACGCGTCGCCGACGGTGAGCATGGTAAGGTTCTCCAGGGAAGAGCCGCTGAGTGTACGGGCCCTGATCCAGCCGTTCAACTGAACGATGCGTTCCATCGATGCGTTCAACAGATCCCGTGCATTCGTCACACCACCCGCCGTCCCTCCACCATGATCCGCTCACGGCACGGACGGTGGTCGTGGCCCCCGGCCGAGCCCACCGGCCCAACGAATTGGAGGGCGCAGCGGTCCGCTGCCCCTTCTGCGCCGGCAACGAGTCGCTCACGCCCCCTGCCATCCTGCGGGCCCCGCTCTCCCCTGCCGAGCCCTGGCGGGCCAGGATCGTGCCCAACCGGTTTCCGATTGCCATCGACGGGATCGCGCCGCCGCCGGAAGCTGGCATGCTGGCCGGAAGGCCTCGGCCCGCCCACGGCGTGCACGACGTCGTGATCGAGTCGCCGGCGCACGTGCGGAGCATCCTCGACATCGCCCCCACCGACTGGCGGGAAGTCTGGGAACTCTGCCGGCAGCGGCTGGCGATGCTGGCCGCTCGTGACGACATCGCCTGGGCCACGGTCTTCAAAAATTCCGGAGCCAAGGCGGGCGCATCACTCGAACACGTGCACAGTCAGTTGGTCGGCCTCGACTTCGTGCCGCCACTGATGGTAGCCGAACTGGCAGCCGCGGCGTGCGCAGTCGATCCCTTCGACGACCTGCTGCGGCTGGCCAAAGCCGAGGATCGCATCGTGGCCGAGGCGGGCGATCTGGTGGCTCTGGTGCCCCCTGCCCCGCGGCAGCCGTTTGAGACCTGGATCCTTCCGCGTCTGGCCGAGGGCTCGTTCCATGCAACGAACCGCGACCGCGTGGCGGGCGTGGCGGATCTCACGCAGTCGCTCATTGCCCGGCTCGATAGCATCCTGCCAGGCGCCGACTACAACTGGTGGCTGCACCAACTGCCCCATGCACACGCAGGCAGCCGCGCCGCGATTCCCGTCAGCTGGCACTGGCATCTGGAGATCCTGCCCAGGATCAATGGCCTGGCTGGTTTTGAGCTGGGCGCCGGCTGCCACATCACCACGATGACGCCGGACGAGTCGGCACGGCGGCTTCGGGAACGCTAACGTGCAGCACGCCGTCGCTGTCAGCGGGCCGCCGAGACGATCCCACTCGTCGCCACGTGCGGCGGCGGGACCACCGCCGCCTTCAGGTTGTTGATCGAGAGCCGCATCGCAACCTTCCAGACACCGTTGGCATCGGGCGTGACGATCCAGTGTGGCATCACCACCACCGACTGGTGCACCAGTTCAAATCCGCCCTCTGACTGGCTCACCGATTGGATCGGGAACGTCCAGACGCCCGCGGCACGGCCGTTGCTCGGCTCGGCAAAGGCCAGCCGGGCGTCGATGCCCAGCCAGTCATCCAGGAGCCCAAGCGAACGTACCTCGGACAGGTCGAGCGCCGTACCGAGGTCGCCGAGATTCCGCCTCGCGTCATCGTAGAAAAACCGGCCCTCTGCCCGGTCGGGCATGCCGGCGAAGTTGAACTCGACCGCCAGATGCTGACGGAAGTCGCGGGGCAGCCCCTCGAGCTTGTAGGCGATCTCGAGCGTCCGCGAGCCGGCCTCCAAGGTGACCGCCTTCGAGAGTGTGAACGGTATGCCCCAGGCATTGCCGGCCCGGGACAGGAGCACCTGAATCCGTCCTGGATTGCGGCGGATGCTCGCCTCGTAGTCGCCGGCTGCGAAGTCACCACGTTCGAGCGACTGTCCCTCGACGATCTGTCCGGCCGCGACATCGCAGTCCCAGAAGTGGTCGACAAGGCTCTTCCGCCGCGACGCGTCGTAGCGGACGAGCCGCTCGAGCCCTTCCTGCTTGAACTTGGCCACCTGCGAGGCATCGACCACGCTGCGGGCGTTGCCCGGCCCGGCCAGCACCTGCGCGTGGTAGGCCTCGGGACGACGGTCGAGTGTGGCGAGGAGGTTGTGCTGCTGATCGCGGAGATCGAGTTCGTAGAGCATGCCGCCGCGGGCCGGTGCGATCCAGGCATCGAGGCCGTCGCTGGAGAGGCGGACTTCCGTCCGACCATCGAAGTCGTAGTCGTCGGTCGTGGCCTCGACCCACGGCGTCCGCTTCCCCTCCGCCCGATCGGCGGCGGCGTCGGCGGCGATCAGTTCGTGGTAGATCGCATTACGGAGATGAGGCAGATAGATGCCGCCGAAGGCGCCGTGCCAGTAGGCACAGTTGCACTGCCCGCGGTAGAGGGCCTGCGTAGCCTCGGCGATGGCCTCGGCCGCGGGCCCACTCGCAGGCGGCTGCACTGCCGCGAGCCGCTCGAGCCGCCGGCTCACAGCCATCATCCGGGCATACATCTCGTTGGCCTCCGGATACCGCAGCCGGAAGTTCCGCCAGGAGCCGCCCCGCAGGAATCTGGCCACGCTCGTGAGCCGCGGGTCGGCACCGCAGATCTTTCTCGCCTCGATGCAGGCAAGCTGCGACTCGGGCGGCAGCACCCATTCCATCATTTCCCGGTAGCTGCATTCCGGCAGCCAGACCGTGCCCGCCGGCGGCATCTCGCGGACCACTTCCGATGGCAAGTTCATCTGAATCCAGTCGGCGTTGGCCTCGAGGAGACCGAAGAAGGTCTCCAGCCAGCCCTCGTCGAAGCAGGTTTTCCTTGTGTCGGGCCAGACGCCGAACTTCTCGCCGTCGTCGCCGAAGACGGCGAGCGCCCCATGCCGCCGCGAGGCGAGGTGCCGCAGATGGTCGATCGTGGCCGCAGGAGCCGCGAAGGGAATCACATAGCGGAGGTGTTCGCTGACGGGAAAGACGGCGAGGGTCGCGCCGTCGCCCTCGGTGAGCCAGTGGCGGTCGAGCTGGTCGTCGGTGAGGCCGGCCGCTTTGAAGTGGGAGTCGTCGAGAATCGTCCACTCGATGCCGGCGGCGGCGATGTCGCGGGTCATCCCCGGATCCCAGACCCGTTCGGCCACCCACATGCCGGTCACCTTCGTCTTGAACCGGCGTTCGAGCCACTCCGTCGACAGTCGAATCTGGCCGATGCGATCACGGGCCGGCAGCATCGCGAGCACCGGCTCGTAGAACGCGCCGCCGACGATTTCAATCTGCCCTTCGGCGACCAGACGGGCCACGCGGTCGAGGTAGTCGGGATGGTGACGGTCGAACCACTCCACCAACGGTCCGCTGGTGTGGAGGGCCAGCCGAATGCCGGGATGACGTTCGAGCAGTTCCAGCAGCGGCAGGTAGCTGTCGTGGTAGGCCTGTTCGATGACCCCATCGAAGTTGCCGACTGGCTGGTGGTCATGAAGGACGAAGACGAGCCGAACGGCAGGCGACATGGTGGCAACCGGAGGTGGCGCTGAAGAAGTCGACTGGCGATTGTCAGGGCTGGAAACCTCTGCGCCAAACGAGTTTTTTAGATTTTGACTTCCGCGGGCGACCACTTGCGAGCAGCTGTAGGACTGGTGCCGGCTGGGGAAACCTGCATGGGGCCCTCGAGCCACAGTCGCCGCTCACGGCGTGGACGGGGAAGCCCGTTGGGCAAGCCGGTGCCAGTCGATGGCGGGCGTGAACGCAGTGACGTGATGGCCGAGTTCTGCCACCGGCACTGGCTGAATCAGGTCGGCCAGGTGCCTGACACTCTCGCGGGCAATGGCTCGCGGGCTCGCGGGCTCAGTGAGGCTCCCGGCCAACGGCTCGACCTGCGACAGCACGACCGCCGCCACCCGTAGCCCGCGGGCGGCTGCAGCCTCCACGATGGCGAGCGTGCGGCCGATCGCGCCCAGCCGCGGCGTATCCACGACGACAAGCGGCAGGTCGAGATCGCGGACCAGATCGGCATTGAGCATCGTGTCGGCCAGTGGCGAGAACAGCCCCCCCGCCCCTTCCACGATCACGATGTCACTCACTTGCTGCCAGACGGCAAACCCGTCGCGGAGGCGTTGCTCGTCAACGCAGCGGCCCTCAGCACGGGCACTGGCGGGGGGCGAGATCGGGGCAATGAATAGCTGAGGGCAGACCGCCGCGAGCGACAGCGGCCGGCCGGCCGCCTCCCAGAGTTGCCCGGCATCGCTTTCGGTGATGGTGCCAGGGTGCACGCCGCTGGCCACGGGCTTGTAGACGCCCACCCGCAGCCCCCCATCGAGGCTCCTCCCCTGCAGAAGACTCCGCACGATCGCCACCGCCACGGCCGTTTTGCCGACGCCGGTGTCGGTGCCGGTGATAAATAGACCGCAGCCAGCCATTTTTGGGCCCACACACGCCTAGCAGTTGCCCGAGACACACCAAGGTTCTACACTTAGGAGTAGATTGAGATTCAGTCTCAAATGAAGTTCGGCCCGCAGTGTCAGCAGAATCATCCGATTTCCGAGGAGGTTTCCCTTGTCGCTCGAACAGGTGGCCATTGGCTCCGTTGCCCGCGTGGCTGACGTCTCGGGAAGTGACTCCACGTCGTTGCGGCTGCTGGAAATGGGCCTCACGCCGGGCGTAAACGTCCGCGTGGTTGGCACGGCGCCGCTCGGCGGACCGCTGGAACTGGAACTCCGCGGATATCGACTCTCGATCCGCCGCCATGAGGCGGCCCGCGTGGCCATCGCGAAGTGACCCCGCGGCGCACACCATGAGCCCTCCGCCTGACGGCTCCTCTGCAGCCATCGTGGTCGCGCTCGTCGGGAATCCCAACACCGGCAAGAGCACGCTCTTCTCGGCACTGGCGGGCATTCCGACCCGGATCGGCAACTACCCGGGCGTGACGGTAGAGGAAAAAGTTGGCCGCTTCACCCATCGCGGTCAGGCCATCGACCTCATCGACCTGCCAGGCACCTACAGCCTCGTGCCGAAGAGCCCCGACGAGCAGGTGGCGGTGGACGTGCTCCGCGGACAGTTCCCCGGCGTGCCCACGCCCGACTGCGTGGTCGTAGTCGCCGATGCGACCAACCTCGAACGCAACCTCTATCTCGCAACGCAGGCACTCGACCTCGGTCTGCCGACCGTGATCGCCCTGACCCTCTCCGATGTGGCCGCCGAAAAGGGGATCACGATCGACGCCGAGGAACTGGGCCGCCGGCTCTCCTGTCCGGTCATCCGTCTGGTGGCGCCCAGGCGATCGGGCATCGAGTCCCTCGGCGACGCCGTGCTGGCGGTGATGAAGTCACCCCGCCTGCCGCCCCAGGGGCTCGACACCCATCTGGCGGCGGTGGATGGTCGTCATGAACCGGCCGCCCGCGAGGCGATCGCACGCTACGCCTGGATCGAGGAACTGCTGGCTGGAGTCGTGCACCGGCAGCCGCCGGCCCACCGTCCGCTCGGTGAACGAATCGACGACCTGCTCACGAACCGCATCTGGGGCACGCTTGTGTTTGCGGCCACGATGCTCGCGATGTTTTCATCGATCTTCTGGCTGGCGACGCCGCTCATGGATGGCATCTCCGCCGGCATGGACGCGGTCACCGGCTGGGTCGAGGGTCTTCTGCCGGAGGGGGCGATCCGTTCGCTCGTGGTTGACGGCGTGCTTGCGGGTGTGGGGGGCGTGGTGGTTTTCGTGCCGCAGATCGCCATGCTGTTTCTATTCGTGGCCGTCCTCGAAGGCTGCGGCTACCTCTCCCGGGCGGCTTTCCTGATGGACCGACTGCTCTGTGGTGTCGGTCTGGGAGGCAAGTCCTTCATTCCGCTGCTCTCGAGCTTCGCCTGCGCGATTCCCGGCATCATGGCGGCGCGGACGATCGAGAATCCGCGGGACCGGCTGCTGACGATCCTGGTCGCGCCGCTGATGAGCTGCTCGGCCCGGCTGCCGGTCTATCTCCTACTCTGCGGTGCCTTCGTGCCCAATGTCGCCGTCGGGGTTTCCTGGCTGCGGCTGCCGGCGGTCGTGCTCGCCGGCATGTATGCCGTGGGCGTGGTGACGGCGGCTCTGGTGGCGCTCGTCCTCTCGCAGACAATCTTTCGTGGACCGCCACAGCCCTTCGTGATGGAACTCCCCGGCTGGCGGTGGCCACGGTGGGAGGTCGTGTTGGAGCGGGTCCGCGAGGCGGTCTGGTCCTTCCTGCAGAATGCCGGCACCCTGATCGTGGCGGTGAGCATCGTGGTCTGGGCACTGGCGAGCTATCCCCACAATGACTCCGTCATAGACGCCGACGTGGCCGCGCACCGCGAGGTGCTCACCGCGCGGCTGGCTGGCCTGTCGACAGATGATCCCGACCAGACAGACGTGGCAGAGGAACTCGCCTCACTCGACACCGACACCGGGCTGGCAGCGGCCCGCCGCGGCGCTGCCCAGCGGCAGAGCCTCTTGGGACAGATGGGAAAGCTCGTGGAACCGCTCGTCCGACCGCTCGGCTGGGACTGGCGACTCGGCTGTGCCGCGATCGCGAGCTTCCCAGCCCGCGAAGTGGTGCTCGGCACGCTGGCGGTGATTTACAACCTCGGCGACATCGATCCCGGCGATGAAGAGGGGGGCACTGCCCTGGTCCGCCGGCTCCGCGCCGCCACCTGGGACGGCACGAACCGCAAGGTCTTCACACTCCCGGTAGCCCTGTCGATTATGGTGTTCTTCGCGCTCTGCGCGCAGTGCGCCAGCACGCTCGTCGTGATCGGCCGGGAAACGAACAGCTGGCTCTGGCCCGTGGTCACGTTCACCTACATGACCGTGCTGGCCTGGCTGGCGGCCTTCGCCACCTACCAGATCGGCACCTGGCTGGGCGGTTAGATCACAGCGACACGAGGTCCAACGACTAAAGAATATGCAGGATCTCATCGCCATCACCGTCGCGACCGCTGCTGCCCTCTGGCTGGCGTGGTCGCTCAAGAAGCGGTTCTTCGCTCCGCCTTGCCAGCCGCCGTCTGTCTCTGGCGGTGGCGACGGCTTCGTGCCGCTGGAGAGCCTCACGAAGCCCAAACGCTGATGGCTCACCCCCGCCGGGCCCACGCACCAAAAAACCGGGGCGTCCTCGCGGACGCCCCGGCCTCGATTCTGCTCGCTGACGGTCTCGCGCTCGCGCGTCGTGACCAGTCGGCTCAATACATGTCGTAGTCGCCGCCGTGGCCGCCACCGCCGGACTTCGGCTTCGAGTCCTTCGGCTTCTCGGCGATCAGGGCGTCGCTGGTGAGCATGAGCGTCGAGACACTGGTGGCGTTTTGCAGCGCCGTCCGCGTCACCTTCGCCGGATCGATCACGCCCGCCTTGACGAGGTCTTCATACTCGTTGCTGGCGGCGTTGTAGCCGAAGTTTCCGCTGCCGGCGAGCACCTTCTCGCAGACGATCGAGCCGTCCTGACCGGCGTTCGACGAGATCATCGTCACCGGCGCCCGACAGGCACGCACGACGATATTGAAGCCGACCGTCTCGTCGTCGGAGAGTCCCTTCGGCTTGACCAGCGAACTGGCCCTCAGCAGGGCCACGCCGCCACCTGGCAGAATGCCCTCTTCGACAGCGGCCCTCGTCGCATGGAGCGCGTCCTCGACGCGGGCCTTCTTCTCCTTCATCTCGCTCTCGGTCGCGGCGCCGACGTTGATCTTCGCCACGCCACCAGCGAGTTTCGCCAGCCGCTCCTCGAGCTTCTCGCGATCGTAATCGCTCGTCGCGGCGTCGATCTCGTGGCGGATCTGCTCGATCCGCGACTTGATCGCGGCGGTCTTGCCGGCGCCCTCGATGATAGTGGTGTTGTCCTTGTCGACGATCACCTTCTTGGCGCGGCCCAGTTCGGCCAGGCCGAGATTTTCGAGCTTCATCCCGAGGTTCTCAAACACGGCCGTGGCGCCGGTGATGATGGCGATGTCTTCCATCATCGCCTTGCGGCGGTCGCCGTAGCCCGGGGCCTTCACGGCGCAGACCTGGAAGGTGCCGCGGAGCCGGTTGATAACAAGCGTGGCCAAAGCCTCGCCGTCTACCTCTTCCGAGACGATCAAGAGCGGCTTGCCGGCATTCACGACGGCCTCAAGCAGCGGCACGATGTCCTTGACGCTCGAGATCTTCTTCTCGAACACGAGCACATAGCAGTCTTCGAGCACGCACTGCATCTGCTGCGGGTTGGTGACAAAGTAGGGGGAGAGGTAGCCGCGGTCGAACTGCATCCCCTCGACCCACTCCACCTCGGTCTTGAGGCTCTTGCCCTCATCGACGGTGATCACACCGTCCTTGCCGACCTTGTCCATGGCTTCGGCGAGCAGTTCGCCGATCTCCATGTCGTTGTTGGCGGCGATCGATGCCACCTGGGCCATTTCCTTCTTGCCCTTCACGGGGATCGACATGTCCTTGAGCTTGGCGGCGATGTCCTCGACCGCCTTCTCGATGCCGGCCTTCATCTGGATCGGGTTCACGCCCGCCACGACGGCCCGCAGGCCTTCGTTGAAGACGGCCTCGGCCAGCACGGTCGCGGTGGTGGTGCCGTCTCCGGCCACGTCACTGGTCTTGCTGGCGACTTCGCGCACCATACGGGCGCCCATGTTCTCGTAGACATCCTCGAGATCGATTTCCTTGGCGACCGTCACGCCGTCCTTGGTGACCGTGGGCGAGCCGAAGCTCTTCTGCAAGATGACGTTTCGGCCCTTGGGTCCGAGCGTCACCTTCACGGCGCGGGCCAGTTTGGCAACACCGCGACGCATCGCCTCACGCGCTTCCTGATCGAATGCCATCATCTTGGACATGGGTCAAATCTCCTCGAAAAAGGTGTTCTCTGATAAAGACTGTGGAATAGACCGTATGAACTGTGCGGAACGATCGCGGCAGGGGCGTGCGCCCGGGCCCGTCGCTGATGGTCGGAGCGGAACCGCCGATCAGCCAAGCACCGCGAGGATGTCGTCCTCCCGCATCAGCAGGAGTTCGTCATCACCAACCTTGAAGGCCTCGCCGGCGTAGCTCGTGAAGACAACCCGGTCCCCAGGCTTCACCTGCAGGGGATGACGGTGCCCCTTGTCGTCGAACTTGCCCTCGCCGACGCTGACCACAGTGCCGCGGGCAGGCTTATCCTTGGCCGAATCAGGCAGCAGGATGCCGCCGGCTGTCTTCTGCTCGCTCTCCTCACGCTCCACGACGACTCGGTCACCCAGCGGGATGAGACTCGACTTTTTCTTGGCGGGCTTGCTCGCGGTGGCTGACATGATCGAAACCTTTCTGCAACAAAGTGGCGGAGGAACTAAGTAAGGTGCTTGGGAGGGGAGAAGGTGCGTGGGAGACGGCGGCCGTCGAACTGCCGGATCATGACGCCATCAGACAGGCCCCTTTGGAAGAAGCAACTGGCGCGCCGAAAGCCCGGGATTTTACCCTTTTCGCCAGACTCCGCGGAGAAATTGCGTCCGCTCCCTGGGAAATCTGCCGACCGGGGAAACCTCGAATGCTGCCAGTTTGGCAGCACGGCAGTAATTTCTTCGACGTAGCGGAGGCTCGTGCGGGGTATTCTGAGATTCGGGTCTATTCTCAATGGAAATGGTAAAAGGCGAGCCAACTGGCTACCCTCACCACCTTCACGCTCTAGCCCGCCGCCCTTCCTCCCCGGAAAGGTGGCGGGGAACAGGTTTTGAATCGAGAGGCTGCATGGCAACGCATCGGCGGATTGACGTCTCCAAAATCGGCGATGTCTCGATTGTGAGGTTTCTCGACAAGAAGATTCTTGACGAAGCGAGCATCCTCGAACTCGGCACGGAGTTGTTTGGACTGGTCGAGCAGGACAACCGCAAGAGCCTGCTTCTCAATTTCAGCGGGGTCGAGTTTCTCTCGAGCGCCGCACTTGGCAAACTGATTACGCTCGATCGCAAGGTCAAGTCGCACAAGGGCCGGATGAAGATGAGCAGCATCCGCCCTGAAATCCTGGAAGTGTTTCAGATCACCAAGCTCAACAAGATTTTTGACATCCGCAAGGATGAGGCAGAGGCAATCTCGGCGTTTGAGTAAGCGGTTCGGCCTGACGCTGCGGCGCGGGCTGGGAGAGACACAATGGCACACAAGATACCGCCGGCTGAATCTTCAGCAGAGGCCTTCTCGCCAGAGGATGCGTCGGAATGGCGACGCACGATCGAACTGCCCAGCGAGCGGGGGGCGAGTCGCCTGATCATGGAGGATCTTCTTGAGCAGCTGGGAGTCCACGGTTGGTCGCCGTCCGACATCTTTGCCATTCATCTCGCCGCCGAGGAGGCGATCGTGAACGCAATCATGCACGGCAACAAGTTCGACCCCGCCAAGATCGTGCGGGTCGCCTGCGTCGTGTCGCCAACGCTGGCGCGGATCGAGGTGACCGACGAGGGGGCTGGCTTCAGCCCCGCCGCCGTACCCGACTGCCGGCTCGATGAGCGACTCGAGGCCCCCAGCGGTCGCGGGGTGATGCTGATGAAGACCTTCATGACCCGCATTGAATACAACGCCCGGGGCAACCGGGTGTTGATGGAGAAGCAGCGGCCGCCGGCAGAGGGCTGACCGGGCAACTCCGGCGGAAGGGCCGCCTTGCCCCCCGTGACCGGCCGCCGGCAGCAGCGGCAGGCCTATCGATTTCCGGCCAGCGTTAGGGTATTTTGCATCGGTCCATTCCCCGATAGCTCAACGGTAGAGCGAGCGGCTGTTAACCGCTAGGTTGTAGGTTCGAATCCTACTCGGGGAGCTAAG
>Ga0164295_10002745_pt1 | contig 14327 bp, 12 predicted proteins | sample GEODES006metaG_FD_111798 | JGI IMG/M metagenome (GOLD analysis project Ga0164295, IMG submission 111798) | Oligotrophic lake water microbial communities from Sparkling Lake, Wisconsin, USA - GEODES006 metaG | ecosystem: Environmental > Aquatic > Freshwater > Lake | place: USA: Sparkling Lake...
GCAATTGAGATGCCAGATTACGTGATAATTGCTGACCTCGATGGAATGAATGGGAAATTGACCGAGAAGGCAATACAAAGTTGCTTCGTGAGATCCGACTGGGATGCCGTGTTTTCGAATCAACTTGGTGGGTACTACGACATATTGGCCTTAAGGCACGATATTTGGCAGCCAATGGATTACAACTTAGAGCTAGCTTGGTATCGAAGCTTAGTGACTCCCAAAAGACCAAACTATCTTGGTTTCTATGAATCACTCAGGTTGCGACTTGATTATGATCGGGCAAGGCACCTGGCTATTTATCGCAAAATGCTGCGGTTTGAGATCTCTCAACCTTGGATTGAAGTTAATTCTGCGTTTGGGGGGATTGGAATCTACAAGCCAGAAGTTTTTTTAAAGTATGACTATTCTTCAGATTTTGAATCTGGTAGCGGAAGCAGCGAGCATGTTTCCCTGCACTCCAAGATGCGGAGTGATGGTCTTAAGCTATTCATAAACCCTTCATTTATCAATGGAGGTTGGAATACGTATAACATCAATAGGTTCTTATTGATTAGGCAGGCCAGACAGGTAATGTGGAACTCAGAATCTATGTCAAAGGCGCTGGGTTTTATGCGTAAATTATTCCAAAAAAGTTAAAGTCCTGCGAAGTTCGGCTACCAATTGGGGGTTTTGTCGTAGTTTGCTCTCAATAAAGTGGTCGATTGAGTTTTTAACCAATTTTCTGGGAGTGAGATTTCTCCGAATTCTTCTAGGCCATTCAGGAATCCTATTTCTCAACTTGGAATTGGAGTTCGACTCTCTAATCTCTAAGATTTTGCGCTTCTCATTTAATTCCCCCACCACGCGCAAAAGTCGCTTCTTCGAATCTTGTTCCTTTGGAAGAAGGGCCAACAAATCAAGCCATTTTTCTCTCTCCTCTGAGTACTTTTCTGATCCCCACCACTCTTGGAAATAGAGTTTTCTATTCCAATCTTTGTGTTCAACCTGGTGGTTAATCCAATTTCGTACCCAATATAGATCATTTAAATAAATTGATTTTCCTAATCCATTTACCACTATTTCTCCTGTTACTTCAAAGATATAAGGTGTTGATATTTTTGATAGACCAGAAAAAGTCTGAAGCAGAAGAGTCATTACCTCTGCCCGCATGAGGCGGTACATTGCACCTGTGCGATATTCAGGTTGACCGAAGGAGTGGCTTTCTAATCTTTCAATAAATGAATTGTGCAGATTGGAGTAGTCAATCATATTTTGGTAGGTATAGGTAGCAGTTAAAGTGCTGCCATATTTTCCTACTCCAAGTGTCGCTCCCCCAACACTTGAGATCTCCGGGTGTTGTTCCAGATAGTTACCCATCGTGCTCAGACCACTAGGGATAAGTAGCTCATCATCTGTGCAAAAAACTGCATACTTCGTATTAATCTCAGGTATTGCTCTTGCACATCTGCTTGCGTAATCTCGTTCTAAAATAATGTAGCGAATATTTGAGGCTAGAGAACTTTGGGAAATTGGCAGCTTTGTATTGTGAAGAATTACAACCTTGAGGTTGGTCTGGTTCCAGTACTGAATTGAACGTGACAATTCGTGCTCTCTCCCGCGGGAGAGAATGACAACAGTTATGTCCTCGAGTGAGAAGATGGTAAATCCTCCTGTTTTGAGCAAATGATCGCTAGGTGAGCCCACTATAATGGAGTTTACTGACGAGCAGAGTTTCGGAGTGAAAATGTTAAGTAACAGCACCTTCTTAATAACAGGAGGAACTGGTTCATTCGGTAACACCCTGGTATCTCATTTACTCAAAACGGATGTATCCGAGATTCGTATTTTTAGCCGTGATGAGTCAAAACAGCATTACATGAAACAATCAATCCAAGATAAGCGTGTCCGTTTCTTTCTTGGGGATGTTAGGAATTTTGATTCAGTTTCGCACGCAGTGCAAGGAGCTGACTATGTTTTTCATGCAGCGGCACTTAAGCATGTCCCCGCGGGTGAACTTTTCCCATGGGAATTCACCCAGACAAACATTGGTGGAAGCCATAATCTTTTAAGAGCTATCGAGAGTTCATCGGTACAACGCGCTGTCTTTCTGAGTACCGATAAGGCCGTTTACCCAGTAAATGCAATGGGTATGACTAAAGCCATGATGGAAAAGTTGGTTCGATCATCGAACTATTCCACGTCCTCTGTAAATCTGATTACTCGTTATGGAAATGTCATTGGGTCGAGAGGATCCGTAATTCCTCAATTTATTTCATCACTCCAACAATTTGGGAAAGTTCAAGTTACGAACCTTGAGATGACCCGCTTTATGATGTCGTTAGAGGATTCTGTTTCGCTAGTTTTGTTCGCTCTTGAAAATGGCACACCAGGCGATCTTTTTGTTCAAAAAGCTCCTGGCGCTTCAGTCGAGAACATAGTGCGGGCCTTAGCCCTGCTTCTCAAAGTTAATGACCCTGAAATTGAGATTGTTGGAGTAAGACCTGGAGAGAAAATTCACGAAACTTTGCTTACAGCTGAAGAAAAATTCAGGAGCATAGAACATGACAATTTCTTCCAAGTCTCAAATGTGGGAAACTATGATTCGATTAAATCGAATATGCAGAACCTCACTGCTAATGAGTATTCATCAAATACAACAGCTCAACTCTCTTCTGAAGAGCTTGCCGAATTGTTATCTGGGATTCCACTTATTCAAGATTTGATTGGATAAAGGTCTAAAAATTCGTAAGAAACGCGTGCTTATTCTTGGAGCAAACGGGATGCTCGGTTCTGAGATTTCATCAAAATTCTCTGGATTAGAGAATATTGAAATTCTGACATGTCTTCGGAGTCAGCTTGAGATTGATAACCTTGGAAGATATAGAAGAAATTTCTGCAAACTAGTCACTGAGCTTAAGCCGGATTATGTTGTTAACTGTGTCGGAATCAATAGAAATAATAGGGGAACGAGCGGAATCATTCAGCAACTGATTGTCAATGGGATATTCCCAAGGTATCTTGCAAAGAAGAGTGACCACTACGGCTATTTTATGATTCAAATTTCGACTGATGGTGTCTTTTTCGGAAAAAAGGGAGGGTACGAAGAAACAGATCGGAAGTTCCCGCGTTCAGTTTACTCATTTTCAAAGATTCTCGGCGAAAAAGCTTCCGCCTCTGTATTAATTATTCGCTGCTCCATTGTAGGCAGGTCGCCCGCGGATCAGAACTCGCTTTCGTTATTTTCATGGTTTCAAAATCTAAAGCCAAATGCTTCAGTGAGTGGTTACACCAATCAAAGATGGAATGGAGTCACGACAGATTATCTAGCTAGACTGGTTGTCGGTCTTGTTCAAAGTGAGTATCGAATTGGTGGCGTCCAACATTTCATTCCTTCCGATAATGTAAGTAAAGCAGAGTTGTTAGGATTATTTAAGGATGTGCTCAGGCGTTCAGATATATTAATCAATCCCGCACGTCAGAGAAAGAGTATAAATAGAGATTTGAAAACTCGGTACCCAAAAGAAAATTTACAATTTTGGAACCTGGCTGGCTTGGAACAAGTGCCATCTATTTCTGAATTAGTTCATTTGTCATTATCCCAAGAATGACTTATTCATTCTTCCAACGACTCTGTCAATATGATTTGATATAGAGATTATTGGCAATAACCTCTCTACCTCGGCTTTCAAATCAGTCTCTGTGATGTTACACAGGCGATTGACCTGGGATTCCAGATCCGCCTCGTCACTCCAGTCGCTCGTTGAAATCATCACCGAACTCTCTAATTCAGGCCAAGATTGAAAGCCCTCTGGAGAAATAACACTTGGAATACCCACTGCTAAAAGTTCTAAAACATTCATTCCTATTGATTGAGGGTAAGAGACACCCTGTCCATAGTTTGTAGGGTAAAGATGGACCGATCCATGTGGAAGTTCGAGATTGGATACACCGCTTTCATAAACTACGTGATTAAGCTCATCAATAAAAAGGGTTTCGTTGAAAATTTCAGGTCTTCCATTTTTTGTAGTCAAAATCAAAGAATGGACAGCGTCGTTAACAAATTTCTTGGTAAATTCTGAATAAACAGAAAAGCCTTTCCAGGCGGTAATTCGAGACATGAAAATAATATGGGGCACAGAGAATTTGCATACTTTTGTTTTGTTGTATGCGGTATTTAGTATTCGAGGTACATGTACACCCATTCGGTCAAAGTGTATTTTTTTCCGGTACAGGATTCTCCATAGTCGGGAATTATTTAGGTAATCTTCCCAACTCCTCTTGAACTGGAATGAAGATACGTAAACATTTGTTGCGAATAGACTTAAAAAAATGCGTTTTTGCCTTTGCCTTGAATCAGACAAGTCCATGAGTTGATGAATGTACAAGTCGATTGTAATTCTTTTGCGGATAGCGAGTCCAGCACATCTTGAAATTAGAACACCACTAAAGTCATGGGAGACTACGTGGATCTTATTGGGATTTTCTGCAAACTCTTGAATAAAGTATTTAATTTGCTTCATTTTTCCAGATCCGGGTGAAAGAATACTAATGTCTTTTGCGGGCGGAAAGTTTTTATCTACCTTAAGTATATCGTCGTTTTCAATGATTGGATTAAGCGAAACCAACTTGACTTTAATTCCTCGGTTTGACAACTCATAAAATTCATCCAACGCGATTCTTTGTGCGCCACCTATTCGTGTGTTGCCAGTTATCAGGTAAACCTGTTTTCCTTGAATATTTATGGACATAAACTAATCAAGTAAAGATTCTAGATAGTTGCCGTAGTCTGTATTTGGATATTTCAATGATTGCGCCTTCAGTTGCTGATCAGAAATCCATTTGTTTCCCCATGCGATTTCCTCTGGGCAAGCAAATCGCAAACCTTGTCTTTTTTGCAAAACTTCGACCAATTCGCCGGCTTCGTATAATGACTGGACAGATCCTGCATCCATCCATCCAATCCCTCGTCTAAAAGTACTCACTTCTAATTGATCTCTCTCAAGGTACCAATTCAAGACATCTGCTATCTCATATTCACCACGTCCCGATTTCTTCAAAGATTCAGCTATCTCGATTGCACGGTTATCTGTGAAATAAACTCCTGGTACCGCTAGATTGGACTGAGGATTACTAGGCTTTTCTTCTAGTTTTAAAACTCGCCCTGTGTCTGGGTTGAGGGTTACAACCCCGTAGTCTTGAGGATTATTGACGGGGAAAGCGAAAATTCTTGCTCCGGGTTTTTCAGCCGAAGCTTCAAGGGTTTTGCCAAGTCCCTGACCAATTAATATGTTGTCACCCAGTATTAGGGCTATATCGCGGTCGCCAACAAACTTCTTTGCTAAGACATAACCTTCGGGTATCCCATTAGCTTGGTCTTGAATCAAATAAGTAAGAGAAATACCAAATGCACTTCCATCCCCAAGTAAATTCTTATACAAATCCACATCGATTGATCTAGTCACAATCGCGACATCCCTAATTCCCGCCATCATTAATGTTGAAAGAGGATAGAAAATCATAGGTTTGTCATACACTGGAAGAAGGTGCTTGTTAATGGATTTAGTTAGAGGAAAGAGCCGAGTTCCATTTCCTCCGGCAAGTAGGATTCCACATCTGCTGGACATCTAACTATCCTAGCCTCTCTGCATTTTCAGTAAACCATCTGACTGTCTCTTTCAAGCCTTCTTCGAGTTGAACCTTGGGTTCCCACCCAAGTTCTTTACGAATCTTTGAACTGTCGATTGCATATCGGAAGTCATGACCTTTTCGATCTTCAACGAAGCTGATTAACTCGGGTCCTTTCCCCATCATATTTACCAGCATGCGAGTCACCTCGAGGTTTTCCCTGAAAATTCCACTTGAGATATTGTAGATATCACCGATTTTCCCTTTTTCCAGTACCAAAGCAATCCCTCTAGCGCAATCGGATACGTGCATCCATTCTCGAACATTCTTTCCATCACCATAAACCGGAACCGATTCATTTTTTTGCAACCTGGAAATAAAATGTGGGATCAATTTCTCTGGAAACTGACGTGGGCCGTAATTATTTGAGCATCTCACCATTAGAACAGGGAGATTGAAAGTATGTAGATATGAAAATACAAAGTGCTCCGCTGCAGCCTTTGATGCAGAGTATGGTGAAGATGGATTCAACGGTGAGGTTTCAGTTGAGAAACCCTCTTTGACTGAACCATAAACTTCATCTGTGGAAACGTGGAGAAAACGTTCAATGGAAAATTTTGTTGAAATCTGGAGCAAATTTAATGTTCCAAGGACATTGGTTTCAGCAAAGATGCCAGGATTTGAAATAGAGTTATCAACGTGACTTTCAGCAGCGAAATGTACAACATGAGTGAATTGTTTCTTTTCAAAAAGGGAATCCAGATCAGTTAAACTTCTTATGTCGATTTCAACAAAGTCAATAAATTCCTTGCAAGACTCTAAGTTTCTTAAGTCTCCAGCATAAGTCAACGCATCAAGGACCGTTATGTTGATTGCTGAGTTAGAGACTAGTTGACTGACAAACTCTGAACCGATGAATCCCGCTCCGCCAGTTACAAGTAAATTCATTTACATACTTTCATCTTTGATTTTCGGGGAGAATTTTTTATCTGACTCAAAATTTTCCCGCTCCTAAAATATTTTCTGTGGAAAACTGCTGTGTACGAAAACGGAAGTATGGTGTTGATATGATTTGCCCATGATACTTCCTAAATTAATCAAAGATTGCATTTGTGGGTGTGATTGGTGTCGAGTGTCTAGATGAAGATTCTAATTTTAGTTTTAGCGGGGGGTGGGCCAGCTCATGATTTGCACGAAATGGCCCAAAGAGAGACTTGGGCCTCAAACTTACCTCCTGAGGCCGAAGTAATATGGCTTCGAGGTGGATCTCGGACTGGTTCTTTTCTAAAGGACGGCACACTTTACGTACCCTGTGAGGAGGAGTATAAAAATCTTCTTCAGAAAACGATTTACGGGGTTAATTGGGCTATTGAAAATAGAGATTTCGATCTATTGATTCGGAGCAATACCTCCACCTATTTTTGGCTAAGTGGCTTGATGAAGCACTGGCCGAATTTCGACTTGTCAGGGGTTGGGGGCCAATTTGAAACCACTAGAAAGCTCCTGGACACAATTCCTAAGGGGTATAGATATTTGAATGGTTCCGCGTTGTATTTAGGGCCTCATTCTGTCGACTTGCTTAGCAATATGGACTATAAAAAATATATTGGATTGCCTGATGATGTAGCAATACACTCGTTTTTTGACGATTTTGAATTGAAATTCTACAATGTGGCTCGAAACAATCTGGATCTCCACCACATATTCTTCCCCAGGTTTCAAGTCCGAGTTAAATCTTGGAGTCGAAATAGTCTTACGGTTTTGCGAATGCATTATATTGACACATTTTTTCGTTCTCCAAGTGTGAAATCTCGAGTAACTCAATGGTTAAGAATTGAATTCCTTGAGTATTCGTATTCGGATATAAAAATAGTTTCAGTTAAGAATTTTGCTAGAAGAATTTTGAACTACATTAGGAAGAATTAGCCTATCTATTGGGTCATGTTGTATTTTCTAAATTTTTGTAAAAGACATCAGAGATACCACTCTAAAATCTTTTGAGAACCGCTTCTTTGCTGATTCAAGGTGATTATGATTCATTACTACTAGTGTGCCGTGAGCATTATTCTGGCTCAAACTTTGGGGAGACAATACCTGAACCCCACTTCCTTCTAGATATTGACCCCAGATTTTATCCTGGTCATCCACTGCTGCAATCGTATCTACCCCATTTTGAGCACACGCGAAAGCAAAATTAATTCCTTTTCCTGCCGCCCCAAAAATGAATAAGTTTTCAATATTCTTAAGAATGTCAAGATCTTCTTTTCTCGAGTCGACGAGTGTTTCAAATAATTTACTTCCTTTAGCTTTTGAATTAATATGTTGCCTATTTGACTTTCTAATCAGAATTTGGCGCCACTCGCTATCTGAGAATGTAGCACTGCTTAATACTTCATATCGCATGTCAAAATCATTATCGCGAAATAAATTCACATGGTCATGCATAATTGAATTCCATGATCGAGTCGCGGCAAAAAACTCTATCCGTTGGTGTTGCATCAAGATTAGAGCAGAAGGAAATTTTTCGAGAATTCGATCTAAAAAATCAAAAGGTTGGACAATATGCGGTAGAACACATCGCATGACGAAAACAATTTCCGCGCCAACCTTTGTTATGGAACTCAAATCAAAGAACTCTTTTACAATATAGTCCCTGCTATTTCTGCACACCGGATCAAACCCTTGAGCATCAATCCCTTTCGATCTTAAAAAATCAACGAATTCCCCTTGACCGCATCCAATTTCAACAAATCTATACCCACTGATTCTTGTCATTATCTTTTCGAAGGATTCAATAGATTTCTCTAAATGGTATTTGTTTTCGGTAGAATAGCTTCCATCATATTTAACCAATTCAGGATTGAATTCATTATTGAAGAGATATCCGTCTTCGTGATTGATAAAGTTTATTTGTCCCAAGGGTTGTTGTTGTGCGTCTAACTTCGATCTAAAGTATCTCGAAGAGTTTGCCGGGACCTGAAAGCTCAAGACATCCTCCGGTTTCCAACTGAGTTAGGTGTTCTCTGATTAGAAATTTTTACTACGGTCCTTTTCAAACGCCTTACGAATTCAATCGTTGATTTTGGTCTAGAAGTGACAGACAAATCATGATTTTGATTTCTAAAATTTGGAGATAAACTTTGAATTAGTTTTTCGATCATTGGTTTATAGATGATTCTATAGATCACCAAATTATGGGGGCTAAATCCATACCTATTCAGTCCGGTCCACAATGATTTCCCTCGAATTTTGATACCGTGGAAATGAAATGCCACAAGCGGTTGGTCAGCAATGTATGGCTTGCCATGGACCGATGTGACCTTTGGTCCCTTGATTAAATAATGCATTCCAACATTGATTGTGCTTGAGTCTACTCCCTTGCCTCTAGGCATTGTGATTAATTCTTCGAGATAGCCTTGATCTGCGTAACGGTCTTGATCTCTGCGCAGATGACACCATTCGTCGCACCGTTTTTCCCATTCGCGGAGTATTTCAAATGCCTGGGGGCTTTTTCGGATCACAATCAATCCAGCATTATATTTACCATATGGGAAAAGTGGTGGTTCCGTTGGGTACATATGTTGAAACACGATAAAATCTGCCTCAGGGTTTAGTTGCTGGAATTCATCAAGCGAGTGGAAGAAATAGACATCTGTATCTAGATAAACCAAAATTTCGGAATCTCGAATTGTTTCTAGAAAATTCATTAAAATCTTTGGTTTAATGGAAATCAGCGACTCTAGCTCGTTTTTGCTTTGTAGCGACTTTGTAAACGCATCCTCAGCATATGAAAAATCATGCAATTCGTAAACTTGGATATCAGCCATAGGCCCTTGAAAATTTCTTGGTACTGGGCCTACGCACACTATGTTTCCTTTTGACAACGGGTGGTTTTCTACTGCAGATTGCATTGCATTAAATGCGTACATCAAGTAGTCGGGAGTACAGTAGGTAACAAAGCGAAACGATTTCATTTGTAGTCATTTTTTCTAATGAAAAGAAAGTCGCAATTTTCTTGGTGTATGCATTTGTAGTTGTTTCGATCAAGCATCCTTTGAATGCGCCAAGAACGAAAATATGATTTAGGCCCAGGAAAGTGCATCTCATCAAGCTCCATATGAATCTGGGTCGGGAAAATACCTTTTGTGAATGCTTCCATTAGTACTTCCAGGGCGGCACCTTCGATATCCAGTTTTAGGAAATCTACTTTGTTAATTTTTTCTCTTTGCAAGAGAGCTGGGATAGTTGTAGTTGAAACAAAAATGTAGTTTCTATTCTTGCGGTAGTTATTTTGAATGCTCGAAAGAGAGTATGACCCATCCCGATTATCGAGAATGGGCGGATAGAATTTTAATTCTGACTCAGATTGCCAGAGAGCTTTGGCAATAAATCGAATATTATTAAAATCTAAACCAAGTGTGTCGTATGCCCCGCTTTTCTGTTTCGGTCCTTGAGAATAACTCAAACTTCTTTTTTTGCTGCCCTGTTTCGATATCTCTTCATAATGTGCCACCGCATCTGGTGTCGGGTCTAGAATGTACATTCTACAATTTATTTGCAATTCAAGTTCAATTTCAAATGAAATATCTTCGCCCGCACCCGCTGATATCACAACTGAATTTTTATCAAGCATAGAGATAATTGCTGTTTTACCACCATATTTCGAGCCAAGTCGAACAATATCTTTATCGTTTTCTTCGACAGTCGGGGTCTTAGGGTTAAACAATCTCCACCGGGTGGATGTATTTAGTTTTTGACCAAAAGTTTTTGCCCACATAAGAGGAGGATATAATAAAATTTGACAATAATTCTCTAACTCTGCATCAAATTGAATTTATTTCAGTCAAGTACTGTCAATCCGCCAGGAGTTAAGAGTTGAACTGAAACTATTCCCGATTGTTCATCGTTTTCTGTAGGGTCAATCCATTCAATACTTACATCTCCCAGAGAGGCTAGGATTTTTGCTTTAAACCAAGAACCAGCCAATTGATCTTTATCGGCTATTACAATTTTTATGATTTCTGCTTGTGCAGTTCCATCCTGTGATGGGTGATCTGTAGACAGCCATTCGATGAAGAACGGGAACTCGCGAGTTTCTGCAATTTCTTTCACGCCAATTTGCTTCCACTTTAAATCAGAACCATTTGGACGGGTACGGTGGCCCTCAATTGCTTCACGGCCAAACTTCGCAGCAATCGGAGCAATGTTTTCGGTGCTGAATACCCAGGTAAACCAGCCACCGCCCTCATTAGCTTTCTTTGAAACTGCTTTTCCCCATGGAGTTTGTTCTGTTGCTGGGTGATCTAGCGGACACACAACTTCGATGTATTGACCATTCTTAAGCGCAGCTGTGAAGTTACGTGTGCCAAATCGTGGGTGAATTCCACCATCTACGAAAGTGCTACCAAGGCGTGAACCTAAGCGTTGCACTGTGTCAGCAAGTTGGTCATGGGAAGTCACATAAGAAACATGGTCTAGGCGCATGATGGAATTCTGCCGTATAGCAAGGGGTGCCCATGACCACCCTCAAGGGCTAGTTCAGGTTGTTATTTACCGGCTAACTGGCACATAAGCGCTTCGCAGGTGACTAACGGAGCTGCATTGTGTGCAAGGTTGGTTCGGGCTTCCATTAAGGCATTGATCTTCAGGATTGTTGAATGCTCCGGGTGAGATGAGGCGTAACCTTCAATTTCTTCTCGCATATCTGTGTTAATCATGGACTCAATATTTCCAGATTGAACCATCATCACATCTCGATAGAAGGTGGCGATATCAAGAAGCGCACCATCGATGGAGTCGCGGACCAGGCGGGTGGCTCGAGACTTCTGTTCTTTCTCGAGTTCTTTGACAGCTTTAGCACCACCAGTGGCCATTCCGCGGCCAGTTGCACCTTTTCCGTAGGCCTCTTGAAGTTTTTCAATCTCTTTTTCGTCTCTCTCATCGGATGAAGAAATGGCTTCACCAGTTGCAAGGTCGACGAGTGTTTGTGCAGCTTGGAAGGCTGCAGCAAGTGAGCCAAGCTGTAGCGGAAGCTGCATCATGAGTTTGCGGTTGCTTCGTACTGATTCGTTGGTGGCCAAGTACTTAGCGCGGCCGATATGTCCCTGACTTACTCGCGCTGCGAAATCTGCCATACCAGGTGGGATGTGATCGCGGTTTATAAGAACACGTGTAACAGCTTCGAGGCTTGGTGTACGAAGTTGTAGGTGGCGACAACGTGATCGAATGGTTGGAAGTACATCGTGAAGTGTTGGTGCGCAGAGTAACCAGACAGTTCTTGTACCTGGCTCTTCAATCGCTTTAAGCAGTGCATTGGCAGCTGATTCGGTAAGTCGGTCAGCATCTTCCATCACAACTACTCGCCATCCACCCATAGATGGTGCCCAAGCAACGCGAGTCAGTAGTTCGCGTACTTCTTCAACTTTAATGGAGAGACCTTCTGTACGAATGATTTCGACATCAGGATGGCCACTTGTTTTCGCCGCGTTGCAATCACTGCATGTGCCACACCCATTGTTAGAACAAATGAGTGCCTGCGCAAAAGCGACCGCAGCCGATGATCTGCCTGACCCTGGAGGTCCCGTAAAGACCCAGGCATGCGTCATTTCTTGTGTTTCCACACCTGTTCGAGAAGCGGCTACCGCACCCTGCAAAATCTCAATAATGTGTTCTTGACCAACAAGGTCATCAAAGACTGAAGTCATCTACTTCTTTTTCTTCTTTGTTGTCGCTGACTTACTTGCTTTAGCAGCTCTTGTAACGGTTGACGTTACTGCATGTGTTGCAATACGAATTGGCTTCAGGAACTTGTTCTGCTGTGTTCCCTCTGCATTGCGCTTGAGCGCGGGAAGTTCCGCAACGCGGGCAATGATTTGTGTGTGGATCTCCTCCACTGATTGTGTGCCATCGACAACGAAGTAACGCTCTGGATCCATCATCGCAATTTGTAGGAACTCTTGGCGCACGCGCTCGTGGAATTCTGTGGGTTCTGCCTCTAAGCGATCGCGTGATTGAAGACGGCTTAATCCGACTTCTGCAGGGACATCGATAAGGATTGTCAGAGTTGGATACAAACTCTCCGTTGCCCATCTCGAAATGCGTGCAACCTCTGATGGATTAAGTACTCGTCCTGCACCTTGGTAGGCCGCAGATGAATCGAAGTAGCGATCTGAGATAACTACTTTGCCTTCAGCTAGCCCTGGGCGGATGACAGAGAAGACATGGTGGGCTCGATCTGCTGCATAGAGAAGTGCTTCAGCCCTTGGCGATATCGCACCAGTCTCATGCCCTAAGAGAATTTTGCGTAGATCTTTTCCGAGGTCTGTGCCCCCTGGTTCGCGAGAGAGAACTACGCTCTCACCTTCTTGCTCTAACCACTTCTGTAACAACTTTGATTGCGTTGATTTACCGGTGCCTTCACCCCCTTCAAATGCGATGAAGATTCCTTGTGTGGGAGCTCCTGTGATGCTACCTAGCTCACCTTGCATCGCAGCCAAGATGTCAGACCATAAGGAAACTGTTGGTCGATCTTTCATCTGGTGATAGGAGATGGAACCAATGAGAGCTGCAATCAAACCTGCAAGGAGCATGGTGATCTGAGCTCCGTTGTAGTTGAGCTTGATGTTTTCAAATTCATAGCTGTGCACACCGATTGTGGCAGCAATGATGGGTGCAATAGCTAAGACCGCAACCAAAGTAATGCGAATCAGTGATTGCACGAAGGCAAAGGTGCGCCCACGAACATCATCATGGACCTCCATACCCAGCATGGTGAAGCCTGTGACCCAGGTGATGCCACTAAAGGCTCCAAGGAAAATCACAATAAAGATAGACAGAGTTAAGTTTGATATCGCCGCAAGAAGGACAAGGAAGATGCCTGCCATGGAAAGTGATGCGCCAAATAAACGGCGACGTGAGAACTGTGCAAAAATCTTGGGCCCAAATGCAATACCAATTGCAAGACCTGTAAAGACTGAACCGAAGAGAACACCGTATGCAGCATCTCCACCACCAAGATCACCTACAAATGTGCGGGCAAGGCCGATAACAGCACCCGCTGCAGAGAATGCACCGACCATACCGATAATCAATCCTCGGATGATCTTTGATTCAGAGACTGTTTTCCACCCCTGAATCAGTGACTGTCCAACATTCTCATCTTTATGAGATTTAGATGCAGCACCCTTTGGTATCTCTTTAAGCCCCCTGATTGTCCATGCGGCAAAGAGGAATGAGAGCGCGTTGATATAGAGAGCAATATCGACTGAGTTGCTTGGCAGCAGTGGACTCACTGCTGCAATTGCTCCTGAGAGAAGTGTGAGCAGTGAGAACAAGATTGCTGCAATGGGTGCTGTGCCATAGGCAGCTAAAAGTGAGACTTGATTTGCATTCTCTAACTTATCTCTTGGGACAAGATTGGGAACTGATGCTTCCTTCGCCGGTGACCAGAAGAGAGTGAGGCACTCAACCAAAATCATCGCTGTGTAGAGCCAGAAGTATGTGTGAACGATTGGGATAGATATATAGAGCCCAGCTCTCATCACATCTACTGAGACCATCAAACGCCTGCGATCAAAGCGATCTGCTATCACACCTGCGATAGGACCAAGAAAGACTGCAGGTAGAAGGCGTGCAATAAAGACACCAGCGATTGCAAAGTTTGCTGTTGCATAGGAGCCACCAGAGAGTTGCTGAGCGAGCGCCGTAGTTGCAAGAAGGCC
>Ga0164295_10002748_pt1 | contig 14320 bp, 9 predicted proteins | sample GEODES006metaG_FD_111798 | JGI IMG/M metagenome (GOLD analysis project Ga0164295, IMG submission 111798) | Oligotrophic lake water microbial communities from Sparkling Lake, Wisconsin, USA - GEODES006 metaG | ecosystem: Environmental > Aquatic > Freshwater > Lake | place: USA: Sparkling Lake...
ATCTCGCGGTGGCGGGCCCACGGCCTCGTCGCCCGAAGTCACGACGTGGGGGGACGGAAGCGGGTCGGATTCCTCGCCAGCGATGTCGAGCGATTCGTCTCCGACAACCCGCTGCGCATCGAGCGGGGGAGCCGCTTCAGCCAGCTCTCCACCGAGGAGCACGGGAAGATCATCGCTTGGGCACGCCGCCTGGCCGCCGCGAACGCCTGCCCGGCCGACGTTCATCGCCGGATCGCGAAGCGTCTCAACCGCAGTGTCGAGACGATCCGCTACACCATCAAGCACCACGACCAGGAAAACCCCGGTGTTGAGGTTTTCCAGGCTGCCGACGGTCGCCTCCGTCCGGAGACCTGCGAGCGGATCTTCCAGCTCTGGTCGCGGGGCGAAGCGGTCGATTCGATCGCCAAGCGTTACCACCGCTCGAAGGCGAGCATCTATCGGGTGATCCTCGCCCAGCGGGCCGCCCACACGATGCTCCTTCCGCTCGACAACATCCCCAACGCCCTCTTCGACCGCCGCACGGCCGAGGAAGTGGTCAACCAGCCCTTCCCTGGCCTCGACGAGCCGGCGAAGCGGACGCGGCGCCCCACCGGCCTGCCGGCCTATCTCGCCAGTCTCTACGAGGTGCCGCTGCTCAATCGGGAGCAGGAGGTGTGGCTGTTCCGGAAGTTCAACTACCTCAAGCACAAGGCGAAGGCGCTTCGCGACCAGCTCGACGCCGAGAAGCCGAGCACGCGGCTGATGGACCAGATCGACTCGATCTACGAGGAGATCGTGGCTCTGAAGAACCGGCTCGTCCGCTCCAACCTCCGCCTCGTGGTGTCGATCGCCAAGCGGCGTGTTTCTCCGGGCGACAGCTTTTTCGACCTCGTCAGCGACGGCAACATGTCGCTGATCCGGGCGGTGGAGAAGTTTGACTATGCCCGCGGCAACAAGTTCAGCACCTACGCGTCGTGGGCGATCATCAAGAACTACGCCCGCACGATCCCCGACGAGCACAAGCGCCGCGAACGCTTCCGGGCGGCCGACATGGAAATGCTGCAGACGGCCGCCGACCCGCGGACCGACGAGAACCAACTGCGGATGGCGGAATCGGACCGGCTCCAGCAGGTGGGACGGTTCCTCGACCGACTCGACTCGCGCGAGCAGACGATCATCATCCGCCGCTACGGCCTCGACCGTGGACTCGAACCGCAGACCCTCAAAGAAGTCGGCACCGCCCTCGGCGTGACGAAGGAGCGGGTCCGGCAGATTGAGGCCAAGGCGCTCGAGAAGCTCCGCGAAGCGGCCCAAGCTGAGGCCGTCCTTCCGGAATTGGAGTGAACGGCAGCCGTTCGTCCGCGCCGCCGTCGCTCACCGCCTCTGGCCCATGGCTAGAAGCAGGGCGGCCCGGCGGGCGGCGGCGGAGTTTATGTGTCTCCAAAGTCGGGCTCGGCCCGAGCTCCGTCCGAGGAGCTACCGGGCCGCGGGCGGAGCATCGAACGACGCCGGACGGACTCCCGAATCGGCGGCCGGATCGGCGGCCGGCGGGGCGACCGCCCGGCGGCTTCCGGCCCGGGGTCGGGAAAGCTCGTCCTGCTGCTGCTTGGAAAGCTGCGGCGTGCTGCCTGGCTGCCCCCCGGCAGTCCCCCGGGCGACCGCCGCACCGTCGGCGGTGGCCGACTGGCTCGTGCCGGCGAGGAAATTATCGATCGCCGCCCCTTCGCGGAGATGGGTGAAATACCGTCCCATCTCGATCCGCTGCTTCTTGTCTTCGATGTCGACATAGAGCTCGTCGCGGACCTCCTCGAACCGCAGCTGTTGAGGTTCGGTATAGCCCTCGCAGTAGAAGACCATGAAGCGGTCGGCGATCTGGACCACGCCGGAGAGCTCTCCGGGCTTGAGCGCGAACACCTCCCGCTCGAGCGCGGGCTGGCCACCGAACCGCTGGATCGGCGGCACCTCGCCCCGCAGGCTGCGGGTGGTCGGATCGACCGAGTACTTCTCCGCGAGATCGCCGATCAGATCGGCACTCGGGTTTTGGCGGGCCAGCTGCCATACCTCCTGGGCACGCCGCTGCGTGTCGAGGATCACGACGCGACACTTGGCCCGCGGTCCGAACGTCGCGGCGAAGGCCTTGTCGAGATCTTCCTGCGACACCGGCACCTTGCCGACGAGCTTCTTGAGGGCCACCGTCGGCTGGACGATGTCGTCGAGGTAGTGCTTGAGCGGCACCTTGTCGTCCCGCGTCACGCGCTCGAGCCAGGCGGCTGTGTCGGGAGTGCCGTCGTCCCTGCGGAATCCCATCGCCTCGGCGCCGCGCATGACCTCGGCGTCAATGTCGGCCTGGGTGACGGCGACCTCGTTTTTCGCCATCGCCTGGGAAAGGAGCGTGCGGGTGACGAGGATCTCGAGAACATCGAGGCCGTGCCGATCGAGGCTTGCCTGCCGAACGCGGTCGATGCTCACCGGCGCCCCGTTGACGAGGGCTGCCACTCCCGGAAGCGCGGCGGCGCGGGCCGGATCGTTCATCACGTTCTCGACCTTGGCAGCCTCCTGGAGGCGACGGAACACCGACGACGACGCCTCCCGGCTCTTCCGCTCGCGCAATTCCTCGGCGAGCCGTGGACGAACATCGTCGATGGCCACGTCGGCCGCCGGGAGATGCCCCTCGCACTTGAGAATGATGAATTGGTCGGCCACCTGGACCACTGGCGAAATGGCGCCGACCGGAAGGCCGAAGGCGACGGCCTCGAACCTCGGCTCGCCGGTATGGCGGCGGATCGGCTGCACCCAGCCATTGGCGCTGGCGCTGCCGACGTCGACCGAGTGCTGGCGGGCGTAGGCACCGAACTCGTCGGGCTTCGCCGCCACTTCGCTGCGGATCCGCTCTGCGTCAGCCGCCGTGCGGAGGACGATGATCCGCGCCTTCACGGCCGGACCGAACTGGTGCTCGTGGGCCTCGGCGATCTCCTCGGGCGTCGGCTCGATCTCGGCGTGCGCCAATCGTCGCAGGGCGATCATCGGCCAGACGATCTCGTCGGCATACTGCTGCGAGGTCACGCCACGCTCGTCGCGGATCAGTTCGATCCACTTCTCGCGGGGGAGATTGAAGCGCTTCGCCATCGTCTCGATCTCGGCGTCGACCTCCTCCGGCCCGACGGCGATCCCCAACTGCCGGCAGCCCTGCTCGATGATCATCTTGTTGACGATCGCCTCGAGGACCGTGGCCCCATGGCGGGCGACACATTCATCGGTGAGCTGCGCTTGCGGAATCTCCGCGCCGTTGACCATCGCGGCGAGTTGCCGAGCCGGGGGCTGGGGGGCGACGGAAGCCTTCGCGTCGGCCCCTTTCTTCCCCGGGGCGGGCCGCGGTGCCGCGGCAGGTGACGCGGCGGGAGTCCGGCCACGCAGCAGTGGGATCTGAGCATCGGCCTGCGAGTCGCCCGTCCCCACGCGCCAGGCGAGGCAGGCAAGGACAATCACCGCAGCACCGAGCAGGCCCGGCGTCCCGCCGATGCTGGCGGCCGCGGAGCGGCCTCTGGCCAAGGCACCAGTCACGGCATCGACGAACGTCTCCCACGCATGGCGCATCGCAAGCCCTCCTTGGACGGAATCCCGGCGTCCTGCCGGGGATGAACTTTGGGGAAACTAGGGAACTCGACGTTAACGATCAAGGCGAACCGGCCCCGCGCCGCCCCACCACCATGCTGCGTTGCGGCATTTTGCCGCCCGAGGGTAGGCTCTCACGGCTTCCCCGTCCGCCCAGGTTCTCCAGGTTATTGCCGATGGCTTCGCACCCCTCTTCTCCCCGTGGCAACGATCCGTCCCACCCGGAGTGCCTCACGATCCTCGGCCTTCTCCCGCCGGTAACGGCCGAGGATGTCAAGCAGGCCTACCTCGCCAAGGCGATGGCCGCCCACCCCGATCGGGGAGGCGATCCGGCCGATTTTCTCCGCCTTCAAAAGGCGTATGACGACGCGAAGGAGTTCGTGCAGTTCAAGGCCGGGAAGCTCGAATGGCTGGCCTCGAAGATCGAGGCCTACTCGCAGCAACAGGAGGTGGTCACCGAGGCCATCGAGCGGGGCGGCGAGATCGAGATGGAGGAGGCCGACTGGCTGCGGAAGAGTTTCGGTGAGGACTTCGGCCATGTCGCCGACAAGCTCGTCACCGTCCGGGTGCGCGGCCCGCGGGCTGACGACGTGTTCGCGATCCTCCTCGGCTTCCGCGCCGACTCGCTCAAGGATCTCGCCACTCTCGACCTCTCCGGGGGCACGATCACCGACGAAGGGCTCCTGCAATTGAAGGAGCTCAAGAGCCTCCGCTCGCTCGATCTCCGCGGCACGGCCGTCGGAAAGCTCGCCGCCGAAACGCCGAAGTGGTTCGAGCATCTCGAGTTTCTCGGGCTGCCGAAGGGGGCCGTGGGAATGCTCGGTCGATTCGGGATGTCGCGACGCGTGAAGCTCGTCGTCGGCGATGCCCCGACGGCCTAACGGTCCACTCAACGATCTGCTGAGCGTCGCTCGACAAGTCCCTGCCGACGATTTCCGCCCACACGTTTCCCGGTCAGGTTTCACGATCATGTTTCATGATCAAGGAGGATCGATGCCCTGCCCCGCCACAAGCTCTTGGTTGTGCCGCCTGGCCCTCGGCGCCCTGCTCACGGCAGCCCTGCCGACCACCACCCGCGGCGACGATGCCGCCCCCCCGAAGGAGACGCCAGCCGTGGCCGACGAATCGCCGACCACTGACCAGCTCGTCAAGCTCTACGAGGCCCGGACCGTCCGCGTCGCCGCGGCGAAGGACGTCGAGCCAGTCGAGTTTGCCTACCGGCTCCTCGGGCCGAAATCGATCACTCCGGGCACCCGTTACCCGCTCGTGATCTTCCTCCACGGTGCCGGCGAACGGGGCAACGACAACCTCAGCCAGCTCAAGTACTTCCCCACCTGGATGGCCGAGCCGAGCGCTCGAAAGGCTCATCCCTGTTTCGTTCTCGCTCCCCAGTGCCGCGACGACCAGAAGTGGGTCGACGTTGATTGGTCCACGATCGAGAGCACGCCCCATTCCCCGACGCCGACCGTCGACATGATGGCCGTGATCGCCGCGCTCGAAGACACGCTGCAGCGGGAGCCGATCGACCCAGCGCGGATCTATCTCACGGGGCTCTCGATGGGGGGCTACGGCTCGTGGGATCTCGCGGCCCGGATGCCGGAGCGCTTCGCGGCTGTGCTCCCGATCTGCGGCGGCGGCGACGGGGCGACGGCGGCAAGAATCAAGGATCTGCCGATCTGGTGCTTCCACGGCGACGCCGACACTGCCGTCCGCGTGGAGCGGTCGCGGACGATGATCGAAGCTCTCCGGGCTGCCGGCGGAGCCCCCAAGTATTCCGAGCTCGCTGGCGTCGGCCACGATTCCTGGACGCCCGCCTACCGCGATCCCGACGTCCTTGCTTGGCTCTTCGCCCAGAAAAAGCCTGCGAAGGGGAAGTGAGACCACCCCGGGCTTACCTCAGTCGAGTGTGGCTTCGGGGTCGCCCGTGCCCCGTCGCCGGACGCTCGCTCCGGCCCTCCATGGGCCTCCGCTCTCTCGGACCCGCCTGCGCTTCGCCTTCCGGGCTCCGCTTGTCGGCTACGCCGGCTCTCGGAACACGGGCGACCCCTCGCTTGCAGGGTTGGGCGGATGAGCTCGGTTTGCCCGCGTAAAGGACGAGGCCGGGTTCGACGAACGCCTCGTCAACCACTCACTCCGGGTACAGCCCCGGGACCGAGAGGTAGCGTTCGCCGAGATCGGGGAGAACGACAACGATCATGTTGCCCGCGTTCTCCGGGCGACGGGCCACCTGGATCGCGCCCCAGGCCGCAGCGCCGCAACTGATGCCGCACATCAGCCCCTCGCGCTTGGACATCTGCCTGGTCATCTCCTTGGCATCCTCGTCGTCAACCTTCACGACTTCGTCGATGACCTTGAGATTGAGCACCCCGGGGATAAACCCGGCGCCGATCCCCTGGATCGTGTGACGGCCCGGTTTGATCGGCTCGCCGGCGAGTTTCTGCGAGATCACAGGGCTGTTGAGCGGCTCGACCGCAATGACCTTGAGGCCGGGCTTGTAGGCCTTGAGCACCTCGCCACAGCCGGTGATCGTGCCCCCGGTGCCGACGCCGCAGACAAGGATGTCGACCTTGCCATCGGTGTCGGCCCAGATCTCCTCGGCCGTCGTCTTCCGATGGATCTCGGGATTGGCGGGATTATTGAACTGCTGCGGCATGAAATACTGCGGGCTCGACCTTGAGACATCCTCGGCGTGCCGCACCGCTCCCGGCATCCCCTCGGCGGCCGGCGTGAGCACGAGTTCGGCACCGAGGGCCTTGAGCATCCGCCGACGCTCGAGGCTCATGCTCTCCGGCATCATCACCCGGAGCTTGTAGCCGCGGGCGGCACAGACGTAGGCCAAGCCGATGCCAGTGTTGCCGCTGGTCGGCTCGACGATGATCGTGTCGGGGCCAATGCGGCCGTCTTGCTCGGCGGCATCGATCATCGCCGCGGCGATCCGATCCTTCACGCTCCAGAGCGGATTCATGTTCTCGATCTTGCCGATGACATCCGCGACGCAGCCTTCCGTCACCCGGCGGAGGCGCACCAGCGGCGTGCGGCCGATGCACTGCGTGATGTCATCGCGAATCCCTGCCGACTGCAGCTTGCTCATGGCTGGCGTCCCCTTGCGGTTCGGTGAATCATCACAATGTTCATTGTCTTTTGTCAGAATCGATTCAGAAAGTTACGCCGACAGGGCGGTCTGCGTCAACACGACATTCCGACGGCGCCTCCCACCGCCCCATGGTGGCGCTGCCGCCGGTCGCAGGAAGCGGATGCGATCACCCTCAGCGCATGAAGAAGGGGGCGCCATCGGGCGCCCCCTTCCCCTGAACTCTCGGTTTTGCGTGGCCTCCGAAATCGGGGCTCACGGCAGCCGCTTGACGCGGATGTTCTTGTAGCGGACCTCGCTGCCGGGATCGTGGGCCTGGAGGGCGAAGGTGCCATTGGAGAGCTTACGGGTGCCCGTCACGCCGTCCGGCTCGACGAACTCGAAGAGCACCTTCCCGTCGACGAGCACGGTGATCTGCTTGTCCTTCACCATCACCTCCTCGGTGAACCAGGTGTTGTCCTTGGCCGGCGGGACGAAGTTCTTGACGACGTTGTAGATGCTCCCGGTGCGGACCGGATCCCCCTGCGAATTGTTGACCTGCATCTCGTAGCCGTCAGCCGGCCATCCATCGGGCTGGAACTTCGTGTGGAAGAAGATGCCGGAATTGGCGTTCGGCTTCGTCATCACGTCAGCCTTGAAGTGGAAGTTTTTGAAGTCGGCCGGCTTTGCGGCATCGGCGCCGACGTAGAACAGGTGGCTGCGCGGGCCGTGACAGACGATCTGGCCGTCGTCGACCTTCCAGCTCTGGGGGTTCTCGTTCACCTTCCAACCTGCCAGGCTCTTGCCATCGAAGAGCGGCTCGAAGCCGGCCTCGTCGGCCCGGACCGACCCAACGGCAACCACGAGGCTGCCGAGGACCATCACCGCGGCCATGATGCCGCGCCCACGAACCACGACCGGCCCACCTGCGTATCTCATGAACGTTCTCCGCCCCGGAAATGGAAAGGACACCATTGACTCAATCGTCACTCGAACGACCCCGGGAGCATACGCCGGTGACCGCAGCCTCGCCAACCTCCACCCCGACGCGCGTCGTGGCGGGCACGCTTCCCCCGGCAGCCCGCGCCGCGCTCGATGCCGCTGGGCTCAACCACCGCCCCGTCCTCGTCTCGATCGATACCGACGTCTCGCTCGACGGGGAGCCGCGGCAGGAGTGGCTTTTCGTCACCCCTGACCATCTCTCGGTGGTGCGTGAAGGGCTGTCACCGGCGGGTGACGGGGCGTCCCAGGTAGCCCCCTTTCGGGAGGCTGATGACGGGACTGGGAAGGTGCTGCGCTTCATCCCTTGGACGAATGTCGCGCAGGTGCGTACTAACTCCGGCGTCGGCGGCGGGATGCTTCAGGTGAAGACCGACGGCGACTGGGTCGATCTCCTCCGCTATTCCAATGCCCTGGCGACCCGCTTCCACAAGGTGTCGCGGGCGCTCGAACAGGCGCGCGAATGCCCGCGCACCCCCGAGGGGCGGATCGAACTCCCGGCGTCGTTTCCCGGAGTCAGCGGGGCGCTTGCGGCGCCGACCGATGCCGCGGCAAGCCCGCCCATCTTGGCCGCGCCCGGGGACACAACGCCCGCCGACGAAGAATTGGCCGCCGCGCTCGATCCCCCCCGTTGTGACTCCTGCGGTCTGCGGAAGACGACCCGCGAGGAGTCGTGTCCGCGCTGCATGCAAAAAGGGCGGATCCTGGCCCGCGTCAGCGAACTCCTCCGCCCCCACGCCCGTGGGGCCGTTGGGCTGTGCCTGCTGACGCTCCTCGGTGTCATCGCGGAACTCGTGCCACCGAAGCTCCAGCAGTACATGGTCGACGACGTCCTCTCCGCCCGGGCACTTGAGCAGACCGGGGTCGACGCGCTCCCCGACTTCAAGACCGCGTTGCTCGTGGTCGTGTTGGCGCTCGCCTTCTCCCGGATCCTCCTCTCGATCGTCGGCGTGTTGAAGGGCCGGCTCGCCAACGCGATCGGCACCGGCCTCACCGGCACGCTCCGCCAGGAGATGGTCAACAAGCTCCAGGATCTCTCCATCGCCTACTACGACCGGCATCAGGTCGGGTCGATGATCAGCCGGGTGGCCCACGACAGCGAGGTGCTCCACGGGCTCATGCACCAGATCACCGGGGGTTTCCTCCTCCAGATCGTGCAGCTGGTGGGGGTGGGGGCGATGCTCGTCTGGATCAACCCCAAGCTCGCCCTCTTCACGCTCATTCCGGTGCCGCTGGTGATCCTCGGCTCGTGGGTTTTCTGGCGGCATGTCTACCCGCGCCACTACCGGCTGTGGGACGCCTCGAGCAAGCAAATGGCCGCGCTCTCCGGGATGCTCTCGGGGATCCGCGTCGTCAAGGCTTTTGCCCAGGAGCCGCGGGAGCGGGAGAAGTTTGCCACGGCCAGCGACCACCTCTCCAATTGGCGGCTGTGGGTCGAGCACACGAACTCCACCTACTCCGCGGCGATGCAAATCGTCTTCGGCCTCGGCGGCCTGATCGTCTGGTATGTCGGTGGCCGCGACGTGATCGCCGGACAGATGTCGCTCGGACAATTGATCGCCTTTCTCGCCTACCTGGCGATGTTCTACGCCCCGCTCGGCGCCCTCTCGAACTTCACCACCTGGCTGACGAGCTTCCTCTCGGGAAGCCAGCGCGTCCTCGAACTCCTCGACACGCCGGTGTCGATTGCCGAGGCGAATCGGCCCAAGGCCTGGGACGACCCCCAGGGGGCGATCCGCTTCCGGAATGTCACCTTCGGCTACGACCGCAACCAGCCGGTGCTCCGGGACGTGTCGTTTGACGTCGCCCCGGGGGAGATGATCGGCATCGTCGGCCGGTCGGGATCGGGCAAGACGACGCTGGTCAATCTCCTCGGCCGCTTCTACGAGGCCCAGGAGGGATCGATCGAGATCGACGGCATCGACATCCGCCAGCTCTCCACCAAGCAGCTCCGCGAGCGCCTCGGGATCGTCTTTCAGGATTCGTTCCTGTTCCGCGGGACGATCTGGAAAAATCTCTCCTACGGACGGCCGCAGGCCACCCTTGAGCAGGGGCTCGAGGCCGCGAAGGCTGCCGGCGCCCACGACTTCCTCTGCCGCCAGCCGCTCGCTTACGAGACCCTCCTCGGCGAGCACGGCGCGGGGCTCTCCGGCGGCGAGAAGCAGCGGCTCTCGATCGCCCGGACGCTCCTTTACGATCCGCGGATCCTCGTCCTCGATGAGGCAACAAGCAACATCGACGCCGAGGCCGAGAAGGCGATCCAGGAAGCGCTCGCGGTGCTCGTTCGCGGGCGGACGACGATCGCCATCGCCCACCGGCTCTCCACGCTCCGCAACGCCGACCGGATCCTCGCCTTCGACCGCGGCCGCTTGGCGGAGCAGGGGACCCACGCCGAGCTCCTCGCCGCCGACGGGATCTACGCGCGGCTGGTGCGGATCCAGACGCAGGTCACGAAGCAGCCGACGATCGATACGCTCCTCGTGGAGGAGTCGGCCCAGCCCGCTGCCGCGACGCCTGCCGAGCCGGTCGTCGCCGCGGTGGAAGCTCCTCCCGCCACGATGCCCTCCAGCGGAGCGATCCGCTGGCTCGAGCCGGGCACCCACCATTTCCTCATCGGCCCGCACGACCGGATCGAGCTCGAGGAGGATGGCACTCGCCTCGCGGCCGGGCTGTTCATCGTCCGCACCTTCCCCGCCTCCCGCCCCGAGGATTACCTCTCGGTGCGTGGCTGGAACGAATCGGGCGACGAGATCGAGGTGGGGATGATCCGGCGGCTGGCCGACTGGCCGGAGGCCGCCCAGTCGGTGGTGCGCACCGGTCTCAAGCGGCGCTCGCTCGTCCGTGCGATCGGCCGGGTGCATGATGTGAAGCTGGCCCATGGCTACCTCGACTTCGACGTCGACACCGACGTTGGCCGGCAGAAGTTCACCGCCCGCTGGACGCAGAGCCAGGCGATCGACTTCGGCACCGACGGCAAGATGCTCATCGACACCGAGGAAAACCGGTATGTCGTCCGGTCGATCGACGATCTTCCCAAGGCCGACCGGGAGAAGTTTCTCCAGTACGTCTACTGGTGATCGGCGCGGTCATGCGGCCCCGTTTGACACTCTCCGGCCGGCGTTCAAAAATACGTCTTGCTCGCTCCGATCCCTGATCCCCATTTTTTCAGGAGCCACCTTATGCCCCGCATCACGCCCCCGCTCAACCGGCCAAGGCGGGCCTTCACGCTCGTCGAGCTCCTCGTCGTGATCGCGATCATCGGGACGCTCGTCGGCCTCCTTCTTCCCGCCGTGCAATCGGCCCGCGATGCCGCCCGCCGCTCGCAGAGCTCCAATAATCTCAAGCAGATCGGCCTGGCAACCCACAACGGCCACGACACCCTCGGCTGCCTCCCCCCGGCGGTCGCGTTCTGGTGGAGCAGCCCGCAGTACACGGGCGGCTACACCAACAGCGACGGCACCTTCTTCTTCTGCCTCCTCCCCTTCTTCGAGCAGGGCGCTCTCCCCAAGAACATCACCAATTGGAAGGGGAGCGGCCTCGGGCAGATCGACGCCAACCGGGCCGCGATGAGCGTCCCCGTCTCGACGCTCATCGCCCCCAATGACGCAAGCAGCGGCTCGCCGATCTTCAAGGACGGCTTCCGTGCCGACTGGATGTGGAGAAACCCCGTCGACGTCGCCCTCTGCAGCTACGGCTGCAATTTCCAGGTCTTCGGCCGCCCTGAAAACAACCGAAGCGACCTCTGGACTTGGCACAACACCCACGGGCAGCGCCGGTTCGCCGACATCAGCGACGGCACCTCGAAGACGATCTTCCTCGCCGAGCGGAGGATGGCCTGCGGCCCCGATTCCGGGCCGAACAACAACGACACCTTCGGCAACGCCTGGGGCCATCCGGCCGACGATCGCTACTGGCCTGTCTTCGGCCGTACGAACACGGCCTACACCAACGACCCCAACGATCCGGCCTACAAGACGTTCTTCACGCCGATGTCGACGCCGAAGCCCGCGCAGTGCATCTGGCAGGAGTATCGGGCTATCGGCCACTCAGCCGGAGTGGTCCTCTGCGGCATGGGAGACGGCAGCGTGCGGACGGTGTCGACGGCGGTCGACACGATTCCCTGGAGCCAGAGCCTCCTCCCCAAGGATGGCGGGAACGTCGACCTCGAATGATGTGACGTGTGGTGGTGCCCCCGGCCCTCCCTCCCCATCAAGCATCGTCAAGATCAAGCATCATCAAGGGATCCCCTGCATGCGTCTTTCTCGTTGCGTTGCCGTTGCTCCGATCGTCGTCGGCCTCGTGGCTCTCGTCGGCTGCGGCCAGCAGGGAACCCAACTCAAGGGGATTCAGGCCACGGGCACGGCCACACTCGACGGCACGCCGCTGGAGATGGGGCTGATCGTGTTCGAGCCGGAGGGCGGGGGCGATTCGTCGAGCAGCCAGATCACGAAGGATGGCTCGTTCAAGCTCTACGACATCATGCCCGGCCGCTACAAGGTGGCGGTGATGACATCGATGTACTCCGGGATGGCGGCCCAGGGAAAGAAGGCTGCGGCGACCGCCGGCGAAGGGCGACCGGTGGCCGTCCGCGACCTCGAGGGGACACTCCGCGCGGTGCCGGCAAAGACCGAAAAGGCCGCGACGTCGGGGCTCGTCGCCGAGGTGAAGGCCGGGCAGCCGATCACGATCGCCATCGAGGGAAAATAGCAGGTCAGCCGTCGAGCAGATCTTCCATGTGATCGCCGCGAACGCGGATATGCGACGCGAGGGCGATCTCTCCGCCATCGGCCTCGAGCCTCGCAATCTGCGCCGCCCCCTGCGGTTCGGTGAGATCGAGGATCACGTCGAATCGCCCCGGGCTCTCCTGGACGTCGTCCCAGGAGATCGTCACCCGGCTCATCGCCAGGATCTGCGTCACCACCCGGCGGCAGCGGCCGGTGAGGACCTCCTCGACGTCGAGCGCTACCTGCCGCGGCGTGCTGATACCGGGGGGAACGACATCCGCCAGATCGAGGACCCGCCAGGGGATGAAGCGGTCCCAATCGGCCTCGGGGTAGTCTTCGTAAGCGAGCAGCCCGGAGGCGATCACAGGGCAGTCGCGGACTGTGCCGGCAGCGTCCGTGACGCGGAGCCGGAGGATGAGAATGTCGTTGATGTCCATGGAAACAAGCCTCGGGGCAGAAGCGTCCGCGGTTGTCGCGGCGAGCCGCAAAGGATACCGTCGCCACCAGCCGCGCAGAAGGGCCATCGGCGATGGCCGCGGCTGTCCGCGGAGAGCCCCTGACGGCGGAGAAAATCAGCCGCACGATGCGGCGGCAGATCGGCTCATATCGCTTCGAGCGTGCCTCGCGTGACGCCGATGCGGTTGACGGCCCGCAGCCTGGTCCAGACATCGCGGCCAGTGCACCGCCCGGCGAGGAGATCGCGATAGGCACGGACGATCCCGTCGACGGCCTCCGGCGGCTCGTCGAGGAGCTCGACGCGGAAGTGGGCGACGCCACGGGTGAGAAGCATCGGCACCACCTCAGCGCCGCTCTGGGGCACGGCATGGAAGAGGGTGTTGCGGCAGCCGACGTCGGCCGTGAGCGGGTGTTCGACGCCGACCCGATCACGGAGCTTGACGGCATGGTCGTCGCAGGGACGGCCGCAGTTGGTCTTGTCGGTGCCTGGGGAGAGGACGGCACAGAAGACACAGTGCTCCATGTGGAACAGGGGCATCCGCTGGTGGATCACCGGCTCGAGCACCGCCGCCGGCACCGCCGCCACGAGCTCGGCAAGCTGATCGCGGTTGAGATCGTAGGAGGGGACGATCCGCCGCGCGCCATGGGCCCGGAAGAACGCCGCGGAGAAGCGATTGGTGACGTTGAGGGAGAAGTCGGCGTCGACCGGAGTGCCCTTGGCGTGGAAGAAGTTCAGGGCGGCGAAGTTCCGCACGAGCACTCCGTCCGGCTGCTGCTTGTGCATCAGCTCGAAGATGCCACTCTCGCCCGGCTTGTGGATCCGCGGAGTGGCCGTGCGGATCGTGCCCCCGGCGAGCCGGACGAGCTGGACAGCGTCGCGGTAGCGGCGAATGTCGGGGAAGTCGGCATCGATGTCGCGGATCCCCGCGGCCAACGCTCCCTCGACCTGGCCGGGGGTTCGACAGAGCAGATGGAGGGCCGGATGGCCTCCGGGCGTGGAGGCGTCCACCTCGCGCCACACCGGCTCATCGGCCCGGGCGACCGCCTCGATTGCCCCGGCACGGATCGACCGGGGCGCGACGCGAACCACCTCGGCCGAGAGCCGCTCGACAAGCTCACGACGGAGCTTGCCGATGACGCTCAAGGGGAGCATCGGGGCCCCGACGACCCGGGCGTCGAGGGAGCGCAGTTCGAAAGGCGTGCCGCCAAGTCGGCCGAGCTGATCGCGGAGCACCTCGGCTGAGAGCGGATGGCGCCGGGCCGGCTCCGCAGCTTGATCGCTCATGACGATCACCGTCACGCCGCGCTCCTCGGCGTCGCCGAGCGTCGCCTCGACGCGGAGCGGCTCCCCCTCGGCCACAGAGACTTTCAAGTCGACCGGCTGGCGACGGTGGAGGCGGTCGACCGGCGCCCGGAAGGAATCCCGCAGGGCAGCGGTGAGGACGGGGTCGTCGGTTTTCCAGACGGTCTGGCCGGGGAG
>Ga0164295_10002749_pt1 | contig 14317 bp, 15 predicted proteins | sample GEODES006metaG_FD_111798 | JGI IMG/M metagenome (GOLD analysis project Ga0164295, IMG submission 111798) | Oligotrophic lake water microbial communities from Sparkling Lake, Wisconsin, USA - GEODES006 metaG | ecosystem: Environmental > Aquatic > Freshwater > Lake | place: USA: Sparkling Lake...
CTTGAAGGGTTACTGCAGTATGTGAGCCTATATATCCCGCCCCACCAGTAACCAAAATTGTCTTCATGTTTCTCTTGATATTAAAAGTAAAGGGATGCTAGGTTCCTAATGGTATTCTCTCTAAGGATTGTCCCTAGGGAGTCGAAAATACATTAATTAGGCATTATTTCCATAAATAATAATCCCCTGAAGCCGATGATTGCAGTAAATCGCCAAAATACTCATGAAACATAACTTAATTCACTCCTATGCAAAGCTAGACTGGCTTGTAGTTTTTTGTGTTTTTATGTTCCCAGTGACATTTTTAACTGTCCGACATGGCGTTCATGTTTCTTTATTCGCACTTATGCTTTTAGCTGCATATCACTTCTGGAGTGGTAAGACGCCAAAGATTGAGTTGAATTATCTGCTCGATCCCTTGGTTCTCCTGATGTTTGGAGGCTTATTTTTATCAGTTTTACTTTCTCAGGTATTCCGGGGCGCCATACACTTTGCCGCATTTGATGGCCCATCCCGAATCTTGTTCGCAGGGGTAGTATTCTTGTTGCTGAAGCGTCTTAGTATTCCAAATGTCAAAATTTTGAGTATTGCTATCCCAGTCGGATTGATATGCGTATTTCTCAGCGTGCAATTAAACCCAGGAGCGTATTGGGATGGGCGATATGCCACCTATTTTGTTGATCCAAATACATTGGGATCTCAGGCTTTTATTCTTGGAATATTGTCTCTATTGATGATTGGGTTGAATGGTAATAAAGCGCTAGCATTGATTTTTCTGCAGTTGGTGGGTGGGTCGGCAGGACTTTATCTTTCGATTGGATCTCAATCTCGCGGTGCCTGGCTTGTCATGCCATTCATCTTTCTCTTGCTGCTGATATTTCAGTTTGGCGATATAGCTAATGCTAGTAAGGGCAGAAAACGAAGAATGCTTCTCCAATCTATGGGCTCTGTCGTTGTAATTCTTGGCATTGTGGCCATCAGTTTTTATTTTTCAGATAAGTTGTCTACGCGAATAATTAATGGCTATTTTGAGGTTCGAAACTGGTTCACCGGCGTAAATTTAGAGGGCTCTGCTGGAATCAGGCTAAGCATGTGGAAGTTTGGTATTCAGTTTGCTAACGAGAGTCTGCTCTTTGGATATGGTGAGGAAAAGAATATGCTTCAATCATTGCAAAATAGCGCCCTTAATATCCCAGAAAACAAGCTCGCTATTGGAACAATGGCCTTTACTGGCCCCCACAGCGATATTCTGAGTAAGCTCCTGTCGGCAGGCCTCTTTGGATTGGGCGCTTATTTAAGCCTCTTGCTCGTACCATTTTTTATTTTCTGGAAGTATCGCAACGCACTGGATTTGAATGTAAAGCAGGCTGCCAGAATTGGTCTTTTTTATATTACCGGCATATTTATTGCTGGGCTATCTAATGAGCAGTTATCCCTTAAGTATCTTTGCACTTTTTATGGTCTGATGATTGCTGTGCTGTTGGCGCAGGTACTGCATAAGCCATCAGCAGGGCGCATAAATTAACATAGCTGTGATCTATGGCTGATGCAAAAATCATTCTATTTTCTGACTCATCTATTAATATTGGTGGTCAAGAGTTGCAAGCTTTGCAGCAAATGCGCTCACTCAATAGTCTCGGGTACAAAACAATTTTGCTTTGCAAGCCTAAGAGCGCAATTTCTGTTCGTGCTAGGAGCGATGGTATCGCGGTTCAGGAAATTCCTTTCCGAAACGCTTTTCATATACCGAGTCTGATAAAGTTATTTGACTTGGTTAAAGTAAATACTCCAGTTGCCATGTTTTGTCATGGCAGTCATGATGCTCTGATTTGTGTGTTGGTTGGAATGTTGCAAGTGCTTCTTGGCCGAAAGCGTATCCCTGTTTTTCGTGTGAAAACCTTTCAGCATGGTTACCCCCTTTCTTTTGCGTATAACTATCTGTTTTCAGGAACGGTCATTCCTAGCAACTATCTACGCTCACGTTTTTTAGTAAACCCTGCCATTAACCCCAATAAACTTAGGGTAGTTTTTCCAGGAATTGACTTTTCAGCGCTCGATAGTGGATCAGAGCAGCTGCCAGATCATGTCTTGAATTGGCTTGCTTCGCATCCTGGCCCAGTGATATCGCACGGTGCAATTCTGAGGGGTGAAAAAGGGCACAGTACTATTTTGAAGGCTCTCATTGAGGTTAAAAAAGTGATCCCCAACGTCCGCTATTTAATCGCTGGAGAAGGTCAGGAAAAGCCACTGCTTGAGGCTGAGATTGCAGCGCTTGGTCTTGGTGAGAGCGTGCTGTTAACGGGGATATTAAAAAAAATTGCACCATTGCTTAGAAAGAGCGATCTCGCGGTATTGCCTTCCTTGGTTGAGCCTCTTGGGATGTTTCAAATTGAGGCGCAATACTTAGAGGTGCCGACAATTGCCAGCAGAGTGGGCGGCATTCCAGAAACGATGCTAGATCAGGAGACTGGTCTTATGATTGAGCCTGGCAATGTTGAGCAGTGGGCTAATGCCATCATTTGGATGCTATCTAATGAGGGGCTTGCAAAGCAGATGGCAAAAGCAGGAAGCCAAATGGTTGTTGAGAAATTCTCGCTTAATACCAATACCAAAAGCCTTATTAGCTTGTTTGAAAAAGCTTAATTAAATCCATTCAAAAGCATTATTTTTTCTGAGTCCGTGTATGGACATGCCATGCTCTTTGACTTCACTTCTGCTCGCTTCTGTCTGGTGTTTTTTAGTTTGAATCTTGGCTAGCTTTCTTTGCATCCAGCTCTGATTCAGTAGTTTGTAGTTATAGCGATTAGCCAGCCCATCTTTTTCAGCGAGCCCTCTTTCTTGCTTCATAGCAGTTTGGGTGATCGAGCCAAAGTGATGCAACCAAGATGCACCAGTAATCGCAGTTTGAATATTTGACTTCTTGAGTTCATTGAAGAACAAGGTATCTTCATAGCCGAGGAGTTTAGGAATTGGCTGAAAATAACCCACATCCGTCCATACTGAGTTATGAATAGCAAGGCACACCGCATGCTTGCTGCCAAAGCGATGCACATCCTTCATTTCTGAACAAGCTTGAAGATTGAATGCTTCAAAGTCGTAGTCTAGCGGCCCCTCAATTAGTGCTGGGCTAATGACTTTGAGATTATTGGATTCTGCAGCATGAATGAGGTTCTCAATCCACAGGGGTGAGACGAGAACATCATTGTTCATAATGATGCTCCATTCACTTTGTAGTGCAAGCGCCCCTTGATTCCAAGCAGTTCCGCATCCTAAGTTAGTGGAATTGAAGATTCTTCCGCCTAGAGGTAATGTCGAAAGATAGTCGCGTGTCCCATCAGTCGAATAGTTGTCCACCACTACGAGCCGATCTAAGGGGGTGCCATGCTTTACCATGCTATCAATGCATATTTTGGTGTATTCAACCGAGTTATAGCAGGCAAATGTCAGGCTGTATTTATTGGGATTCACGATTTAAATGGGGCAATGTTTTGTTAAAATGCGTTTATAAGTAATGGTTCTAGATTTTATGGGTTAAGCTTTAATTGAAGAAGACCACTACTTATCCTTATCGTATTACATTTAGTACTTCATTTATTGGTAAATCATGATTTTAATAACAGGTGGCGCCGGCTTTATTGGAAGCAATTTCGCCCTTGATTGGCTTGCCAATTCTAAGGCTGAAGGTGTGATTAATCTTGATAAGCTTACCTATGCAGGCAACCTCGCCAATTTAGCGACTCTGAAGGATGATTCCCGCCATATTTTTGTTCATGGAGATATTGGCGATAAAGAGTTGGTGGCTAGGTTATTAAAAGAGCATCAGCCCCGTGCCATTGTCAATTTTGCTGCTGAGAGTCATGTGGATCGATCTATTCATGGTCCTGCTGAGTTTGTGCAAACCAATATTTTGGGTACCTTCAACTTACTGGAGTGTACAAGAGCATATTGGAGTGGCTTGGATGAGCCTGCTAAGAAAGCATTTCGCTTTCACCATGTTTCTACAGATGAAGTCTATGGGTCTTTATCTTCTACTGATCCTGCTTTTACCGAAAAGAATGCTTACGAGCCCAATAGTCCTTATTCTGCATCTAAGGCAGCATCAGATCATTTAGTGCGCGCTTGGTTCCATACCTATGGTTTTCCGGTTGTTACTACTAATTGCTCCAATAACTATGGCCCGTATCACTTCCCAGAGAAGTTGATTCCGCTGGTAATTCTCAATGCATTAAATAGCAAGCCATTACCAATCTACGGTGATGGTCAGCAGATTCGCGATTGGCTTTATGTTGGAGATCATTGCTCCGCCATTCGTGAGGTGTTGGCTCAGGGTGTATTGGGTGAGACCTACAACATTGGGGGCTGGAATGAAAAGGCCAATATCGATGTCGTAAAAAAGATCTGTATGATTTTGGATGAACTAAAGCCACGTTCTGATAACAAGACCTATGCAGAGCAAATTACTTTTGTTACAGATCGCCCTGGTCATGATCGCCGCTATGCGATTGATGCTGGCAAGGTTGAGCGCGAGTTAGGCTGGCGACCTGCGGAGACATTTGATACTGGGATTCGTAAGACAGTGCAGTGGTATTTGGATAATCCAGCCTGGGTAGAGGGTGTTGTTAGTGGCAGCTATCGCGACTGGTTACAGAAGCAGTACAGCTGAACTGCACAAGTCTCCAATGAATATCCTCATATTTGGTAAAGATGGACAGTTAGGTAAAGCGTTTCAAGTTTTATTGGATTCGCTACTACCCACTTTGGCGGAGAAGACTAACATTCAATATGTTGGCCGTTCTGAATGTAATTTATCTGATGTTGCTAAATTAAATTATCTCTTAAATGAATTTCATCCTCAGCTGATTATTAATGCCTCAGCGTATACCGCTGTTGATAAGGCAGAGATTGAGCCGGAATTGGCATTTGCAGTGAATGCAACAGCTCCTGAGTTGATGGCTCAATACGCGGCGCAATATGGAGCTACTTTTTTACATTACTCCACAGATTATGTTTTTGATGGTGAGAAGTATGGTTTTTATCTAGAGGATGACATGCGTAATCCTCTCGGTGTTTATGGCAAGAGTAAGGCGGCTGGCGAAGAAGCCATTGCCCAAGCATTTGCAACCAACTCCTCAGGCATTGCGGGTCAATATGCAATTTTTAGAACGAGCTGGGTGTATGGGGACGGCGGTAATTTCATTCGTACGATTTTGCGTTTGGCAAAAGACCGAGATGAGCTGAAGGTGATTGAAGACCAATATGGTGTTCCCACCAGTGCTCAGTGGCTTGCGCAAGTGAGTTTGGGTTTGGCAATAGATGCAAAAGGACGCTTGAGTTCATTTCCATCAGGTATTTATCATGCCGTTCCAGCTGGTGAGACAAGCTGGCATGGTTTGGCCTACTGGGCCGTACAAGCTGCTTTAGATGCCGGGGTGCCCCTGAGGGCGCTTCCCCAGGCTATCAAGCCAATTCCTGCGGTGGATTACCCTTTGCCAGCCCCCCGACCCATGAATTCACGAATGTCGACAGATAAGCTCCGGAAGGTCTTAGAGGGTCAGGGCGATATGTCAAAATTGGAACTATTAAATCAGCCCTGGGATGGAGCCGTTCGTTCTTATGTCCACCATTTGGCTAAAGATGGATCTATTTAAAGAGAGTGCTATGGCAGTAAATCAGATGAATCGCAAAGGCATTATTTTGGCAGGAGGTTCTGGCACTCGTTTGTATCCAGTAACTCAAGCGGTCTCTAAACAGTTAATGCCTGTATATGACAAGCCGATGGTGTATTACCCATTAACCACGCTGATGCTTGCAGGTATCCGAGATATTTTATTAATCTCTACACCTCACGATACTCCGCGATTTGCAGAGTTGCTTGGTGATGGCTCGCAATGGGGTTTAAATATTGAGTATTGCGTGCAACCCTCCCCTGATGGTTTGGCGCAAGCATTTACCTTAGGCAAAAGCTTTGTTGGTAATAACCCAAGTGCTTTAGTGCTTGGCGACAATATTTTTTATGGTCATGAGCTGGTTGATCAGCTTGATAGCGCTAATGCACGTAATGATGGCGCCACTGTATTTGCCTATCACGTCACAGATCCAGAGCGTTATGGTGTGGTGGAGTTTGACAAAGATTACAAGGCGCTCTCTATTGAAGAGAAGCCATTAAAGCCGAGAAGTAGTTACGCAGTAACGGGGCTCTATTTTTACGATAATCAAGTGTGCGACATAGCCGCTTCAATTAAGCCTAGTGCTCGGGGTGAGCTAGAGATAACGGACATCAATCGCGCCTACTTAGAGGACAATGAACTCAGTGTAGAAATCATGGGCCGTGGTTTTGCATGGCTAGATACCGGAACGCATGATTCATTATTGGATGCTGCTGGTTTTATTGCCACACTACAAAAGCGCCAAGGCCTTATGGTGGCATGTCCTGAAGAGATTGCTTATCGCCAAGGTTGGATTAGCGTCGAAGATGTTCTTAAAGTTGCTACTCAACTGAGCAAGAATAGCTATGGTCAATACTTGAGTAAGATTGTGAAAGAGCTCAATACCTCTGCCCAGTCCGTTGCTTTAACTCACAAGAAGATGATTGGATGAGTGAAACTTCAAAGCTATTAATTACGCCGACAGCTATTCATGATGTGCTGATTATTGAGCCTAAAGTATTCGGTGATGAACGCGGCTGGTTCACTGAATCTTTTAATGCCCAAGACTTCTCGATGGCCACAGCTTTGAACGTAGATTTTGTACAAGATAATCACTCCTTCTCTCGTCAATGGACTTTGCGTGGTTTGCATTACCAATTAGAGCAGACGCAAGGTAAGTTGGTACGTGTTGTAGCTGGTAGTGTGTTTGATGCTGCTGTTGATATCCGAAAAGATTCGCCAAACTACGGTAAGTGGGTGGGCATTGAGTTAAGCGCTCAAAACTACAAGCAAATGTGGATCCCACCTGGCTTAGCTCATGGTTTCTTGGTTTTATCAGAAACTGCTGAGTTTTTATACAAAACAACCGACTACTATCACCCTCAAAGCGAGGCATGTTTAGCCTGGAATGATCCTGGTGTTGGTATCCAGTGGCCACTACCTCAGGGTGTAGCCCCTAATATGAATACCAAAGATTCAGCTGGCTTATTGTGGGATGCTGCTCCCAAGTTCTAATTACATTTAGGGGCTTTTTCAAAAGATAAGATAATGCCCGCATGAGCGCTTCCCCTAAAATCCTACTAGTAAAACTATCCTCTCTTGGGGATGTTTTACACAATCTGCCGATTGTATGGGATCTGCGTTCGCATCTACCTAATGCTCAAATTGATTGGGTGGTAGAAGAGGGGTATGTTCACCTACTCACCCCGCTTTTATCTCGCGATGGTTTTAAAGGAATTGATAACATCATTCCTTTTGGGCTTCGTCGCTGGAAAAAGAGTCTGTTCAAACCGTCTTCCTGGAAAGAATTTTTTGTATTCAGAAAAATACTCCAATCCACCATCTATGACGTATTGATCGAAACTCAGGGATTACTAAAATCTGCCATCGTTTGTGCCTTGGCTATGAAGAGTCCAGTAGCAGTAGTTGCCGGCATTGCTAATGCTACTGAGTTTTCAGGTTACGAGCCACTTGCAAGAGTATTCTATAGCGAGTCAGTTCAAGTGCCAATACACTGTCATGCAGTAGATCGTTCACGTTGGGTCACGTGCTCTGCCTTGGATTGGCCTTTGATAGAGCGAGGTAATGCGCCTCAGTTTTATCCCTCAGAATATATTGCAGGTATTCCAAAGAATGTCATCCTAGGCTTTAGGAATTCTTATATCTTATGCTTTCATTCAACTGCTAGAGAATCTAAGCGTTGGTCCAATAGTCATTGGATTGAATTTGGCAATGCACTTTCTGCTCTTGGATACCAAGTTGTTTTTCCATGGGGTAATGCCTCAGAAAAAAATATCAGTGAATTTCTTGCTGCGCAGATAGCTAACGCTTTTGTTCCGCCTGCATTTTCTATTGAGGATGCATTCTCCGTAATTTCGGGTGCTGCCTTAACGGTAGGTGTGGATACTGGCTTAACCCATCTTGCGGCAGTGCTCGATAAACCTACAGTAGAAATCTATTGCGACTCACCACGCTGGAAAACTGAAGGTTATTGGTCTAATCGAATTGCTAATATGGGCGATATACAAAATCCACCAAACGTTCAAGAGGTTTTGGGCGTATCTTTAAAGCTTTTAAAGCAAGCTTAACTATGCACTTCTCTAGTTCCTAGCGCAGCAAAGTGTTGATGGAAATCAGATCTTCATCTGACAATGTAGCAGCATGGGCTTTTAACTTAATTGCATTGAGAATCGTGTTGTAACGTGCTTGCTGTAATTGGGAGCGGGTTGTAATCACCGTATCCAAGGCAATTAAAACATCAATATTGATTAAAGTTCCCACCTGAAATCCTAGCTTACTGGATTCTAGTGCAGAGCTAGATGAGCGCTCTGCAGCCTCATAGGCTTTGACGCTTGCTAGACCACCGTAGAAACCGGTAAATGCTGTGCGTGTATTTTGAGCTGCGGTACGACGCGCGTTATCATAATCCGCCTTTGCAGCATCAAGAAGAGCTGCGTTCTGACGAATGACGGAGCTATTAAATCCTCCAGATACCAATGGGATAGTCATTTGAAGGGCAACAGTGTTGTTATAGATATTGGTATTTGAAGGAGTGTAACTATTGGCACTACCATTTGCAGTGTTGTAGCCGGCTGTTCCTACGAAACTCACAGAGGGATAATTTAGTGCCTGGGAACCTCGGTAAGTGCTTTCAGCAAGACTGACGGATAGTTGACCGGCGAGTACATTGAAGTTCGCTGTCTCTGCTTGGTTTATCCAGTCCTCTAGAGTTTGTCCTTTTGGCAATTGTGGTTTGACGCTATCGGCAATCGGAATACTCTTACTGTCTTTAGTTTTGGAGCGAGGGTCCATAAGAACCCCATCAATCTTGGCCTCTTTGGTTAGCGGCTTTAAGGTGCCAACAGGCCGGCCAACTAATTGTTCTAAAATGCCTCGCTTCACCACGAGATCAGCTTGAGCGCCAATTTCCTGAGAGTTGGCAAGATCTAATGCCGCTTGAGCAGTATTTACATCAACAATAGTGGCAAGGCCGGCATCAAACTTGGCTTGCGCAATTTCGAGCTGCTGCTTAATTAGATTTTTTTTATTGCGAAAGAGTTCCACATTGTCTTGGCTTGTAAGCGCATCAAAATAAGCTTGTGAAACGCGAATAATTAAATCTTGCTGTGCTAAATAAAAACGCATATCCGCAAGCTTGGTATTAAGATCGCCTTGCTTGGAAGCCTCAAATGCTGCCATGTTAAAAACGGGTTGAGTTAGCGTTACTGTATAACCCTTTTGATCGAAAACACGAGAATTTCCCGTATAGCTAGTAAGTGCAGACCCATTGGTAGCATGCTGATAGTACCTAGTCCCAATTGGGGTTGCACTCGCTTGAGGCAGCAGTAATGAAAGGCCTTGCCAATACAATTCTTTACTAGCTTGATAGTTAAAGCGGGCGGCATTCAATATGGGGTCGCTAAAAGCGGCCTCTTGATATAGCCGAATGAGATCTGAAGCTTGCCCAATATTACTTGCACTACTCCCAGTGAGGTTTGAGGGGATAGCCTGATTTGGGGTAATAACTATTTGAGGTGGTACTTCTAGCCCGAGCAATGACTGAGCGCTTATTGGGGTAGGGAGTGATGACTTTGCCCCATTGGTGACCTGTGCAAATGAGCTGAATGAGATCACGCTGAGTCCGAGTGCCTGTCCTAGGATTAAGGCTCGGAAGCTTATCTGAGAGTGTCGGAAACGGGGAGAGGTCATCTGATTCAGTTGCTTTTTAGTACTTCGAAGTTTAAGGCTTATTTAGGTAAAGCGTCTTAATAAGGACTCCATTTGCCAAATTCTAATCACGCCTTGATCTACCTATAAAATTGCCACTATGGATCTAATTTTACTAGGCAAGGCCTTACTACTCGGGGTAGTTGAGGGTTTAACTGAGTTTTTACCAATCTCAAGTACAGGCCACCTGATACTGGTTGGGGATTTACTCGACTTTAATGATGAGCGAGGTAAGGCTTTCGAGGTCATTATTCAGTTCGGAGCCATTTTAGCGGTCTGCTGGGAGTTCCGAGAGAAACTTTGGAATATAGTGTCGACTATTAAGACAAGCTCTATCTCACGTGGCTTTGTTATCAATTTATTGATTGCCTCTATTCCTGCAATGGGCTTAGCTTTTATCTTTGGTAAATATATTAAGGCGGTCTTGTTCTCTCCTATCCCGGTTGCCACTGCCTTCATCGTAGGTGCTCTGATTATTTTCTGGGCTGAGCGCCGACAACAAAAAGCCATTCCAGCAAAAAATCGTATTCAGTCTATTGATGACTTAACTCCTTTAGACGCTTTAAAGGTGGGCTTGGCTCAGTGCGCTGCTTTGATCCCAGGAACATCACGTTCAGGGGCAACTATTATTGGTGGCATGCTTTTTGGTCTTCCGCGTTCCGTGGCAACGGAGTTTTCATTCTTTTTGGCTATCCCAGTGATAGGCGGTGCTACCGCCTATGAGTTGCTCAAACTTTGGAAGAATCCTGTTTCGTTGTCTGGCGACTTTACCTGGGCGATTATGGTTGGATTTATTTCAGCGTTTATTTCAGCATTTATTTGCGTACGCTGGTTAATACATTATGTCGCTGGGCATAACTTTATTCCTTTTGCTTGGTATCGTATTGTCTTTGGTCTGTTAGTTTTGATCACTGCTTATAGTGGTTTAGTTGCTTGGTCTCATTGAGATCTCGCTCAAATATAAATAAAGATCGACTGAAACTCTTATGGATGTATCAATAGATGCAATTACGAATAATATTCAACTGGCACTTGCCCCAGTATTTTTATTGACTGCAGTAGCAACTCTCATTAATGCGATTTCGGCACGTCTTGCGAGATCAGTTGATCGTATGCGCGCAATCCAGCATCAGATTCAAGTCGGTAATATTGAAGACCAAGTCATCTTAAATTATATGAAGAGAGAAGCAAATGAGGCTAAAACCCGAGGTCGCCTATGTACTTCTGCAATTTTTTTTGATGTATTGAGTGGAGTATTTATTTCACTGACGGTACTAGAGCTATTTTTCTTTCAGGCTGGCGCAGTTCGCTCCTTACAAGCTACTTATGTCATTTGGACTTTCGTACTTGGCTTAATTTCCTTTATGACTTCACTTTCTATTGTCCTCGGTGAGGTAGTTTATGCTTATCGATCCGCTGGATGGAATACACCTTTCCCAAAATAACTAATCGAAAAAAATTGATATGAAAAAAATCCTCATTACAGGTGGCGCAGGCTTTTTAGGCTCACATCTCACCGAGAAACTTCTTAAAGAGGGTAATGAGGTGTTGGTGGTTGATAACTTTTTTACCGGTACCAAGCAAAACTTAGCCCACTTATTACCAAACCCCCATTTAGAGGTGATGCGTCATGATGTAACCTTTCCTCTCTATGTAGAAACTAATCAGATCTACAACTTAGCTTGCCCGGCCTCTCCAGTGCACTATCAATATGATCCCGTGCAAACAACTAAGACAAGTGTGCACGGTGCTATCAATATGTTGGGTCTTGCTAAGAGAATTAGAGCCCGTATCTTGCAAGCTTCGACTAGCGAAGTATATGGCGACCCTGAGGTGCATCCGCAGCCAGAAGCGTATTGGGGTAAGGTTAATCCCATTGGCATACGTTCTTGCTATGACGAGGGTAAGCGTTGCGCAGAAACCCTCTTTTTTGACTACAACCGTCAACATAATCTCGATATTAAGGTTGTCAGAATCTTTAATACTTATGGCCCACGCATGCATCCTAATGATGGCCGTGTTGTGAGTAACTTTATTGTTCAGGCCCTGCAAGGTAAAGACATCACGATTTATGGTGACGGCCAGCAAACGAGAAGCTTTTGCTATGTTGATGATCTCATTGATGCCATGGTCAAGATGATGAACACCGAAGAGGGATTTACAGGGCCAGTTAATATTGGCAATCCTGGTGAGTTCACAATGCTTCAGCTGGCTGAAACCATTCTCAAACTTTCTAGTAGTAAATCCAAAATCGTTCATCAGCCATTGCCCTCTGATGATCCTAAGCAACGCCAACCCAATATCGAATTGGCTAAAGCCAAGCTTGGCTGGCAGCCTAAGGTCAATTTAGAGGATGGTCTTAAAGAGACGATCGCTTATTTTAAGAAGGTGATTACTTAAGTTGCCCTTAGAAAAATCAGATAAACATTTTGATCGTATCCGCTCTTTTGTTTTAAGGGCAGGCAGAACAACCGCTGGACAACAGCGGGCTATTGATGTGCTAGGACCTCTTTTTTTAATTCCCTTTGATGATAAAGAGCTTAACCTTCAAGAGGCGTTTGGGGGTTCTCCTCATCCTAAAATATTGGAGATTGGCTTTGGTATGGGGGAGACCACTGCAAAAATTGCTGCTTTGAGATCTGAAGATGATTTCTTAGCAATTGAGGTACACCCACCTGGAGTTGGTGCTTTATTAAAATTGATTGATAAGAACCATCTCACCAATATACGTTTGGTTCGGCATGATGCGTTTGAAGTACTTGAAAAAATGATTGCGCCCAACTCATTAGATGGTATTCATATTTACTTTGCCGATCCTTGGCACAAGAAACGTCACCATAAGCGCCGACTGATTCAAGTGGATTTTGTCAAATTATTAGTGTCTCGTTTAAAGTCTGGAGCTTATTTGCATCTCGCTACCGATTGGCATAACTATGCCGAGCAAATGCTCTTGGTCTTAAATACTGAGCCAGCATTCATCAATACCTCGCAAGAACAAATACAGATTGAAACCTTTATGGCTGACGATGTAGTGAATGGGGATGACTCTAGTAAAGAATTTAAGCCTACTCTAGAGCAGCTGCAATCAAAGCAGGCAGGTTATGTTGTGAGACCTGCTTATAGACCAATTACCAAGTTTGAGAACCGCGGCATTAAGTTGGGTCATGGTGTTTGGGATTTGGTATACAAGAAAAAGTAATTTGCCACATGCCAATAAAACCCCTGCGCTCCTCGGAGTTTAGAAACTTTTCTTAGCTAGCTTGGATTTCAGTGCTACGTAATTTTTGAGCTAGTTGGTCTAGAACACCGTTGACATACTTGTGACCATCGGAGCCACCAAAAGTTTTGGCGAGCTCTACTGCTTCATTAATGGCTACTTTGTAGGGTACGGATAAATCAATTGCTAGCTCATATGTACCAATTAAGAGAGCGGCATGCTCAACTGGTGAAAGCTCATTAATAGGGCGGTCAAGAGCAGGCGTAATCAGACCTTCTAATTCATCGGCGTGTTCAAGGACGCCAGTGAAGATTCCTTGAAATAGCTCTAATTGACAACGACGAAAGCCGGGATCTTCAGCAAGCTGTTTAGCAATGGCAGTAGCGTTGGGTAAACTGCCCGCACGACGCATCACTAAGCTTTGATAAACGCCCTGTAAGGCGTATTCACGGGCTCGACGACGCGGTGTTAGGGAGCGCTTAGGCGCACTAGCTACTGGCGCTTGGGAATTGATAGGGCTTTTAGTCATATCAATCATTGCTCTTCGTTAGGGTGGATTTCAAAATCAATATCGGGAGTGAGGGCTAATGCAAGGTTGGCCATCTCAACTACGGCTCTAGCACAGTCAGAACCTTTTACTTGAAGGCGAACTTGCGCTTGTTCGTCGGTATCGCAAGTAAGGACACCGTTTGCAATCGGCAGACCAGAGTCAATTGAGATTCGAGTGATGCCAGAGGCAGACTCATTAGAAACGAGCTCAAAGTGGTATGTCTCGCCACGAATCACCGCGCCTAATGCCACTAAGCCATCAAATTCATCTGTCTCTGCCATTTTTTGGAGTGCAAAGGGAATTTCTAATGCGCCAGGTACAGTGACTAGTTTGATATCAGATTGAGAAACACCCAACTTAATAAGCTCTTCAATGCAAGCAGTTGTTAAGGCGATACAGTGTGCTTCATTGAAGCGCGCTTGTACGATTCCGATGCGAAGATCTTGACCATTTAAATCTGCGGCTAATATGCCTACAGCTTGTTCATTTGATGTGTTCATGATGATCTTTGGATACAGATGATGAAGATGCGAATGGAATATAGCCAGTTACTTCGAGCTTGTATCCCGAGAGGCTTGGTACTGGACTAGGGTTAGCAAGTAAGCGCATTTTGCCAACACCGATATCTTTGAGAATTTGTGCGCCAATACCATAGCTACGAAAATCCGTTTTACGCGC
>Ga0164295_10002750_pt1 | contig 14314 bp, 10 predicted proteins | sample GEODES006metaG_FD_111798 | JGI IMG/M metagenome (GOLD analysis project Ga0164295, IMG submission 111798) | Oligotrophic lake water microbial communities from Sparkling Lake, Wisconsin, USA - GEODES006 metaG | ecosystem: Environmental > Aquatic > Freshwater > Lake | place: USA: Sparkling Lake...
CGCCAGCCGATCCTGACCGACGCGGCCGCGGATGAGCACCTCGTCGAGCAATTTGGCAGCGGCCAGGGCCGCAAGATCTTTCCGCTGCTGAGACAATTCGGCCAGGTCGGGAAAGTCGCGCAGCACCTCGTCAAGTTCCTGCTTGGCGTCGTCGTAGCGTTCTGCCTGCAGAAACAGTCGCACCACCCGCAGCCGATCGTCGGGATCGGTGCGGTCGAGATGCTGGTCGATCACTCGTTTGATCACGTCGCGTGGAATCGAGGAGGTCGCAATCCGCATGTCGAGCAGATGCGGCCGTTCGGTGAGGATTCCTTCGACGCTCGTCCAGCGGGCGGCTATCTGCGTGATGCCTTGCACGATGTCGACGCGGCCGCCGGCGGTGCCGATCGAAAGAATGCGGCGGCCATATTCGTCAAAGGGCGTCGTGCCCAGGATCTGGCCGACACCCACCACGCGGCGGCCGGATTCAGGAATTCGCTGCGGGATCTTGATGCGTTCTGCGCCGGGATCGCCCTGCCCCGGTTCGGCCTTCACCACCCGCCGCTTGGACACCATCGTGCGGGTCAGTTCGTCATCGCACATCAGGATCGACGTGCCACCCGAAGGCTTGGCACCACCCTCGGCCTCCGGGGCGATCGCGACGCCAGCCAGGAGCACGAATCGCCCGTGGAGCACCCGGCCATCTGCCAGTTGAACCTGATCGGCCCGTACGGCCGCCGAAACGAGCACGCTCACAAGCGCGAGGGCAACCGCGGGCCTCTTCCAATCCATGCCACATCTTTCGATCGGGATGACATCCTGTCAGTCTCGTCAGTGTACCGCTCAAGGTCGGCCGGGCCCAGCCGACGGCGTTGCTTGACTGTGGCAATACACCTCGCTGACAATAGCGATCTCCGGCGTCTGTTGATGGCACCACGCTGCAGCGATGGCGGGCGTGGACGTGCTCGTCGTGGTCGGAATGTCTGGTGCCGTCAGGCGGGAAAGCGAATGGGTATGCGGGATACTGGTCTCTCGGAACTCGCGCGGCGATGTCTCGCCGGAGGCGTGGTGGCAACACTCCTGCTGCCGATGGTGATCGCGATGGTTCTCGGACTGGGTGGCCTGCTCTCGGCCCTGGGCGACGAGACGGCTGCTGCAGCCTGCGGTCGGGTTGGGCTCGTCGGCGGTGTGGTCTGGTTTCTGGCCGTTGCGGTGACGGCCACGGTGGGCGGAATCGTCGCGTTGGACGGCACTGCCCCACGTCGGGGGCGTCGGGCCCGCCGTCAGCGGGACCACACCGAAGGCCCTCGAGCAGCCTGAAGCGGCCGCTGGCCAGCGGCTCCTGAAACGGACGGATCGTGATGCCGATTGGTTTTCGTTGCACAGGCTGTCGCTCCCGGTTGCATGTTCCCAAACGCTGGGCCGGAAACACTCTGCCCTGTCCGAAATGCGGCACGCGCGTGGTCGTGCCCGCGGCCGCCAAGGGAGGCGATCAGGAAGTCTTGGCAGAGGACGAACCGACTGCGTTCGAGGACAAAGCCGTCGAGCGTTCACTGGCGACGCTCGAGGTCCCTTGGGGTGTGAAACCTGGCGCGAGGAAGCCTGGAGCGAGGCAGCCTGGAGGAGTCTTTGCGGACGACTCCTTCGAACTGCCAGCTGCGGAAGATCTGCATGCGTCCCAGCAGAACCGGGAACCCGGCCGGGAACGCATCACGCTTTCCCGCCCAGCTCTCTACGCGTATCTCGTCATGGTTCCGGTCATCGCGGTGGCTGCCTTCCTGCTTGGATACTGGTGGCATGCCCTCTCAGGCCAATGATGCCAGACGGGCAGTGGCGATGAAGGCCGAGCCGAAAGCGGACCTCGGGCAGCGGGGAGCGTGGGGCGATACGTTTTCCACCGTAATGCCGTGGCGCCGTGTGATGCGGAGAGCTCGTTTTAAAAACAGACGGGGGTGCCTGGGCCCCGGGGCATGTGATCCGAGCGGTGTTCTCGACACAGGCCAGTTTCCTGACCGGGCCGGAAGCCTTCGGCTGTACACGCGACCGGAGCCGTCAATCGGCCCCCAACGAGCCTCGTTAAGAGCTCACCGACATGGATCGACGCATCACGAACATGACAGAAAACGTATCGCCGCACGCTCCTTCCGCTGGCAGTCAGCCAGTGACCGTCACTCGGCCACCAACTCACGCCTGCTGATCATCAGTCCTGCTGGTCGCGACCAGCAGGACCCATCGACTTGGTGTTGCGTTCCACCGCCATCACGACGGTCTGCCGCGAGCCGCCGTCGGCCGTACTGGCGACGATCGGCAGCACCTGCCTCCGGTTGGGCATTTCAACCCGGACCCGGAAGGTGCCATCAGCATGTACCCTGACCGGCTCACCCTGCAAGGTGACATACGCTCCGGGCTGAGTCACGCCATAGACAACCATTTCGGCATCGACTTCGAGTTCGAACGGCGCGGCTCCGTCCTCCCCTTCCTCATCCTCTGCCCCGGTGCTGCGGGCCGGCGGCGGACCCATGGGCCGTCGCAGCCGCTCCTCGAAAAGTTCCTGTAGTTCCGTGCTGGAGTGCTCGGCCGAGAAGCCTCCGCTCATCGCGTAGATCCGCTCACAATCATCGACGATCTCGCCCCAGTGGGAGTCGAGCGTGTCGCCTTGAGGGCTGGTCGGCATGTTGACGGCGTTGCTCCGCACGAGGGCGTGAAACCGGCCTGAGACCGCCAGGTAGCCGATCTCGCAGCGGTAGCGGTGGGGTTCGCGAATGTCGATAAACCAGTTCTTCACTCCGCCATGCACGGCGATCTCGCGGACCACGCGTTCGGACGGTGAGGCGTTGAGCCCGCGCTCCAATTCGATCAGCCGGAGCATCGGTCTGGCACCGTGCCACTCCTGACCGAGTGCCGCCTGGGCGCGGGCGATGCTGCGGGCCGTGAGTTCCCAGAAGACATGCAGCCAATGGGGGCCGCGGACCATCAACACCATCCGATCCCGCACGGGACGAGGCGAGCGGCCACCCTCAGGGGGAGTGGTTAGATTCTTGGCCTTCAGAAGTCGTTCCCGGGCCTGCTGGAGCCGGAGGGTCACGGCGGCATCCTGAACCTGGACGACGGCACGGGGCAGGCCTACGGCAGTGGCCCCTCCCTGGAAGCCTCCGATCGCCTTGGGCCGCCCATTCGGGCCAGCCACATGGCCGTTGCGGACGGCCGATTGCAGGGGAACCGCAACGCTCCGGGCCGCAGCCGCGACCGGGGCCCGTGCGCGGGCCTTACGGACCAGCGCCCGAATGAGCTGGTCTTTTCGCATGGCATGCCAGCCTGCAACGCCATGCTGCTTGGCAAGGCGGGCCAGATCGCGAACAGGCTTTTCCTTCAGGCTGGCTGCGGTCATCCGTTGGTTCTTCCCGGTGTGCATGCAGGGGAAGCCGGCCTCCGCTTGAGCCGTCGCCTTTCACCTGCATTCTTCCACGGTACCGGGAACCACCAATAAACGCAAACAAAAGCCCCCTCACGAGGGTGGTTTTTGTCGAAAAAAGCCCAGTCAGAGCTCAGTCACCACGGAGCTTGAGGCCCCGCTCGGTCAGTTTTTCTCGGACCTCGTTGAGGCTTGTCACACCGAAATTCTTGCATTCCATGAGATCTTCGGCCGTCCGGCGGACGAGTTCGGAGATGACATTGATGCCGAGTTTGGTTGTGCACTTCCGGGCCCGCACCGACAGGTTGAGTTCGGTGATCGGCTGTGAAAGCAGTTCCTGCTCGTCGGCGGTGGGCTCTGCCATCTCCGGCTCCGGCTCCTGGGCGGGCACCGGTGTCGCGAACTGGCCCAAGGAGAGGCCCTTGGAAGCCAGCATGTCCTTGATCTCGACGAGGCTCGTCTCGCCAAAGTTCTTGCTGGCGAGAATCTCGGCCTCGCTGGTCCGGGCCAGATCGCCGAGGGTGTTGATCCCCATCTTTTGCAGGCAATTGCGGCTGCGGACCGAGAGTTCGAAATCGCTGACCGGGAGGCCCATCACCAGTTCGATCCGATCCCGCTGCTTCTGCTCCTGTTCCTCAGTTCGCAGATCGCCAGAGGCCGACGAGTCCTTGAGGAACAGACGTGCCCGGGGGTGGTCGGGGATAGCTTCGAGGATCCTGCGGTAGCACTGCTGTGCCTTGGCAAAATCGTTGCGGTCCTCGTGCATGATGCCCAGGTTGAGAAGCGCTCCGAGGGATGCCGGATACCGTTCCAGAGATTTCTCGTAGCAGGCCCTGGCCTCGTCGTCGTTGCCGGCACGATCGTTGAGCACTCCCAGGGCAAACAGGGCGTGTGCATGCCCCGGGTCGATGGCGACGGCCTTCTCAAAAGCTTCCGCGACCTCTGTGGAGGCGTTGCCGCGGTCCGCCAGGATGGCTCCCTTCACGGCCCAGTAGTCGGCCGAGTGGGTGGCTGCGTCACCGTCCTTGCCCGTCGACATGCCTTCCAGCACCTTCGTGGCCTCGTCGAGATGGCCGCCTGCCCGCAGGGCATCGGCCGCAGCAGCGCCGCAGACGATGGCGTCGTATCCCGACTTCTTGGCGGCTTCGAACGCCTCCGAGGCCTTGTCGAAAGACTCGAGGGCCACGTGGGTCAGTCCCTGATGAAACAGCGCGAGGGCGCCACCATCCGCCGATCGGAGCGTTTCGAGAGCCTCTCGGTAGCGACCGAGCAGATACTGACAGACGCCGAGCCTGACGGACGCAGCTGGGCTGCGATCGGTCAGTTGCTCCAATTCGCGGACCGCGGCACGCACGTCGCGGTGAGCGGAGGCATCGCCGCCGAGTGCCTGGGTGAGTCCGCGGATTTCAACGGGACCAAATGGGCCGGTGCCGGTGACGAGTTCGCGGATGTCGATGCTGGCAGGAACATGCTTAACGGTGGCAACCATGGGTGGCTCTTCTGAAGAAGGCTTGGAGAAAAAGTGTCGGGGAAGTGCGGTGTGCTCGGGCGATACGCAGGCTTTAAGAGACGGGCAGTCAGCGCGAAAAACGCGGTTGAGAGCCAGCGGTGGGAATCGAACCCACAACCCCCGCATTACGAATGCGGTGCTCTGCCAATTGAAGCTACGCTGGCCTGACGGGTCGGGAGGTACGCGTCCGCACGCTGAATCCCGGCCTCTTGGAACTCCGCACAGTAGCGCACCGGGCCCGCTATAGTCAAGGGTCAACGGCCAAAAACCCGGGCAGATCGTTGAAAAGACGTCCCGGAAAAGAAAAAAGTGGGGCCTCTGACCCGACAGGAGCGCCCTGTCTTGGCGGTGCGGGTCAGGGGCGATTGACCGTACCGCCGAACATGGTCGGAGGCCCCACTTCAAAGTGCGGTGGGGCGGGGACCGCGGTCCCCGACAATGACAAGGCAGTTGCACACGGCGTGCCAAAACCGCTTCGACTACGGATTTCGGTTCTGTGCAGCTGTTTTTGGCACGCGATGCCCGTTCCCTGCCCGCCAGAGCCTGTCGCAGAATGCGCCGCGCGCCGCAATCTGCAACAGACTGCGGCAAGATTCCCGCTCTCGACAGGATCCCGATGGCCGAGAGAATTCGGGGCGGTACAACATTTCGCAGCATCCGTATCATTCAAGCCAGACCAAGACAGGTCAGTGCAAGACAGATCAGACCAAGACAGGGGAACGCTCCGTGAATCCTCGACTTCCAGCGTCGGTCGGCCCCCATCAGACTGGGCCGGACTGTCCGTTGCTGCTGATCGCCGGCCCATGCGTCATCGACGACGAGAGCCTCTGTCTGGGCATAGCCGACACGTTGGCCAGGCTCGCCGACACGCTCCCCATCAACGTGGTCTTCAAGGCGTCGTTCGACAAGGCAAACCGCACCAGCATGACGTCCTATCGGGGGCTGGGGCAGAACGAGGGCCTGGCTGTGCTCGAGCGGGTGCGTGCGGCGACAGGACTGCCGATCACCACCGACGTCCATCTGCCCGCGCAGGCCACCGCCGCAGGTCAGGTCTGCGATCTGTTGCAGATCCCGGCCTTTCTCTGCCGCCAGACCGACCTCTTGTTGGCGGCCGCAGCAACGGGGCGGGCCGTCAACGTCAAGAAGGGACAGTTCGTCGCGCCGGCAGATATGAAACACGTTGTGGCCAAGCTGCTGGCCGGGGGCTGCAGGGATGTGCTGCTCTGCGAACGCGGCACGTTTTTTGGCTATGGCAGGCTCGTCAACGATTTCGCCGGACTCGTCACGATGCGGGCCATGGGGGTGCCAGTGATCTTCGACGCCACCCATTCCGTGCAACAGCCCGCCAGTCGGGGCGATTCGACCGGGGGCGATCGGGCGTTGGTCGAACCGCTGGCACGGGCCGCGGCTGCGGTGGGCATTGACGGCTTGTTCCTGGAGACGCACCCTGATCCGGACCAGAGTCCAAGCGACGGCCCCAACATGGTGCCCCTGGAGCATTTGCGAGGCGTTGTGGAGCGTGTGCTGCGGATCCACGAGGCCCGTTTGGATGGTCTGGCAGGTACGGAGACAATTCGATGAATCGGCTGGCGTTATGCCGCACTCCGCGGGGAGCGAGCTGCTTGAGCATGGTGGGAGTTGCGGGGCTTGTGATCGGCTGCGGGTCGCCGCCGCCGCCTCCCGTGACACAGCCCACGGAGCAGGTTCGGGTGATGCCGGTGGTCTCGGAAGACATTCGCGAAAAGCTGCTCGAAGGTGCGGTGTCTGTACTCGATCGGCTCGAAGACTACGACGAGGAGTCGGCCTTCTCGCAGGTGTTCGACCGACTCAACCAGTGGAGCCATGCCGCGGTGATCGCAGGCGCCACCCCCACGGCTACCTGGCAGGTTGATCCTCTGTTTGCAGGCGTGCCCGAACGCCTCCGCGCCGGCACGACGCCGCTGTCGCTCGGGAGTGCCGTGTTTGACGCGGAGAAGGACATGATCGCCTTGCGGGATCAGCGTTGGCTGGCGGACATTGCAGCTACCGCCCGGGGCGATGCCGTCGAGGATCTTGAGGTTGCCAGCAACCTTTTTCGCTGGACCGTGCGGTCGCTGGCGCTGGTCAGTGATCCACCAATGGCGGCAACGGAGGCCGCTCCGGGCTCCCGCTGGTTTCTGCCCGGTGAGATTTTGCTTTCGGGCCGGGCGAGCCCGGCGCAACGGGCCTGGATCTTTCTGGAATTACTGAGGCATGCAGGGCTCGAGGGGGTGATGCTGGCCACCGGTGACGCCGAACGCGGTGGGGTGCGGGCCTGGATTCCCGCCGTGATCGCGGATGGAGAAGCCTGGCTCTTTGAGCCGACGTATGGCATGCCGATCGCGGGTCCGGATGGAACCGGCGTGGCCACCGCCCGGCAGGCGGCTGACGATCCGGCCATCCTCAGTCGACTCTCGTTTGCCGACCGCAACTACCCGGTGCAGGCGGCGGATATCGCCGGTCTGTCAGTGCTCGTGTCGGCTGATCCCTGGAGCCTCTCGCGGCGGATGCAGGCGGTGGATGAACAGCTCATCGGCTCACGGAGCATGAACCTCGCGATCGATGCATCGGCCGTGGGGACGCGGGCCCTGCAGGCGCTGCCGTCCGCCACTGGCGACGGAGCCGCTGCGAGCAGCCGCCTCGGGCTCTGGGAGTTTCCGTGGGAGGTGCTTGTTCGGCGGCAGGGTGATCCGGCCCGCCTGCGGGCCGCGATCGGGAGCGAGTTGACGGTGATGTCCGTGACGTTGGCCCAGCCTGCCCGAGGTGATGGGATGGAGTCGCGTCGCAGCACGCGGGTGATGCGGCCGCTTTATGCCGCCCGGCTCAGGGAATTTCGTGGCGAACTCGACGGGCCGGAGGGGGCGAAGGCAAGCTACCTGGCGGCGCGGCCGGGGCGGCAGGCCATTGCCGAAGCGATCAAGTCGGCCTCTCCGGAACAGTCCGAAGCGATGAAGCGACTCTTCGAACAGATGAAGGAAGATGCCACCTACTGGCTCGGCGTGCTCACGCTCGAGGAGGGAGAGAACGCCACGGCGGTCGATTATCTGGGCCGCATGACGCTGGAAGCGGCGCCGGACAGCCGATGGACTGACGCGGCCAGAGTGAATCTCGCCCGGGCGTTTGTCGGGCTTGGCCGCACGGAGGAGGCCGTCAGGCTGCTCAGGGAAGATGCCTCTCCACAGCGGTTTGGGAGTCGGCTGCTCGCGGAGGAGCTGGAAAAAACAGCGAAACCCTAGCCGGCGGTGAAAGCAGTCCCCCCCGTGTTTTTCCGGGGGCTTCGCTTCCTGCGTTGCCCGCAGGAAGCGAACCGGGTATTGTTATCCGTTTCCCTCGCCGGATTCCGATAACCACTCTTGAGCGCCCTCTGCCGGGCTGCCAGATTCAAGAAGAAAAAGAAGAGAAGACCATGAAAGAAGGCATTCACCCCAAGTATCTCGACACCGTCGTCAAGTGCGGATGCGGCAACACGTTCAACACGCACAGCACCGTGCCTGAGATCAAGGTCGACATCTGCAATGTCTGCCATCCCTTCTTTACGGGCAAGCTGAAGTTCGTCGACACCGCCGGACGCATCGAAAAGTTCAAGTCGAAGTTTGCCACAGCGGGCTATGCCAGCCTGAAGAAGCCGAAGAAGCCGGCCGCCGCGCTCGACGCGCCGGCCTCTTGAAAGGGCTTTCGGCGCATCAGGAGGGCGGTTCTCAGGATCCATGCGTGAGCAACTCGAGTCCAAGCTTTCCCGGTTCGAGGAACTCGAACGCGCACTCGTCGATCCGGTCGTGCTGGCGGACCAGTCTCGGCTGTCGGCCGCCGCTCGGGAGCACGGCACGCTTGCCCGCCTCGCGCTGAAGTACAGGCAGTTCGTAGCCCTCGAGCGGGAGATCGCCGAGCACGTTGAGATGGCCGCAGGTGCCGACCTGGATCTGAAGGATCTGGCCGAGTCCGAACTGCCGGGCCTACGGCAGCGGCGGGAGCAGGAGTGGGACGAACTGCTCGAACTCTGCTCAGATGACGAAGATGCCGATCGCAGCCGCTGCATCATGGAACTGCGGGCCGGTACCGGGGGCGACGAGGCGGCGCTGTTCGTACGCGATCTCTACGAGATGTATCGCCGCTACTGCACCGAACAGGGCTGGGCCGTCGAGGTGCTTGATGCAAGCCCGACCGAACTGGGCGGCTTCAAAGACCTGGTGCTCGGCCTGTCGGGAACGGCGATCTATCGGAAGCTGCAGTACGAGAGCGGTGGGCATCGCGTGCAGCGAGTGCCCGACACCGAGACGAAAGGACGGATTCACACCTCCGCCGCTACGGTGGCGGTGCTACCGGAGCCGGAAGACGTGGAGGTGTCACTGTCGGCTGATGAGTATCGCAAGGACCTGTTTTGTGCCAGTGGACCGGGCGGGCAGCATGTCAACAAGACGGCCTCCGCCGTGCGACTCACGCATATGGAAACCGGCATCGTGGTGCAGTGCCAGGATGAGAAGAGCCAGCACAAGAATCTGGCCAAGGCCCTCCGCGTGCTGAAGACGCGGATCTATGAATACCGACGGCAGATCGAGCACGACAAGCGGTCCGCCGAGCGGAAGACGCTTGTCGGATCGGGCGATCGCAGCCAGCGAATACGCACCTACAACTTTCCGCAGAACCGGCTGACCGACCATCGGATCAATGAGAGTTTTACACTCGATCAGGTGATGGTCGGACGGCTGAACCTCGTGATCGATGCCATCGAGCAGCATGCCCGCGAGCTCCGTAGAAGCGAGATGGAGCGGTCATCGAAGGTGGCTCCGGCCTGACCGTCCGGGGAAGGTTCGTGGATCAACTGCCGGATGGCATCCAGACGCCTCTCATGGTGCAAAACCCTCACGCACACGGTGGAACGCTCCGCATGGCCGACGAACAAACACAGAGTGATGTCTGGACGGTGGGGCGATTGCTCACCTGGACGACCGACTGGCTCACGTCCCGGGGCAGTGAGTCGCCCCGGCTCGACGCGGAGGTGCTGCTGGCCTTCGTCCGCGGCTGCCAGCGGATTACGCTCTACACCGCGTTTGACGTGCCGGTGAATGACGATGAGCGGGCCCGGTTTCGCAATCTCGTCAAGCGGCGGGGCGAGGGAGAGCCGGTGGCGTATCTGGTGGGCAGCAGAGAATTCTTCTCGTTGCCCTTTGGCGTAAGTTCGGCGGTGCTGATTCCCCGGCCCGAGACGGAGGGCCTCGTCATCCGGGTGCTCGATCTCTGCAAGTCTGCCGGCCAGCAGCCGCGGATCATCGATGTGGGCACTGGGTCTGGTGCGATCGTGGTGACGCTGGCGAAGCGGCTACCGCAGGCGGTGTTCGTCGCCACCGACATTTCTCCCGCAGCGCTCGCCGTGGCCCGCGACAACGCGACGCGGCACGGGGTCGCCGATCGGATCGAGTTTGTGGAGTGTGATCTGCTCGATGCGCCGGCCGCCGGCGGGCCGTGGGACGTGATCGCGAGCAACCCTCCCTATGTCCGCGAGGACGAGTTCGATGCCCTGCCCCGCGACGTGCGGCTGCACGAACCGCGAACGGCGCTCGTGTCGGGGCCGACCGGCGTGGAGGTGATCGGCAGGCTCGCTGCGGCGGCTGCCAAGACGCTCGCGCCCGGAGGCTGGCTCGTGGTGGAGGTGGGGCCATCCACCGCGACCGCTGCCGAGCAGGTGATCGCGGCGCACGCCGAACTGATGCCCGAGCCCACGCTCAAGGATCTGGCGGGGCTTCCTCGCATCGTGCAGGCCCGCCGGCGCGGGTGACCTCTGTTGGCGACGAGGGCCGAGGTGCGGACCGCCGCGGCTGACTTTTCAGAGGACCCCGGCGAAGCTCTGCTGCAGTGGAAAGCATTCGGCCGCGTGCTCAGGGGAGATGATTCCCTGTGTCAGCAGGAATTTCGCATACCGCTGCAGCGACACGAAATTGTCGTTCGTCAGAGCGGCCGAGATCTCGCTCCACCCGGCGTCCCGTTCGATCAATGCGCGGACAGTCTGGTCGACGAGCAGCACCTCGTAGAGGCCGACACGGCCGATCGTGCCGCGGCCCTGACAGACGGCGCAGCCCACGCCCCGCCTCAGGGTTGTCCGCTCCGCCGCATCGATGACCTTCGATGCAATCAGTCGATCCACGAGCGGTTGGTCTGAGGCGGACTCGGCGCAGGCCTGGCAGACGCGGGGCACGAGCCGCTGGGCGATCACGCATCGCAGCGTGGCGGCGATCAGGAACGTCTTGACGTTCAAACGGCGCAGCCGAGCGATGGCCTCGGTCGCGTAGTCGCAGTGCACCGTCGAGAGCACGAGGTGGCCGGTCGTGGCGGCCTCGACGGCGATGTTGGCCGACTCCTCGTCCCGCATCTCGCCGACGAACACGACGTCCGGGTCCTGTCGCATTGCCGTGGAGAGCGATTGTGAAAACGTAGCCCCCACCGTCCTGTCAACCTGCACCTGCGTGGCGTAGGGAAGGTGGTATTCAACGGGGTTTTCCAGCGTGATGATGTTCACCGCCCGGGTGGCCTGCCAGATCTCCTCCAGGCCCGCGTAGAGCGTGGTCGTTTTTCCAGAGCCCGTCGGTCCGGCCACCAGAATCAGCCCTGTCGGGCTGTGAAACACGTCCACCAGTTTCTCACAAAGCGGCCCGCTGAGCACGAGATCACGAAGTCGGCGACGCTGCTGGCTCGAGTCGAGCAGTCGGAGCACGATCTTTTCGCCCGCGATGCAGGGCATCGTGCTCAATCGCACGTCGAATCGTCGTTCGCCCACGCTGAGGGTGAAGCGGCCGTCCTGGGCGCGGCGACGCTCCGCGATGTCCAGTTGTGACATCACTTTGAGCCGGGAGATGATACGCTCGAACAGTCGCATCGGGATGTCCGGTTCGATGATCGCCAGCTCCCCGTCGAGCCGCATGCGGATCTGGCCGGTTTTCTCGCCTGGCTCGAAGTGCAGGTCGCTCCCGCCTGAGAGGGCGGCCGTGCGAAGCGACATCTTGAGAATCTCGGCGGTCTGGTGCTCGCCGAGCGGCTGCGGCTGGCCGCTGCTGTCGATTGCCTCAACGCCGACCGTCTGGATGTCGGCGGCGGCTGGGCGACTGGGTTGCTGGAAGTGCGAGGCCGCGAATCGCTCGAAATCGTCTGCGCTGATGGCGGCAAAATCGACCCGCTGTCCGCGAAGGGCCTCACGAATAAAACCACGGTTGGTGGCGTCGAGGGGGTTCACCATCGCCACGAGGACATGGTCGGTCGAAGCCTCCAAGACGATCGCCCGGCAGTATCCGGACACCCGCTGGTGGAGCACCGAGCAATGCTTGTGGGCGTCGGGAAAATCTTCGAGATGCAGAAAGCGAACGGCGGCCTCACGACGAGACATCGCCTCGAACCGTCTGGCGAGCATGCGGCACAGGGCTAGCAGCGTGTCCGGTTCCTCCTTCGCCACGGCCTCCAGGTCGGCACGGCTGAGCACCCAGAGTTCGCCGCGATCGACGGCCTGAACGTTGGCCGTTCGTGGCTCACCCGAGAGCAACGCGGTCTCTCCGAAGCAGTCGCCTGGGATCAGGGTTTTCAGGTCACGTTCGATGCCCAGTGCCTCGCAGGCTGTCGTCACCCTGAACGAACCCTCGGAGATGATGTACATGTCGGTGTCGCGAGCTCCCTGCTTCACGATCATTTCGCCAGCGGTCACCATTATCTTTCGGGCTCGGGCGGCGATCAGTGCCCGAGCTGTCGGGGACAGATCCGCCATGAGCGGCATTTTCAGCAGGGCATCCATGGTGGTACGGCCTTTGTGTGTGATCATGGAAGTGAAAGAACCCGTTCCCCAGTGCGGGATGATAGGCGATCGAAAACACCGCCGTAAAGTGTGACGGTATCCTTCGTCTGGCGGGCCGTTACCAGCTCTCATAGAATGCTGTTTTCGGGAGAGGATGAGACCATGCTGACGATCGGAGACACGGTTCGCGTCGGCGGGGGGCTGGCCCGTCGTTCTTTTCTCCGTGTCGGATCGGCTGGACTGGCCGGATTGGCCGGCCTGCCGGGATTTCTTGGGCAGGTCGCAGGCGCCGGCCGTGCATTCGCCGGCGACGGAGTGAAGCCGTATCTCCGTGACCGCTCGGTCATCTTCCTCTTCATGCACGGGGGGCCGTCGCAGTTCGAGACGTTCGACCCCAAGTCGGAGGGCCCTTCGAACGTCCACTCCCAGACCGGCGACATAGCCACGTCGATTCCCGGGATCTCGTTCGGCTCGGCGTTTCCCCAGCTCGCCAAACGGGCCCACCTTCTCAATCTCGTCCGCTCGTTCGTCACCGGCGACGGCAACCATGACATCAAGCCGGTGGTCGGCACGGCCACGCAGCGGGCCAACATCGGCTCGCTCTACGCGCGGGTGGCTGGCCCGATGCGGCCGACGACGGCGATGCCGACCAACGTCACGCTCTTTCCTCATGCCGTGCTCAAGGACGCCGGGCCGCCGATCACCCAGTTCGGCGACTTCACCTCCGCCGGCGACCTCGGTCCCACGTATGCGCCGCTCGTGCCCGGCGGTGGGGCGGGATTCCAGGAAGACATGAAGATCCACCTGCCGCAGGACCGGCTCAGCGACCGGCGCGGACTGCTCGCCGAGCTTGACCGGGGTAGGAGGTGGCGTGACCTCGCCGCGGTGCGTGGTGCCGGAGCCATTCAGGACTCTGCCTTCGATGCCCTCCTACGGGGAGTGTCGGACGCCTTCGATCTCGACAGAGAGGATCCCCGCCTCGTCGAGCGGTATGACACGGCGCCGCTCATTCGCCCAGAATCCATCGGCAGACAGTGGAATAACCACAAAAACTATGCCGACCATGGCCAGTCGATCGGGAAGTTGCTCCTCCTCGCCCGGCGACTCTGCGAGCATGGAGCGGGCGTTGTGACGGTGACAACGAGCTTCGTCTGGGATATGCACGCTGACGCCAACAACGCCCCGATGGCCGACGGAATGGCGTATGTCGGGGCCCCGTTTGATCATGCGGTGGCCGCCCTCATCGACGACATCGAGGCGCGTGGTCTGTCGGAGAAGATCCTCCTGGTGTGCTGTGGTGAGATGGGCCGCTCACCGATGCTCAACGCGGCCGGTGGCCGCGATCACTGGGGCAACCTCGCCCCCCTCATGCTCTACGGAGGCGGCCTGGGGAAAGGAAACGTGATCGGTCGGTCGAGCCGGGACGGTGGCGAACCCGCCTCCGATCCGGTGTTCATCCCCGACCTGGTGGGATTGATCATGCGATCGGTGCTCGACCTCACCGAGGTACGGCTCCTCGACAGCCTCCCCAAGTCGCTCCAGGCAACGCTCGCGCAGGGACGTCCGATCCCAGGACTGGGCTGACGCCAGTTCTGGGCTGACGCCAGTTCTGGGCTGACGCCAG
>Ga0164295_10002751_pt1 | contig 14313 bp, 16 predicted proteins | sample GEODES006metaG_FD_111798 | JGI IMG/M metagenome (GOLD analysis project Ga0164295, IMG submission 111798) | Oligotrophic lake water microbial communities from Sparkling Lake, Wisconsin, USA - GEODES006 metaG | ecosystem: Environmental > Aquatic > Freshwater > Lake | place: USA: Sparkling Lake...
CATGGGTAACCCCGATCTCTACGACCTGAGACTTGACTTCATCCAGAGCCGAATCGTCACCACCACCTCGACACTGAGGTTCGGTATCCGAACCGTCAGTCAGGGCCGTGATTCCGATGACAGCTCAGCGGCGCCCGGAGGAAACTTCTATTTGCGGATCAACGGACGGGACTTTCTGGTGCGCGGCGCCACCTACACCCCCGACCTGCTGTACAAGTACGACCCCGAACGCGATAAGGCGATCCTGCGCTATGTCAAGGATCTGGGCCTGAACATGCTTCGGCTCGAGTCCAAGATCGCATCAGCCCGATTCGTCGAGCTGGCCGATGAGATGGGTATACCGCTGATGTACGGGTGGATGTGTTGTAACCAGTGGGAGAAGTGGCAGCAGTGGGACGATGAGGACCGCCGAGTCGCGAGCGAGAGCCTGCAGTCGCAGATCACCATGCTGCGGTCACATCCGTCGGCGTTCCTCTGGGCCAACGCAAGTGATGGCCGCCCGCCCGACAAGGTTCGCGACACCTACCGCAAGATCATCGACGACCTGCATTGGCAGAACGCCACCGTGGACACAGTCTCCTCGTTCGCCCGCGATGCTGATGGCAATCCACTGTGGGACGGCATCCAGATGGCCGGCCCCTACTCCTGGCGGCCGCCGTCGTACTGGTTCAGTGGGCGCTACGGCGCGGCCCGAGGTTCCTCCGCCGAACAGGGCGACAATGAACATATTCCGCCCTACGCCAGCCTGCGGCGCTTCATCCCGCCCAACAAGATGTGGCCGATCAACGACACCTGGTACTTCCACGCCGGTGCGGCACCGCAGAACTCAAACCTGACCAACATCCGGCGCGTCATCGACCGCCGCTACGGCTTCTCCACCAGTGCCCAGATGTTCGCCGACAAGGCCCAACTCGCCCACTACGAATCCACCCGCGCACAGTTCGAATCGTTCGCCGCCAACGGCTGGGACAGCCACAAGATGACTATCTACTGGATGCTCAACAGCCACTGGCCATCCTTCTTCGGCAATATCTTCGACTACTACCTTCGCCCCGGCGGTGCCTACTACGGCGCCAAGAAGGGCCTGGAACCGCTGTCGGTGGTGTTCGACTCCTACGCCGGCAGCAATCACCGTCGGGCAACCGTCACCGTGATCAACCAGAGCCCGGAAGCCAAGCAGGACTTGCGGGTTCGGGTGCGCATCTACGACCTGTCGGGCAAAGTGCGCGACGATCGCGCCGCCGACGGTATCGATGTCGCTTCCGGGAGCACGGCCGCCGCGATGACCCTGCCCCCGGGACCTGCTGACTCCCGCGTGTTCTTCGTCCGTTGCCAACTGCTCGATGCGAGTGGTGGCGTGATCACCGAGAATGTGTACTGGCAGTCTCAGGTACCCGATGATGTCGGCCCACCCGCGAACGACACGGCGTTCGATTCCCGCCAGATCAGCTGGGCGGATATGACACCACTGAACTCCATGCCGAAACCCGCACTGGACATCACAGCCCATCGCGATGAGGCCGACGCTGCACGGGTCACCGTTACTCTCCGCAATCGGGGTAAGCAGATCGCGTTCTTCGAGCGAGCTGAATTGCTCAGTGCAGCCGAAGGCGACGAGATTCTGCCCATCTCCTACGACGACAACTACGTCACCGTATTCCCGGGTGAGACGGTCGAGATCCGCGGCCAGGTGCCCTCGCCCGGACCGACCCCGACCGCGGTGCGGGTCACCGGCTACGGCGGAGTACCGGTGGTGGTCGCGGTTCACTGACACGGGGCCACCAGGATCGCACGGCGCGATTCCGGTGGCCTAGATTCGGTGGCGGGGCCGGCACCGGGAAGGACTGACGACATTGCTTGAGCGCGCCGTCGCCGTTGTCGCTGCCCTTGCGGGTGCGGTGTTCACCGCGATAGGGATCGTCGTGCGACAACGAGCCACCATGGACGTGCCCGCAGAGGACGGACTGAGCCCCGTGATGCTGAAAACCCTCATCCGGCGGCCGCGGTGGTGGGCGGGTACCGCAGCCGCGGTGATGGGTTACATCTTCTACGCAATCGCGCTGGCCTTCGGCTCCCTGCTGCTGGTCGCGCCGCTGTTAGTCGCAGCACTGCTGTTTGCGTTGCCGATGAGTGCATGGCTGTCGCACCGTCGGGTGAGCCGGGTGGAATGGGCCTGGGCATCATTACTCACCGTGGCGCTGGCGGTGTTCGTCTCAGTGGCCAAGACCAGACCCGGCGACTATGAGGGTGCGGAATTGCCCGCGGCGGTCGTGGCTGCCGGGTGCCTGTTGGCGGTGGCAGCCAGCGTGGTCGTTGCCATTCGGCTGTCCGGCTGGCGAAGGGCGATCCTGCTCGCCCTTGGAGTGGGCGTGCTTTTCGGGGTCGTGGCGGTGCTGACCAAGATCGAGATGCAACTTCTCACCGAAGACGGCGCTGCCCGGTTGCTGACCTCTCCGGTGACCTACACGCTGATCGCGGTAGCTGTGGCAGCGACCCTGCTGCAGCAATCCGCCTTTCATGCCGGTTCGCTGAAGGCGTCGGTCCCGGCGATGCTGGTGCTGGAACCCCTGGTTGCAGTGTTATTGGGTCAGGTGATCCTCGGTGAGCATCTGACCGTGAGCACAGGCAGTGCGATCGCCCTTGGCATTGCCACCGGCGCGATGGCCGTTGCGACCATCGCGTTGGGCCGCGACGAGGGCGCCTACGAGGACGGACTCGAGGCTGTCGCAGCCCCGCGATTGACGCCGTAGCGTGCCCTGCCCGCATGATGGAGATGTGCTGTCCTCGGAGGCCATTGCCCAAATCGCGTCCGGCCCGGCCGGTCCGGACGTCGGCGCTTTCTTTGACCTCGACGGCACCCTGGTCGCCGGGTTCACCGCGGCTTCGCATGCCAGTGACCGACTCCGGAACGGACAGGCCCGCGTCGGCGAGGTACTGGGTGTCGTCGAAGCCTCAGTTCGCTACAAACTCGGCCGCATGCAGTTCGACCGCCTACTGGCCCGAGGTGCCACCTACCTGCGCGGCGAATCGCTGACCGGACTGAGCGATGTCGCTGATCGCGTATTCACCGAGCAGGTGGCGAACAAGGTCTATCCCCAGATGCGGGATATCGTCAACGCCCATCACGAACGCGGACACACCGTCGTTCTCAGTTCGTCAGCATTGACCATCCACGCCGAACCCGTGGCTCGCGAACTGGGCATCGTTGATGTGGTGTGCAACACCTTCGAACTGGACGAAAATGGAGTGCTCACCGGACGGGTGAACAGACCCATCGTGTGGGGACGACAGAAGGCCGCTGCCGTCGAACGCTTCTGCGCCGAGCGCGGCGTGCGACTCCAGCAGAGCTATTTTTATGCCGACGGCGACGAGGACGCGGCACTGATGACTTTGGTGGGACATCCCCGGCCGGTGAATCCACGGACGGGTCTGGCCGCGATGGCGGCGACGCACGGCTGGCCGGTACTGCGGGTCACCGCGCCGGGCCAGCGCGGACCGGCAAGTGCGCTGGGACACCTGCCGGCTTTGGGCCGGGCCGCACTGGGCGCGGCGTTCAGTGCCGTCGTACTGCGTGGCCGCGACAAACGCTGACGGGCGTCACGGCGTACGGTGCGGGACATCGGTCACCAGACCGCCGTCGACGACGAATTCCGAACCGGTGGAGAAGGACGACTCGTCGCTGGCCAGGAACACCACGAAGGTGGCCACCTCGTCAGGAGTTCCCGACCGTCCGAGCGGGGTCTGCACCATGTCTTCGGGCAGATGCTCGGTCATCGGGGTGCGAATGAACCCCGGGTGAATCGAGTTGACTCGGATATTGGAGCTGGCCAGTTCCAGCGCGCACGACTTCGTTAGGCCACGCAGACCCCACTTTGATGCGACATAGCTGTGCACATACGCCGCGCCGCGCAGTCCCTCGATGGACGAGACATTGATGATTGACCCGCCCCCGGCCGCGATCATCGGCCCGATCACGGCTTTGGTGCCCAGCATCGGGCCGGTCAGGTTGACGTCGAGCACCTTCTGCCACCGAGCCACATCGAGAGTCTTCAGCGGACCCAACTGGACGATCCCGGCGTTATTGACCAGAACATTGAGCTTGCCGAAACTGCTGAGGGCGACCTCCACGGCGGCCGTCCAGTCATCGGCATTGCTGACATCCAGGTGGACGTAGCGCGCGGCGTCCCCCAACTCATCGGCCAGTGCCTGGCCCTCGTCATCGAGGATGTCGCCGATCACCACTTTCGCACCCTCTTTGACCAACATGCGGGCGTCCGCGGCACCCATACCGCGCGCCCCACCGGTGATTAGTGCGACCTTGTTATCTACGCGTCCCATGCAGCGTCACGCTACCTTGATCACATGCATTCACCGTGTCGCTTCGCTCCTGCCCGCCGGGTAGATTCCCCGTGTCGCTTCGCTCCTGCCCGCCGATGACAATTCGCGTCGTCCACATCGGAACCGGCAACGTAGGCCGACTCGCCCTGGCGGAGTTGATCGACAACCCCGCCTTCGAGCTCGCCGGACTGTGTGTGTCTACCAAGGGCAAGGTCGGCAAGGACGCCGGAGAGCTTGCGGGCCTGGACATCGTGACGGGTATCAAAGCCACCGATGATCTCGATGCGGTTCTGGCGACCGAACCCGAATGCGCGGTGTACTGCGCGATGGGTGACACCCGCATGGTGGAGGCCATGGGTGATGTCCGACGAATTCTTTCAGCTGGCATCAACGTGGTGGGTTCGGCACCGGGAGTGCTCCAATACCCGTGGCACGTCATGCCTGATAAATACATCGAACCTCTGGAACTCGCTGGCCAACAGGGCAATTCGAGTATTTACATCAACGGTGTCGATCCCGGGTTTATCACTGACCTGATTCCGCTGGCCTTTGCGAGCACCTGCGCACGAATCGAGCAGGTGCGTTGCATGGAGATCGCCGACTACGCGACCTACGACGGCGCGACCGTGATGTTCGACGTCATGGGTTTCGGCAAGCCGCTCGATGAGGTGCCGATGCTATTCCAGCCCGGAGTGCTGGGCGTGGCCTGGGGCTGCGCGATCCGGCAGCTGGCGGCGGGGCTGCAGATCGAGATCGACTCGATCACCGAGAGTTACGAGCGCGAGCCGGCATCAGAGGCATTCGACATCGCGGCCGGCCGTATTCCTCAGGGCGGTGTGGCGGCGGTACGTTTCGAGATCCGGGGAATGGTGAACGGCCAGCCCGCGATCGTCGTCGAACATGTGACCCGGCTGCGCGAGGATCTGCGACCCGATTGGGCTCAGCCGGCCCAGCCGGGCGGCTCCTACCGGGTGGAGATCACCGGGGAGCCGTCCTACCGCGTCGATATCGGCCCGACCAGCCGTCACGGCGACCACAATCACGCGGCTATTGCCGGCGCGGCGGCCCGCATCGTCAATGCGATCCCGGCAGTAATCGCCGCACCTCCGGGAATCCGGACAACGCTTGATCTCCCGCTGGTATCGGGAGTCAAGGTGTATTCAGCGCCTCACGGGTGATAGCCGGGCACCAGGGTCGCCCCGGGATACCAGCCGTATCCGCCGTTCACGTACAGCGACAGGCACTGTGCCCGGAACGCACCACTGCCGACACTGCAGGCGAGCAGCGCGGTCTGATCCGGCGCCGATCCGAGCACTCGTGGCGGACGCGACGGCAAGGCGCAGTTATTGACCTCGGGATTCAGCGGGAACACACCGTTGTAGCAGGGGGCGCTTGGCTGACCGGGGCCTGCGGACGCCACCGGAACCGCGGCGAGGACCGCCGCCACCAGAGCTGAGCCGCTGAGCGCTGCCATAGCGAGCGCGCGGACAGTGGCCATACCTAACACCTCTTCATCGACGACGCACTACGGTAAGCGCACTTCCAACGGTACTCCTGAGGCGAGGACAGATGAGTGTCCCAATTCTGACGGCCTGCGCCGGCTTCCTGATCGCCGTCCTCTGGATGGATCTGATGTTCGACAGCCAGGCCGGTCTCCGCGGACCGAAGCCCGACGAATCCGTGCTGGCATCCATCGGTGCCTACTATTACCGGGCCACCACCAGCTCGCAGCCGATGGGAACCCTGATTGCCACGGTGATGGGCGCCCTGCTGGTCTGCCTGGGAATCGAAGCATGGCGCGGCGGGCGCCCGGGCTGGGTACTCATCGCCTCGGCGGTACTGGCCGGGGGTCCGATCCTGCTCGCGCTGCTGCGAACAGTGCCCGGCGCCGTCCGGTTGGGCCGGCGTGCCGATACCGGAGCCGAGCAATCCCGCCTTGCCCGATCGGTCTACCGCGACCACCTCGTATGTCTGGCGGGTATGACGGCGTTTCTGCTGCTGTGGCTGGTCGTGGCGGTAAGGTCATGGTAGAAAACTAGAACACGTTTCAGTCGGTCCGCGACGCCCCAAGGAGCCGGTCATGCACACATCCCTCTGCGACGAACTCGGTATCGAGTTCCCAATCTTCGCGTTCACCCATTGCCGGGACGTCGTGGTCGCCGTCAGCAAGGCGGGCGGATACGGGGTCCTCGGCGCCGTCGGATACACCCCTGAGGAACTCGAGATCGAACTCAACTGGATCGACGAGCGGATCGGCGACCGGCCCTACGGTGTGGACATCGTGATCCCGAACAAGTACGAGGGCATGGACTCCGACATGGACCCCGAGCATCTCACCAAGATGCTGCAGGACATGGTGCCCCAGCAGCATCTGGACTTCGCCAAGAAGATCCTCGCCGACCACGGCGTGCCCACCGGGGACGCCGATTCAAACGCCCTGCAGCTGCTCGGGTGGACCGAGGCGACGGCAACCCCGCAGGTCGAGGTCGCGCTGCGGCATCCGAAGATGACCCTGATCGCCAACGCGCTCGGCACGCCGCCGGTCGAGATGATCAGACACATCCACGACTCCGGCCGCAAGGTCGCCGCGCTGTGCGGCTCGCCTGCACAGGCGCTTAAGCATGCCGCCGCCGACGTCGACATCATCATCGCCCAGGGCGGCGAGGGCGGCGGCCATTGCGGTGAGGTGGGCTCGATCGTGCTGTGGCCCCAGGTCGTCAAGCAGGTTGCTCCACGTCCGGTGCTGGCAGCGGGTGGGATCGGCAGTGGCTACCAGATCGCCGCCGCGCTGGCGATGGGATGCGAAGGCACCTGGTCGGGCTCACAGTGGCTGATGGTTGAGGAAGCGCACAACACGCCGGTGCAGCAGGCGGCTTACGTTAAGGCGACCAGCCGCGACACCGTCCGCAGCCGGTCGTTCACCGGCAAGCCCTGCCGCATGCTGCGCAACGAATGGACCGACGCCTGGCAGACACCCGGCAACCCCGAGCCGCTCGGAATGCCCCTGCAGTACATGGTTTCCGGGATGGCGGTCGCTGCTACGAACAAATACCCCAACGAGACGGTGGACGTGGCCTTCAACCCGGTGGGTCAGGTCGTCGGTCAGCTGAACAAGGTCGAGAAGAGCGCCGCGGTGATCGAGCGCTGGGTGACCGAATACCTCGAGGCCACCACCCGGCTCGACGAACTCAACGAGGCCGCCGCGGCGGTGTAGCGAACAGGCCTTTGGCTATCCGGCTGGGAAGAAGTAGCTACCGTTGGCCCAGTCGCCGGCCTTCAGATAGCCGGACTGCCACCCCTGTGCGCCGAGGCACAGCATCGGGAAACCCTCCGGCGATTGCGCGGCAGCCTGCGAACCCGGGCACGGCGCGCCGGGGGTCTGGACCCCGTACAACTTGGGTGAGATCACCCAGAAGCCGGTGCCCTCGGGCGGTCGGTAAAGGCCGACGTAGGACTGATTCTCGATGAAGTGGCAGGCCAGAACTTGTCCGTCACGGCCGCGGCCGAAGATGAACTTGTCCCACTGGTAGCACGGAGCGCTCAGGTTGGCGCCGTAGGTGATGCCCGGCACGTCGCCGGCATAGGACGGTTGGTCCCCGTCTGCGGCAGCCGACGGGGCGACCAGGAGCGCGCTGCCCACGACAGCTGCTGCGGTGACGATTTCGCGGAACATAGCGCAGATGCTAGCCGGTTGGACCCGGTCGGCTCGGCGGAACCGCCGGATCAGGGCGGGTAGCGGCAAGCGATCCGGGAATCGCCGCCGTGTCAGCGCCGAAATCGCCGTCGGAGGTGGTTCGCTTGGGGTGTCCGATACCGGCGGAAGGGATCCCGATGTCCGATCGCGAATACTCGTTCCTCGGGTTGGCCGCACTTGCTGTGAGCATTGCGATCACCGTCTGCTTTCCCACCCCGCTACCGGAAGCGGCCGCGGCCCCGGCCGGGCCGAGCACCGATGAGCATGGCTATATGGGCTCATCGGCCCGCTGCGACGACACTCAGACTCTGATGGCCTACGGCCGTACCTCGCGCGCCCTGGTGGTGATCTGCGTCAACCGGGACGGGAAACTTGAGTATCGCGGCATGAGGATCAGCGACGAGGCGGGGATCACGATGCTCGCCGCGCGCGCCTCTGACGGGACGATCATCGCCACCAACGACGGTGTCACCTATGCGGTGTCTCCGACCATGCTGCTGGTATCCGAGGGTGACAGCGTGCTTTACCGCGATTCGTGGATTGAGTTCCGCCAACCCCGGTTCCCCGTGGCCGCCGCAACGTCCTCGGCAAGCCCGACCGCTTCGGCAAGCCCGAGCACTTCGGCGAACCCAAGCACTTCAGCGACATCGCCGACGGTGAGTACCACGACGGTCACCATGACACCCACGACATCGAAGTCGGGCAGCTGAGGCGGTCGCCGGGTTTTCCGAAGCCACCCACGGCAGGCCTGCTCGCCGTGTAGTCATGGATCACAGCATCAGTTCACGTAGGAGGCGACGTATGGCTGGCCCGAACCTGCCCCCGGGTTTCGACTTCACCGACCCGGACATCCACGCCGAGCGACTGCCCGTCGAAGAACTCGCCGAACTGCGCAAGACCGCGCCGATCTGGTGGAACGAGCAGCCGCAGGACTTCGGGTTCGAGGACGGCGGCTACTGGGTGGTCACCAAACTCAACGACGTGAAGGAGATCTCGCGACGCAGTGACGTCTTCTCCAGTCAAGAGAAGACGGCGATTCCGCGCTACCGGGACGGCACGTTCGCCGAGCAGGTCGATCGGGGCAAATTCGTTCTGCTCAATATGGACGCCCCGCACCACACGCATCTGCGCAAGATCATCTCGCGGGCGTTCACCCCGCGGGCCATCGAGGTGCTGCGCGCGGACCTGGCCCGCCGTGCTGCCGAGATTGCCCAGGAAGCGGCCGCGAGCGGTTCCGGGGATTTCGTCGAACAGGTCTCAGCCGAGTTGCCGCTGCAGGCGATCGCCGGCCTGATGGGTGTGCCACAGGATGAACGCAAGAAACTCTTCGACTGGTCCAACCAGATGGTCGGCGACGTCGACCCCGAGTTCGAGTCCAATGACGCGATGGGTGCGTCGATCGAGTTGATCATGTACGCCATGGCGATGGCTGCCGACCGCAATGCCAACCCGCGCGACGACCTCGTCACCAAGCTCGTGCAGGCTGACGTCGAGGGACACAAACTCTCCGATGACGAATTCGGCTTCTTCGTCATCCTGTTGGCAGTGGCGGGCAACGAAACCACCCGAAACTCGATCACCCACGGCATGCACGCCTTCACCGAGTTTCCCGACCAGTGGGAGCTGTACAAGAAGTTGCGGCCCGCCACCGCCGTCGATGAGATCGTCCGCTGGGCCACACCGGTCACCTCGTTCCAGCGCACCGCACTCCGGGATACCGAACTGAGTGGGGTGACGATCAAACAGGGACAGCGGGTGATGATGGTCTACCGGTCAGCCAATTTCGATGAAGAGGTGTTCGACGATCCCTTCCAATTCAACATCCTGCGCGATCCCAACCCGCATGTCGGGTTCGGTGGCACCGGGGCGCATTACTGCATCGGGGCCAACCTGGCCAGGATGACGATCGACCTGATGTTCAACGCGATCGCTGATGCAATGCCCGACCTGACTCCACTCGGAAAGCCTGATCGATTGCGGTCCGGTTGGCTCAACGGTGTTAAACACTGGAATGTGGACTACACCGGCACAAAGGGTGGCTGAATCGAGTTGGTCACTGGACAACTCGACCGGTGAGCTTCTCATCCGGACCGGCGTTGCTGGGCCGGCCGCGAGAATGGGGCATCGGCTGACAATCATCATGGGGTCGTGGCGGGGGACGGTGCGGTGGCGTTCCGGTAAGCCGCTGAGTGTGGACCTCACGGTGGTCGTCGACTCTCTTCAGGTCATCAAAGGTGAAGGTGGCGTTACTCCGCTGTCAGGCCCGGAGAAATCAGTTGTCAGATTCAACGCGCTGAAGTCACTCGATGCTAAGAAACATCCGCACATCCGTTTCGCCACAGACGATATCGTCAAGAAAGTCGCGGGATACCGGCTCACGGGGACGGTGGAAATCCACGGTAAGTCCCGCTCTCAGGTGATCGACCTGGCGGTTGACGACACGGGAGACGCCTGGACGATGTCCGCTCAAACCGGGATCACCCAGAGCGACTTTGACGTCAAGCCGTACTCGTTGCTGATGGGTTCGTTGAAGGTCGCTGATGAAGTGACGATCGAGTTCACCGGCACCCGCCCGAAATGACGGACTGAAACCGACTCTGGCTCAGTGGTTCGCTCAGCCGTTGATGATGATCGGATCGCCGATGTTGACCTGGTTGAAGTACCAGGCCGCGTTATCGGGCCCGAGGTTGATGCAGCCATGACTGACATTTGCGTAGCCCTGTGAACCCACCGACCACGGCGCGGAGTGCACGTAGACACCACCCCAGTTGACCCGGACCGCGTAGTTGACCGTCAGCTTGTATCCCTCCGGGTCGTTCAGTGGGATTCCGATGGTGCGGGAATCCATCACCAAAGTCTGCTGCTTCTCCAGAGCGCTGAAGGTTCCGATGGGTGTGGGGAATTTGGGCTTGCCCATTGAGGCCGGCATCCTCCGCATGATCACGCCGTCGATGCTGACCGTGAAGGTGTGCGCGGAGATGCTCGCTACGCCCAGCGTGGTTGATCCGGTGCCGAAACTGCGTCGAACGCCCCCGACTAGCAAGGTGATCTGGGAGTGGGCCGGCCAGTACTGGTCGGGCACCCACTGCACCGCGTCAGTGCTGAGCCACTCGAACTTCCCGGCCACGTTTACCGGAGAGGTGACGGTGATGGTCTGCTCGGCGGCCCGACGGTCGATGACCGGCCCGTTGAACGTCACGATGATCGGGTGGGCGACGCCGACGGTTTGGCCATTGATGGGTCGCACCGACGCCACTGTTGCCGCGGCCGCCGAAGGGGCCGTGGCGGCCGGACTGGCAGGTGCCGAAGCCGTCATCGCAACCACTGCGATACCCGCGGCGGCGAGTGCCCGTCGAAGTGCCCTGGCCATGACTTCCTGTCCTTGTGGTGGTCTGCGAGCAAAGTGACAGTCTAGATGCTGACGCCTTTCCGCTGTGCAGTGTGCACCACCGGCGCGCCTAGAATGAAGTCGACCGAAACCGGCGCAGCGTTACCGAGGTCAAGCCTGCTTCCGCGGTAGTGCGGCCACCATCGGGGTGTCCACCCCGACCGCACCTACCGCGTCGGCTCCGCCGGGCGAGCCCAGCGGAACCCGCAGGCCGGGAAGCACCTCTGAGAAAAACGCTTCGTTGTCAGCGAGGAACTTTCGTTCGCTCTCGGGTAGGTCGTCTTCGTAGAAGATCGCGTCCACCTCGCACAACAACTTGCAGGCGCCGCAGTCAACGCACTCCTCGGCATTGATGTACATGGTCCGGTCGCCCTCGTAGATGCAGTCGACCGGGCATTCTGCGGCACACGCCTTGTGCTTGACATCCACACATTCGCTGGTGATCACGTAGGTCATGGCTGGCAGTCTATGTGTTACGGGCCGTACCAGACACGGGCGGAAGGCCCTCCTTGCCGGGGACCAAAGTCCCCCGGCCGCCGTTTCTTCCCCGCTGATCAGCGGTAGAGCTGGCCGGTGATGTCGGTAAAACCGCTGGGGTCCGCTCGGTGGTCGGTCATGTCGCGGCATTCGCCGTAAATCTGCAGTACGCCGCGACGGGGAACGTCCGGGTGGCGGTAGTAGACGGCGGTCACCCCGTCCTTGACCAGGGTGTGCCCGCCAGGGTGGCGGCCGGGCGCCACCCCCTCGGTCCATCCCCGCTTGGTCAGTGACCGCGCGATCGCGCGGAAGTAGGCGGGGGTTTCGGTGATCGTGGGCGTATCGAAGTTCAGGTAGACGCTGCCCTGGTAGGGCGGTAAGTCGTCGGGCGCGCAGGACACCAGGATGTAGGTGCCGCTGGCCGCTCTGAGTCCGCCTGCCCGAACCAATTGTCGCGCCGATCCGAGCACCTGCTCCTTGGCCTGGACATCGGTGATCGGGTTTCGCGGAGATTCCACGGCGGGGCCACGCAGGTCGTAGACCCGGTGCATGCCGATGAATGTCGCGCTTAGAACCATCGACATCAGCAGTGCTGCCGCGATGAGCAGCCGCGACGATCGGGTGCGGAGTGTGTCTGTGTTCATGCTTTCCTCGCCCGAAAATGACGATCAGCTGATGTTACCGCTACTCGGTCGGCACCTGTTCCGGCGAGGCTTTTCGCCGTTTCGGAGGTTTTCAGGCAAAGTTAATCCTATGAACGCAACCCATCCGCGTCCGGCCGGCCACCCGGCCCGCCGACTCCCCGGGGTGCTGGCTGTGCTGACCCTGCTTGCCGGCCTGGTTGCGGCACCTGCGACCGCTGCGCCGACGCCGGTGCCTCGTGCGCCGTTGGACCAGTCCGCTCTGCTGAGTCAGGTGGTCCCAGGACTCGTCGACATCAACACAACATTGAGTTACCAGGGAGCTATCGGGGCAGGCACCGGCATCCTGCTGAACCCCGACGGTGAGGTGCTGACCAACAACCACGTCATCGAGGGAGCCACCGAGATCACGGCGTTGAGCCTGGCGAATAGCCGGTCCTACCCCGTTGACGTGATCGGCTTCGACCGGGATAACGACATCGCGCTGGTGCGATTGCGCGGAGCAGCCGGGCTTCCGACCGCAGTCTTGGGCACCTCGTCGTCGCTGGCCGTCGGTGACCCGATTGCGGCTATCGGTAACTCGAACGGGTCCAGCGCACCGCCGAGCTATGCGCCGGGCACAGTGACTCAGATCGGCGCCTCGGTTCGCGCGTCCGACGAGTCCGGCGGCGGCTCCCGGGAGTTGTACGACTTGATCCGGGTGGCTGCCGAAATCCTTCCGGGCGACTCCGGCGGTCCCCTGGTCAACGGGACGGGCCAGGTGGTCGGCGTCAACGTTGCCGCCACCCTGACCTATCGAATGGGTGGAGTGGCCGGCGGCGAGGGCTTTGCGATTCCGATCGACCGGGCTTTGGCGATCGCCAACCAAATCCGCACCGGTGCGGCGTCGGACTCGATTCATCTCGGCGATACCGCGTTTATCGGGGTGGGGATCGCAGACTCTTCACCGATGAGTCGTGGACCGGCCGGTGCGGTGGTGCGACAGGTCCTGCCGGATACCCCCGCCCGGCAGATCGGGATCTTCGGTGGTGACGTGATCACGGCGGTCGACGGCATTCCGATCAACTCCGCGGCGGATCTGTCCAACGTCATGGATCAACGTCGACCCGGTGACACCATCTCGCTGACCTGGATCGACCGCGGCGGTATCCCCCACACCGCACCACTCGTGCTGGCCAAAGGTCCGGTCGGTTGAGTGTCCGACCGGCGCTGATGGCACTGGCTGCGTTCGGTCTCGCATTCGGAAGCCCGTTGGCCGGGATTGCGTCAGCCGATGAGGTCGAACCCCTGTACGACCTGATCGACACCGCGACCCAGCGTCTGGCGACCGCCGATGCGATAGCGGCCAGCAAGTGGCTTAACGGCGGAGTCATCACCGACCCCGCCCGGGTGCAGCAGGTGCTCGAGGCCGTCTCTGCCGATGCCGAATCAGCCGACGTGCCAAGCAATTACGTCACCACAGTGTTCGCCGACCAGATTGACGCCACCGAGGCCATTCAGTACAACCGGTTCTCCGCGTGGAAATTGGACCCCGCGGCAGCGCCCCTGTCGGCTCCTGATCTGTCTGCCTCACGCACGCTGATCGACGGCCTCAACCACCGGATGGTCACCCTGATCGCCGCCGATTGGCCGATATTGGATTCGCCGGAGTGTCCGATCCGCCTCGATGCCGCCATAACCGCGGTCGCCGACGCGCGCCAACTCGACCCGTTGTACCGGCAGGCACTCGATGCCGCCACCCGGTCGTATTGCCAGACCTGACGGATTCAGCGCAG
>Ga0164295_10002752_pt1 | contig 14313 bp, 9 predicted proteins | sample GEODES006metaG_FD_111798 | JGI IMG/M metagenome (GOLD analysis project Ga0164295, IMG submission 111798) | Oligotrophic lake water microbial communities from Sparkling Lake, Wisconsin, USA - GEODES006 metaG | ecosystem: Environmental > Aquatic > Freshwater > Lake | place: USA: Sparkling Lake...
AACAACCTTGTACCCCCTGCACAGGCATGGGCTTTACCAACGATGTGTACGAGACGATCTGGCGCGACTGCGACGTCTTCAGCCTCAAGTTCACCACGATGGTGCGCGAAGTGGCCACATACGTGAACTCAATCTCCGCGTTTACGGGCAACGTGATCATAGTCACCTCCGCTGATGGGCACAAGGGTTGCAACTCCGTGATGCAACCCAACACTTTCCCCAGTGCCGCGAGCGCCTCCGAGCGGGACTATAAACAGCCGAACTTTTGGTATGACTCCAATCCGACCGCCGTTCTCTTCGAAGGGACCCATCTGCAGAGCCACCTGGGCAAGCTGCGAGCCGCCGAGCGTGCATGGGCAGCCGAGTTTGGGTAAGTCATGCGAAACGACTTATGCCTCGCAATTGGTGATTGCCTCTGAGACTGAGTGCCTCTAAGTGCCTCTGATTGCCTCTGACTGCCTCTGCGCGCCTCTGAGCGGCAGGTATCATGCGAAACGGCTCAAAACACACGTGCTCAACATCTCGCATCCGGCGGACATGCGCTCGGATGCACGCACGCCCGACGGCCCCTGCCGCCATTTTTGCTTCCCAGGCATACCTCACCACTGGGCGGAGATGTTCCTACGTCTCGTCGAGTCGAATGTGCACGGTGCCACCGACGGCTTGTACTACTAGAGGCGAGGGCGCGAGGCGTACACACTGCTTACACTAGAGGCTTGCGCTGTGGGTGTGTGGGTGTAAATTCAAGTCCGAGTCAGCCTATGTCAGAGCGTGCCACGGACAATGGAGCGTGCCCACGCTGCGAGCAGGTGTGTCGATTATTTGAGTATTCTGGCGCGGGTCTGAGAGTCCAGTGTGACTGTGTGTGACGGGAGTGTGTAACGTGTGGCCGTTCGGTGATTCACGCACGGTCTGGCCCTGGAGCCTGGCCGAGCTCGGGGCGAATCGCGTGCGGGGTGTCGATAGTAGCTACTAGTACTAGCTACTACTCGACTACGACGAGTAGTTTTTAGGTTTAACGTTACCTTTTTGGATTTTGCTACCTTTAGGCGTAACAAGTTCTAGGACCGGCCGGTACATTGATACCAGCGTATTACAACCTATGTGCTATGAAACGAAGAACCTAAGTATGTAATATGACGAACTGAGCCGCCATAAAGCCGCCATTAGCCGCCATGCGGCTCGTCAAGCGTTACAAGTGCACCAGGTCAATGTCGTCACGCAGAGAGGCAGGCCGCAGCAAGAAGATCTCTTTCCCCTGAGCTCGCTCCTGAAATATCGGGCGCTCCGTGCTGCACACGGGGCACATCTCGCTGCTGCATGCTGGGCGGCGTGTAAGTGTACCGGCTCGCCCTACTTGCCCAGGCCGTTCTCGGACGCGAAGCGTTCGGCGGCTGGGGTCGTTGGACATTTGGCTGTGCCGCTGGGGTCAGCCCTTGAGCGGCACAGCCCAGCACGCGAGGCGGTTGCGAGCCGTTGCTCTCTGGCGCATAGTCGACCTTACGCTCCTCATCGGGGCGGAACTGTCCGTGCCGTTTAGACTTGCTCTCGTGCTTCAGGTCGGCAACAAATGCGGCCGTGATCTCCGGGACCAAGGATCGAAATGCGCTCTGAACCTGCATCTCGATGAGTGCATTCAAGCTCGCCTCCATTTCGGGCGAGAGGGTCGGTGCCCGTGAAAGCGGAGGAGCGGGGTGAAAGGGGGTCGGTGCCCGTGAACGCGGGGGAGCGGGGGTGTTCTGCGAAACGTCCGACACTGGTGGCGTACACCCAGGGGAAAGGCCGCCCCCAGTAGAGCTCGAGGCAGAACGACCAAGCTTCGACTCCTTGACCTCGTGATGTTGTAGGTCCCGAAGCATCGCGTTGGCGCGCATCTTCATACCATATAACCTGGCCGCCTCCATCGTGGACGCGTGCTTATGCCTCTCCAAAAGCTTCTCGCGCACCACCTCTGACTTCGTGAGCCTGCGGCTTGCGCGCACAATCTGCTTGCGCGACAAGCCTGCTTGCTTCCGCGACAAGAACCCCTCCGGCTCGCCCTTGCCATTCGACTCCTTTAGAAGTGGCCTTAGGGTAACTGTCACGCCACTTTTGTCTCCTTCGGCCACAGAGACTGCTGCCCACCGTGCCGCCGCTAGCGATCTAGGCGCGCGGAGGGCAATGCCGCGCGCAATCGAAGAGATCACCTCCCTCTTCGCCTTTACGGCCAATTTTGCCATCTTTTCGTCACGCATTTTCTTTGCGAGGTCCTTGTCATAGATGGGATACAAACGGCCGCGGAAGTGCACGGGAGGTTTGGCGCCAAAAGTACGCCGCTCCGCCTCTATGAGAATGCAGCGGCGCAATGCCAACCGCCGCCGTACCACGTTCAGCCGCACCAAAGATGCGGGGAAGGAGGCGATGGTTGTGGCGAGCGTGGAACGGTCAAAGTACTCAGTGGTCGTGTAGGCCAGGGCTATGGCTGGGGTGCTCAACTCGAGGTTGGGATTGTTCAAAAGGATATCTTCGCCCAAGATGCTGCCCCGGCCGCGTGGCCGGAAGATGTAGAGCACGCGCCCCGTATGGATGATGAACAGGAATCCGGTCGGACAGATCTCCATGGGCGAGAAGATGCTGGTCCGAAGCTGTGACGCGAGCTCAAGGAGCAGTCCGACCTCGATGCCGGGGAGGCATAAGTACCAGACGCACCCGAGGGTGGCCTCGTTGACTATGAGGGACAGCTCGCCCTGCATCGCCGGCGAGAGCTTCCCCAGCACCTCCTTGGTCTCCACGGCGGCACGTAGCGATTGGTTCGTTGTGTGCATGTACTCGCGCAGCTGGATGCGCGTGGCCGGAGGCAACTGATGACGAGGGTGGCAATGGGTGGCAATCCGAGGTCATCAGGGGTCATCAAGGGTCGTCCAAGTCAATCAGTGCCACTCGAGGCACTCTTTTTAGACGGAGTCGCATATGCAATCAAGATGCAATCAATGGCACTCCTTTTGGATGGAGTCACCTGGTGCTCCAACATGAGCGAATTGAGCTGCGTCATGCTTGTTCGAAAGGCTTGGACTTGGGGCGACTCGATAGCTAACGAGCAGAAGACGCCGACGAGGTAAGCCCATATCATGCACGTCAGCAGCATGAGGAACACGGCAACCAGCTGCTCCACCTGGTTGAAGGGCCCCGCAGTGATGTCACCGTAGCCGATCGACACCATCGTCATCACCGAAAAGTAGAGCGAGTAGAGGTAGAGCTGATCCCACGAGGAGCAGGCGATGCCGCCCGAGCATTGGCCGTTTGCACAGGCACCAACTTCGCAGCGCCAATCGGGCGCACACGACCCGTCAGTCAGCATCGCAATTGCCACTGTTTGGTTGGAATGGCCCCACTCGATGCAGTGTTCTTTGGCGCCCATCCACGAGTCAAGCGGGTAAAAGGTGGCCTGCAACCCCCAGACGCATGCACACCAGTGGCACGCGAGGCAGACCATGAGCATGACGACGAAGAGTGTGAGATTCGCGTAGTTGATCGACATGCGCATCTCCCACCGCTTGAAGATGCGCGACACACGGAAGAGCTTCACCAGCTTCACCAGGCGGAGCGCTCGGACCACGCGGATCACCTTGAGATCCGCACTTTTGTCATCCTCCCCGACGAGGTCGATGACGGACGTCAAGATCGACGCTACGTCCACCCAAAACCAATACGAACTGAGGTAGTGCCTTGCGACCTTGATAGGATGCTGGATCCACTGCACGCCATGTATCGTATCGACCTGATAAGCCATACGAAACTGTATCAGCATGTCGATGATGAAGATGCAGTCGACGGCGCGGTTGATGAGGAACAACGTATTCTCCCACCGTAGCGCTTGTGGAGGTGGCGTCAAAAAGGCCACCTCGACGGGCGTGACGATTGCGGTGAAGATCAGCGAGCAGGTTGTTGCCGCATCCCAATACGCGAGCATGGTGCTGCTGCGTGGGTCGATGGTGGTATAGACTAGACATCGCCAGAGACGATTGGGCCTTCGGATTTCCTTTCGCGTATTGCTCTGAACGTCAACGGAACACTCCGTAGTCCTAGAGGCGCCACACTCGCCGAAAGACGGCGATTTAGGTCGGGCACCCTCCGCCGCCTTCGCCACAAGCGGCCCACCCTGTTGTTTCAACATCATGATTAGGTGGGCGGGCGGGGCGGCGTTGCTTGTGTGACGATCGGGGGCCTTTTTTCGGGAAAGTCATTTCGTTACATTCGCGTCGTTCTGAGCTCGTTTTTTCACAGGGACGACTTCGCGGGCGTTGCTAGAAAAGGCTTTCGTATACAATAAGCTACCGGCGCGGTTGAGTTATTACGGTACAGCCCGCCGGGCCGGCGCCTTCTCTTCCCCCAAGCTTTGCCGATTAACGCCCTGTGTTACTACGGGTAGTGTTACAAAGGGCTGTGTCGGCCACACCTTCGTCCATGGTGATAGTCCTGTGCTTAGGCACCCGTCCGGAGAGAGAGCGCGTTGTGTTGAACAGTGAACAGCATCTGCAGAGACTACCGGTATCAATGCAATCCTTGCTCATCTCCGCTGAGCATCGAGCGGAAGAGCTCAAGCGCTCGCTACGCAACTTTGATGCCGGACGCGGTGGTGGCCGGTTTGGCACCGTGCTGCAGCAGTTTGAGCAACTCTCAAAGCAGCTCGTGATGCTTCAGGATCGCACGACGGATCGGAACTCGCAGGAGCTACTCGAGCGGCACTTTGCCGTGCCATCCTCGGTGCGCAGCTTCGAGACAGCCACGGCGCCCGGCGTGAGCACGGCCGCCGTACCAGCCTTGCTCTCGACGATGCTCGACAAGGAGCAGGAGGATCAAGCGCCGCCGCCGGCGCTGCTGGCACGCGACGAGGCGAGCGATTTGGAGTCCATCGCTCGGCACAACCGCATCGTCGGCGCGGCGCACGAGCACCTCGCACGAATTGCGCTGCGTGCCGATCTTCCCGGCGCGTCCAGCACATTTGGCGTGAACGACGGCAAGCGGTTTGGCGGCAATGATGGCAAGCGCCAGCGAACGGGCGAGTAACAGGGCGGCGGATCTGAGCATCTGTGATCTGACCGTCCCCGATGATTTAGAAAGAGGAAACGAATGTTTCCCGGACGGTGCACCCATCACATCGTCTCTGTATGTGCACCACTACCTCTCCACTGTCTGTGTGGTCGTTACTGTAAACGAACAACCAGGCGCAACAACCGAACCCGGGACCGTGCTCCCGGTGGGCTGGGCGCCCCTCCGGCATGAGCAGCGCTCAATAAAAGGGACCGCCGGCGCCGCTGCTTTACGTCAGGTTCCTCCCAGGAACCAGCTTCACCTCCTCGACTCCCTACTCGCGCGCACGCTGCGCCTTTTGTTGTCGACTGCCTTATTTGGCTCGAGAGAGATCGTGGAGCGTAACCGATCCTCGAGCCGCTGCAGCTCGAGAGCCAGGCCTGTCACGTTCTTGGCGCCGCCGGCCTCCTCGCCGTCCTTGCCGCGCTTCTTCTTGCCTGCTTCGTCGCTCAACTCCTTGCGCATGAACTTGTCGCCGCCGCCGCCCCCTTTTTTGGCATCGGTGACCCATTTGGGCTCGATCAGCGGGTGGCGCACGATGTAGGGCACAAAGTGGTCGTCGTAGGCCGCACCCTTTTTGGGCGGCGCGAGCTCGGCCTCGTCCTCCTCCTCGTCGTCGAGCTCCTCATCGAGCTCCTCCTCCACGTTGTCCGCCTCGAACTCGCCCTCCTCGCCGACCTCGTCGCTGGGCAGCTCGTCCTCCGGCACGGCGGGCGGCTCATAGTCATTCCACACGCGGATCGAGCGGTCCCAAGATGCGGAGAGGTACTGATGCTTCTCGGGCACGTGCAGCATGCATCGGACCGCGTCAGCGTGCCCGAGGTGCTGCTGCACCATCTCGGGGTCCATCGGCCACTTGCACAGGCCCGCGAGCGCTGGGTTGCGCACGCGCGGCTTGGGATCGTAGACGCGGATGGCACGGTCCATCGTCGCCACTAAGATCATGCCGCGCGCGTCGCACGTGAGCGCCGTGATCGCAATGTCGCCCGGAGGTCGAATCTCGCCCACCTGGACGCAGTCGGGGCTCCACAGCCGCACCGAATGGTCTTCGGAGCCGCTCACCCAGAGCAGATGCGGCGCATTCCAGCGCACCTGCGACACGTCGGCCTCGTGACCCCGCAGCGCGCCGCACAGCCTCTTGCCCAGCCGGTCCTCGGGCACCGTAGTCTCCCTCGGCGCATCCTCATCCTCGGGATCGCGTTCCTTCTCCTTGGAGCCAAATTTGGGCTTGGGAGTCGCGGGGATGTCGCCCTCGGGCGACAGGTCCCACAGCTTGACACCCTGATCGGCAGACGCTGTCGCGAGCTGCGGCGGTGTGAGCTCTGGCGCTCGTGCGACGGAGAGGATGTAGTCATCGTGCGCGTCGAGCATCACGTGGGTAGGCTTGGCCTCCTCTCCATTCTGGATATCTCGGATGGCCGCATGCACATCCCACAGACGCACCGATAGATCCCATGAGACGGAGCCGATGATACTGCCCCAGCACACGAGCCCGGTCACGCGGTCCGTGTGCCCCGGCCCTTCGGGTAAGCCCGTGCCCAAGCAGAACACGTTCTCGCTACCAATCGAGGCTTGGCCATTGCCCTCCTCGTCGTCCTGCCGCTGCGCGCCGTCGCCCACTGGCCAGAGGCGCACGATGCCGTCGTCGCCGCCCGTGACGAAGCGGTGGAGCTCCTCACAGTAGACCGCGCACAGCACCGCGCCGCTGTGCCCAGGCATCGCGTCTGTCGGGGTGTAGATGAAGGGATTCATGCGCGAAATGGGCTCCCACAGCCGGATGACCGAGTCCGCGCCTCCAGAGAGAAGAACCATCGAGTCCTCCCCGTCGCCGCCGTCTGGGTTCGGGCGGCGCCTGTAGCAGTGCGCGAGCACCTCGACCCAGTCGGTGTGCTCACGCAGGATCGTCACCGCGCCGTGCGGATTGTAGCGCCAGATGCACAGGTTGCGCGAGGACGTTGAGGCGACCACCTCCCCAGTCTGTGGGATTCGGAAGAGGCGCTGCACACGCTCCTTGGCCTCCTTCTGGGCCGAGGCCGAGGTGTCTGTCTGCGAAGCAGGAGACAGAGAGAGAGAGTGAGAGAGAGAGTGAGAGTGAGAGTGAGAGGAGCAAAGGGTCAGTGGCTGTGCGTGGTTGTGCGTGGCTATCAAGAGTGGGCATCAAGTGGCCATCCGCGGCCATCCGTGGCCATCAGCGACGAACAGTGCGGCACTGCACCTGCTGCAAGAAGGGCGTGATGTCCGTCGCCGATCGGGGGTCATACACTAGGGGAGAGGCGGAATTGGAGGACATCCAGAGCGTGCGCGTGGAAGGACAGTAGACGAGCCCAGTGACCGTGTCGCTGATCCCGTGGGCCTCGTCAATGACCGCCACCGGCTTCTTCGAATCTCCCGCCCAGATCTTGACCTGCCGGTCGAAGGAGCCGGTGATGATCCAATTGTTATCCGGGTCGAAGGTGACGGCGGAGATGGCGGCCTCATGACACTCGACGGGTGTGCCAACCTTGCGCAGCTGCGGCACGTCCATCGTGAGCGTCCCAGCGCCGTCGTGAGCGCCCTTCTTGCCCTTCTTGGGCTTATCGGAGATCTTCCGAGATCCGTCCGTATCCCACATGCACAGCATCCGATCGTAGCCGACGGAGTAGAGCTTGCCACTGTCGATGCAGATGATGCCGCGCACGAGCGCGTCCTCGACGCCGCGAGCGCCGTGCGCGTCGCGCAGCAGCGTCTGCAGCTTGATCACAACCTTTGAATTCGGCGACATTTCGTGCTCCGGGATGGTCGAGTAGACCCAGATGTGGCCGTTGGCGCCCACCACGAGGTTGGTGCGCCGCGCATCCCATGCGAGGCAGTGCAGCGGGCCGGGCTTGACGGTCGAGGGGATGTCCACCTCTCTGCTCGATTGCGATTTCTGGCCCACCTTCTCTCGCTGCAGCAGGTCGCCCTTATTCCACACGAGCACGTTGCCGTCGATCGAGCACGAGAAGAGCACCTTGTGCGAGGTGGCAAAGGCGAGGCCCGTGACCCAGCCCTTGTGCTCCGCCAGCGTGCGCACGTGGTCTCCCGTCTCGGAGAGCCACGTCTTGATCGTCGTGTCCGCCGATCCCGTCGAGATCTCGCGGCGCAGCGGATTGTAGGCGATGCAGAGGATCTGGCCGTCGTGCGCAGGGCTGCCGTCGGGGCTGGTGATCGTGCGTCGGATCTCCATCGCCATGGCTGCGGAGAATGTGGTGGTGGTGGCGGAGGTGCAGGTCACCGACGGAGGTGCAGGCCAAGGCCTCTCCACCGACGCTGTTCGAGCGGCGGCCTAGGCGAGACAACGAGAGGAAGGAGCGCTCTCAACAGCCAGCACAGAAAAGCCTGAGCGGCGTGCCGGGCGCCAAACTTTTGCATCGTCACTGGACACGCGCCAGCAACAATGTGCCTGACTTTCTTGAAACCTCGACACGCGATCAAATCGCTAAGGGGGTACATGTAGGTCTGACCTTAATCATCGCGCCTCCGCAACTCGTGGGACACGCGAGCGAGTCCGTGCGTGCGTGCGCGCCGCCGATGATGAGTCGCGACATAAGCACCTCCGACACCATCGTCGCTTGCGGTCAGCCAGTGGCGTGCCACGGCGAAGCAATCTTGGGTCCGCTCACGCTGCATTGCGACGGCTCCATCGCCGGACAGGTTTGGGGTGCAGGTGCCGCGCTGGGCCGTCACCTGTTGTTAACGACTCTGCCGGAGCGGCCAGAGGTGATCGAAATCGGCAGCGGCACCGGCGTTGCTGGCCTCGCCGCGGCTGCAGCAGGCGCTACGAGCGTCATCCTCACCGATCTGCCTGAGGGCGTGCCACGGCTGAAGGACATGATCCAGCGCAACGAGGCCGCATTGCAATCCACGGAGGTGACTGCGGCAGCACTAGAGTGGGGCGACGAGGGCGCCGCGCGCACCCTGTGCGCAGATGGCGTGGACCTGGTGCTCGCCGCCGATGTCCTATACTCGGGCGAGCCGGCCGTGCACGAGGCGCTGCGCGCCACCTTCGTCGCGCTCGCGAAGCCGAGGGACGCTCTCATTTTGCATGCGTATGAGGAACGCTGGCCCAAGATCGTGCAGATGTGGCGCGCTAGCCTGAGCGACCCTCGTTGCGGATTGCGAGTCGTGCAGGAGACGGTGCTGGACGCCCCGTGGATGCGGCCCGATGGAGAGTACTCTGGCTTTCGTGAGAGGAGGATGATCTTACAGACGTTGCGGTTGACCGAAGACTGCTTGTTCTCATGAACGCATCGCCAATCTTTTCAACTAGCGCTTGGCACGGCGCGTATTTTTTCTGGCCCGTGGCGTGGAACCATGCAGACCATTGTGCAGAACCGCCGCTCGGAGCACAGCGCGCGGCGCGCACACGCGCAGACCATTGTGCAGAACCGCCGCTCGGAGCACAGCGCGCGGCGCGCACACGCGCAGACCATTGTGCAGAACCGCCGCTCGGCGCACAGCGCACGGCGCGCACACGCGCGCATACTGCTGAGCTATGAAGACCAACTGTACCATCAAGCCGAATGATCTTATGGAGACACACAGCCATGGCTGAGCACACCGCAAAACGCCATGGATCACTCACGCCTCGCACCACTCCTGCAGAAACTGAGATTCCGTCTCGGGCCTACCCGTCGACATCGCTAGTCATGCACGCCCAGGCTGTGGTTACGCTCCAACGCCGCGTACGCATCACGGCCATCGCGCTCGTGCTGAGCGCATCGCCAACAGCGCACGCCGCGCAGCCGACCACCAAGATCTCGCGCCTCACGGCCTGGCTAGAGGGTCAGCCCGGAGGGTCCGTGGGCCCGGTGCGCTTCGGCCCGTCCGACTTGGGTGGCGCGGGTAGCGGGTGTGGCGCCTTTGCGACGCGGGACTTGCGCGTGGGCGAGCTACTGCTGGCACTCCCTGCCACTGCGCTGCTGACGGTGGGGCCTGATGACGAGCTGCAATCTCTCGCCGAGCTGGTGGGAGATCGCGCCGCGCTTGCGGGGACGCTGGCGCGGGAGCTGCTGCGCGGGGACGCGTCGCCGCTCGCCGCGTACACGGCGTGCCTGCCACGCAACCTGGAGGCCGACGATGAGGCCATGCACCCGCTCTGGTGGACGACAGAAGAGCTCGCTTTCCTACGAGGTACGAGTGCGGCGCGCGAGATACGGGCGTTGAAGGCCGAGGTGCAATCCCTCACGCGGCAGCTCACGGCTGGTGTGCTGGCGGGCGAGGTGGCGACACATGGAGAGGCGGCTGTGCGCGCTGCGGTCCTGGATGCCTATGCGAGTGTACTCTCACGCAGGTGAGGATCGCTGAGCGACGAGATGAGCGACGATGACCTACTGATAGTCTCTCATGACCTCTGACGTTGTGTGTGCGTGCTGTCGCGCAGCTTCGAGCTCACCGAAGAATTCGGCTTCCCCGTGCCTAGCCCAGGTGCGATCTCCCTTGAGAGCGCTTGATTGCGTGCCTAGCCCAGGTGCGATCTCCCTTGAGAGCGCTTGATTGCGCCTGACTGAGTGGTCTATGTTGACGTCTGACGGACCGTGTGGTATGCTCGTCGATCAGCGGCGGGCTGGGGCGAGGGCACAGCGCTCATACCGCTCCTTGACCTCCTGCAGCACAGCGGTGCGGGCGCATCGGTCGGGTACGCCTACGAGACCTCGGCGGAGGGCCGGACACTACTCATCGCACGAGCCAAGGGGGCATGTGCGGCGGGCACCGAGCTTTGCCTCGACTACGGCGCACGTGCGTTCTGATTGCCTCTCCAATCGAACCGCTAAGCTCTGAGGACCTCTCTGATTGCCTCTGATGAACAAACTCAAGAGAGCTGTGACGTGCTGTGCGCAGACCCGGATTTCGTCTTCTTGACGCACTACGCCTTCGTGCCGAGATTGGGCGAGCAATTAGCGAGCTGTTACACGGTGCTCCGGCTCGATGCATGCGAGGCCGCCGGGGCTTCAGAACTTGGGGTGGGAGCACCGATGGTGCGTGAGCCGATCGAATGGGCAAATGAGATCTGAGCTCCTTTTAGAGTGCCTAGGAGGGCCAAAGATTGCCTCCCTCATCAGGTGCGCGAGGCGATGGAATGGGCAGAGGAATACGGTGTGGTCGAAGAAGAGTCGAGTCCCTACGATGAGAGTGTGGACGACGAGATTGCGGATCCACTACGTGCTCTCGCCGCGCTGCTCGAGGCAGCCTTCCCAGATGTGAGCTCGCCGCTGTGCTTTGGCGTCTCTTTGGCGATGGTCGACCCTATTCTGAACCCTATTCCATCAGTTGATCCCTGCTCCCCCCCCCTCGCCGCCGCCGCTGCCGCCGCCGCCGCCGCCGCCGCCGCCACCCCCGCTACCTCGGAGGCGACCGCGGAGGCATGCATACTCGACGAGCGTGCCCAGCTCCTCCTGGGTGCACTGCGCACGTGCGCGCGCTTGTGCTCGCTGCGGGACGATGGCAGTGGCGCCTTGCCAGCGGACCAAGCGCTGCAGGCCGCGCGGACCGTCCTGCGGACTGGTACGCTGGGGGCGGCCAACGACGATGCCGCCGCGAGACTCGTGGCATTGAGCGCCCGCATGCAGGTGGAGGCGTTGGACGCGGCAGAGGGGCGCATGCAACAGGCAGCTGCGGATGCAAACGGAGGTCGAGAGCGCCGTGACAAGCGCGCCGCTGCGTGTGAGCTCCTTGCGAGGGCAGTCCGAGCGTCGGAACGGACCATTCTCGAGCGGCTGTGCGCGGGCGACGATGTATTTGGGTTTCGCCAATAGGCCAATAGGGAAATCAACTCTCCATGTTGAGACAAATTACAAAGATTCACAGCTTCGCGGCTTGGCGTGGCGGTTATGAATCTAAATTTGGTGCGTGAGGAAAGCGAGCTCGCTCACTGCGTTCAACGCTGGCTGAGTCTTTTGACGGAAGGCCTGCGGGCGAGCGACGACCGGGCGCTCCCCTGAGCCATGCAGGCCCAGGTGTTCCAGTCCCCGAGGCATCACTTCGACACATCACCCAAATGGTTGTCGAACCAGAACCAGCAGCAGCGCTCCCAACGTCGATGCCGCAATGGCCGCGGCTGCCGGAACACATGGTGTTCCTTCTCGCACCCTCCTGACTCGCAGCAGCAGCAGCAGCAGCAGCAGCAGCAGCAGCAGCAGCCGGTGAATCAGCAACCACAGCATGCCAATCATCATCAGCAGCAGGCCAATCTGCAGCAGATGAATCCGCAGCAGCTCGTCAACCACGGGTGGCAGCCTACGCAGGTTGCTCCGGGCTACTTTGCTGCTCCGGTCCAGGCGGTCCAGGCGCATGGATTGGAGCCGCAAGGCAGCCCGGCCCGGCACGACGCTGATGAAGGAGCCCAGCACGGGCGAGGCGCACGCCGAGGCCTGAATAGCCAACAAAGAGCCCAAGAGGAGCGCGCGAGCGGCGAGCTCCGTCCAAGTGCTGCAGTCTTTGTGCCCACGGGTGTGTGTGCGCCGACGCAGCTGCAGCAGCCGCCGCCGCAGCAAGGCATGGGCTGGTGGTCGCCAAATGCGCAGCGGCAGTGGACCGAGGCGCAGTGCAACGTGCAGCCGCGCTTCGGGATGCCGGCTCTTTACGGGAGCCCTTCGTTTGCGACCATCGAGCAGCAGCAGCAGCAGCAGGTGCGCTCAAAGCCCCCTCTGACGCCGCTCGAGGTGCCCGGTCACTGGGGGTCGGAGTGCGGCGATGCTGATGAGGAGATGACGGAGTGGGGACCGCAGTCACCCTCGCCCGCCTCGGTGCTCGGGGCGGACCTCATGGCGCTGCTCGACGAGAACGCATGAAAGAGCTGAAAGAGCTCGTGTTCTCGACTAGAGGTGCGATCTCGGTGATCTCGAGATCGCCATCTCCCAATCCACAGGGGTGGGGAAGGGTGAACCCGTCGCTCAGAGCGCGCACGATGTGTGCGCGCACGACAGGGCACACAGACTGCGTGCAATGTGCGCCTGGGAGACTCTGGACAGCCCGACGCGCGGAGCCCGAGTCTCATTGTGGTGCCGGCCTCGGCCGGGTCTGGTCGCCGGTGCCTCCCATCGCGCCCATGCGCACCCGTTGGTCGCGCCCCGGCCCGGCCCGTCGCGGAGGACCGTCCGACCGTCCCGAGCGTCGGAGGCGCGACGGGTCGAACTTTAAATGTTTGAGTTTGTGCCCGCACGACGAATAATCAAAAGTTTGTGCGTGCACGACGAATAATCAAAAAGAGAGTAGCGTAAATCGAATGGAAAAAATCAAGAGGTGTCCGCCCGCCACCGGTGCCGTCCACAAGCGCCTCCACCTGCTCCACAGCGTGCGCAACGTGCGGCCCGGCTCGCGGCTCTCCCGCGTCCCCGCGCGCCCGACTAGCGTAGCGACTTCCTCGGCCGGTACGTAGCGGGTCGGATCGGGTGGGGAGCTGGGCAACTAGAGGCCCCCCAGCGGGCGCTCTCGCACACTCGATCTAGCGCAGCATGCCATGTGATGGAGGGAGTATGCATACACTGCGACGATCGAGCGCGGCGTGGCCGCGACAGGACCAAGTACACCAAGACAGGACCCTGTGCATTCCCGTCCAAGATTCGGGGGGCGGAGCAGACACCTCGTATGGCGATAGGGAGGGAGGGAGAGAAGAGAGAGAAGAGTTACAGAGCAGCATGGCTCCTTGGCTCCTTCGCATCGGAACAGAGGACAGCTGCGGCGCATGGGAGCGATGGGCGGCGGCGACTGTCGGCGCTGGTTTACGAGGAGCGAGAGAGGACGACGTGGCAGAGCTGGATGAGCCCATCCCGCTGCTTCGACACGGGCAACGAGCAGCATGCATCGACTGCGGCCTGCGCATGGAAGTTGGCGAGCTCCTTGGTGCGTTGCAACCCCTTCGATGCGAGCACGAGCTCGCAGGCCCTGTGCACGTCCCCCGGCTGCCCGAACTTGCGCGCGACGAGCTCCTTGAGCTCAGGCTGCTCCTCGATGCCGTAGAGCACGGGTGCAGTCGAGAGGCCCAGGGCCATGTCCTGAAGCCCTGGCTTGCCGAGGGTGTCGCTCGTACCGGTGAAGTCGAGCAGGTCGTCGATGACCTGGAAGGCAAGGCCAAAATGGTATCCAAACTTCTCGGCCGCGACGACGGTGGACGACTCGAGGGGGTGGGAGGCGAGGAGCGCGGCCGACTTGCACGAGAAGGCCATCAGCGAGGCTGTCTTGCAGTCTGGAGTGGTGGGGGGTAGGGGAGAGGGGAGAGGGGAGGGG
>Ga0164295_10002753_pt1 | contig 14311 bp, 13 predicted proteins | sample GEODES006metaG_FD_111798 | JGI IMG/M metagenome (GOLD analysis project Ga0164295, IMG submission 111798) | Oligotrophic lake water microbial communities from Sparkling Lake, Wisconsin, USA - GEODES006 metaG | ecosystem: Environmental > Aquatic > Freshwater > Lake | place: USA: Sparkling Lake...
GCCCTCTACTTAGTAAGACACCCCTGGGGGCCAAATGTTGTGCTCTGGGGAAAAGAATTTTTGGGGATTTCATACCTATATATAGGCGTGGAATCCGTGCTCAAGGTCGATTTTGGTCCAAAAAGCTGGGATTGGGCTGGGTGCAGGCTGGATATCTGGGGCGAATAAGGTCAGCAGGTGCAGCGGTCGGCTTCAGCCACGCCTTGAAGGGCTTCTTCTATGTGCTCGCCGCAGCCAGACCAGGTGGCCTTCTTGCAGATATCGCAGGTTACTTTTGAACACATTGGGTGGCTCCTTTTTCAGACGTATTTTTGTTAACAAGACTTTATCGACGTAAATCCATAAAAAGTTCAAGCACTCAACTAAAAGGTCTTGATCCCAAACAACTTCCGGGTTTTATGCACCAAGAACTTGAGCTTTAGCAAATTTTTTGCAAACGAAATTGGAAAAATAAGAACGGGAATACCAATAATCCAGAAAAGTATGGATCGCTTGTAAGCTTTGGCGGCCCTAAATACCAAACTTAAGTCTACCGGCAGCCCTTTGGATTTTGCGATTATCAAAATTCGGGGAATAGCAAAAAAATCTCTCCAAATTGGGTATGAATGGATAATCTCTCTTCTGTTTCTGAATTTCACATAAACAAGTTCAGTTAATTCTAGAACAGTAAAAAAAGCTCCGTATTCAGTCACGACACCATCTTTGTTAAGGTCGCCCGTAGATTGCCACCCATGCGTTTCAATCAACATCTCAACAATAGGTATATCTACAAACTTGATGAGGAGATTGTCCTCATTTGCAATCAATAAATCTAGAATTCGCTCTAGGAATATCCAGTTTTTAGTTAATTGATTAGGGTTATTTGACTGCTGCACTTCCTTAACTGCAAAAATGTTGCATGACAGTGCTTGGCAAGGTCCCCCAAGGATTGAAAAAAAACTATCAAGCGCAATGAAATCTTGTGATTCTAAATCACCCCATAAACTTTCATTTATGATTGAATTTGACGTTTCATCTCTAATTCTTGCATTACCAATTAAATATGTAGGCTTGGCCTCTAGAGATTTTAAGACTATTTTTAAACCCTCTAAATTAATTTGATCATGCCCGCCGATTATCCAAAGATAGTCATTTTTTGCTTGATTAATAATGTTATCTACGCTGAAATTAAACCCTTCGTTTTTACTGTTTAAAATTAGTCTTAAGCTTGCATTCTCTGGAAATATATCTAATGACTTTAAATACTCCCTTGTTCCATCAGTGCTGTAATTATCTACCACTATTATTTCAATTTGATTATCTATTTTGCTGATTATCTTGGCTAGATTCTCCATCGTTTTTCGTATGTATTTGTTTTCGTTATACACGGGAATTCCGATTGTTAAAGTCGAACGCATTGAAAAACAATACTATAAACAGACTTTCAAAAAACATCTGGTGTGGCAAAGACTTCTCTATACTGTGGTGGGCCCCGTCGGGATCGAACCGACGACCCACGGATTAAAAGTCCGTTGCTCTACCGACTGAGCTAGAGGCCCCAATGCAAAACAGGCTCAGGGATTACTTTATTAATCCGAGTTCTATTGAGCGAGGACATCATATGTCATGCTGAGGGTAGTATTCCAATAGATTCTCAGCATGGGACTAATTCAATAGGCGCATAAAATCGGTGCCGATGAGGCGCCAGCCAACAATAGGTCTAATTTTCCTTAAGACCCTCCAACTACTAAAAATTTTGGGTCGGATTTTTATCTTATTTCACAATTTGAAAGAATAAAGCCGTAGGTCGGTCCAACAATCTCTATAAAATGCTTTAGAGGGACGTTGAAGAATATTCTTAAGTTGAGAGCAAATCACCTAGCTTGAAAAATTCTTCAATATGACTGCAGGATGTTTCGGCCCGAATCTTACTAATGCTTCTTCAAAATCATCAAAATGCTTTTCCCGCGGAATATCCCAAAAGAATCTAAGAATTTAGAAACTGGAATCAAAGTATCCCAGATGCGTATTTGCAAAACGGAAATTCTCCCCTTATTTAAAAATCTTTTCGAAAGTGAAGCAAGAAAATAGCCAATCGAATCCAACTCTCCAATAAACTCAATCGTAAATTCTGGGGGAACCAAAGCGCTAAGCGAATCAATTGAATATCTTCTGAAATGCCCAATTTCTCTATCGAATTTGGAATACAATTCTTGATGTGCTGGAACTAAAATTCCAATGAAAGAATCTGGTGCTAATGCTGAACTGGCTGTTTGCATCTGATGTTTATCGTCTTCAATATGTTCTAATACATCTGCATAAACTAGTAATCTTGGCTGATCCGAAATTCCTATATTTTCTATATCACCACAAATAAACTTACTGCGTGGATGCTTTTGTTCCGCAAATGCCACTAAATTCTCATCTGGCTCAAATCCTGTGTAGTCAGCGCAATAATTCTCAAGGGTAGCCGCGTTACCTCCTATTCCAGAACCAATTTCCAGAACAGGTAAATTTCTGGGAACAACCGTGAACAATTCTTTTACCCAGTATCGCTTCCATTTTTTGGCATGCTGGAATGCGTTTAACTCATCACCCACATAATGGTAAATCATTAAGCTCCAACCGCTGGTCAAAAATAGACTAGTAGAGCGCAGGTTTAATGAGATACTTAGCCACCCTGCAGGCTACCGTTTTACTCTACTATAGAGGAATCTGGACATGTATCGTGTTACTAAAGGAAAATTAGATCTCGCAGTAGTCCTGCCTTGTTTGAACGATTCGGCGAGTCTAGCGAAGTTAGTTTCAGAGCTAGTGCCAATTCTTAATGCTCTCCACCGCAAATTTGTAATCTATATTTGTGACGATGGCTCGACAAATGAGGAGCTCGATCGATTTCGTCAGTTGTCTAACCGGTATCCAGAGGTAGATGTGCTGATTGGTGATTTCAAATCAGGCCATCAAAATGCAATCCTAAGGGGATTGATGAAAATTGAACAAGGAAATTCGCCACTTCCGGATGTAATAGTAATGGATGCGGATGGAGAAGACAATCCGGAACATGTTCCCCAATTGCTTAATCAGTTGCAGAATTCCAATATCAAAGCAGTCTTAGCAAAGCGGGGAATCCGACATTCCGGTGTCAAGTTTGCTTTAATGCATAAAGCATTCAATTTTCCTTTCAAGCTATTAACAGGTAAAAAACTTGAAACAGGAAATTTTATGGCGATAAAAGGTGAGTGGTTGCCCACGTTATTGAAGTTACCGAGTGTTGCAAACCATGTTTCTACTACAATCATACGTTTTGCGCCCAACGTAGAAACCTTTACTTTCGATCGGAACAAAAGATACTTTGGCAAAACAAAAATGAATCTTTCGTCACTTTCACTTCACGGATTTGGCGCACTCGCGGTTTATGCTGAAATAGCGTTAAGTAGACTGATTATCGGAACGTCCATTTTGGCAATACTTCTCGGGTCAATCTCATTAATTTTAGTTTGCTTCAAAACCTTCACGGATGCCAACTTCCTTCCAGGTTGGACATCAAGCGCAGTGATACAAATCCTCAGTTTGACTATTATCACCGTTTTTCAGGCTGTTACCACGACGATAGTAATCCTTTGGACCAAAAAGAAATGAATTAAATGATTTCTGATGCATTTACAAAAGTATATATTTCATGCTACTTCCTAGCAGTGTCAGTGGGATTTTTGTTTTCAAGTTACTCAGGTTATAAATTATCTGCTGCTATCAGCTACGTCACTAATGACGGCTGGTGCGACCCAAGCACTCAGGGAATTGGGGATCATTGCTTTGGGGATTTCTATTATCCCTTAATGCTTTCTAGCCAAGATTCCCCGTGGTCTGGTGGTAGTGGAAGCCCTAATCCATACCCCGCATTAGCCCTTGTGATATATAAACCGTTTGGATTTCTAGCAGAGCAGTTAGGATCGAGAGCCGCTCTGTTTCTTTACTTGGGGGCTATCATTGCTACTGTTTTACTAACTGTAGCCATTATTTTGAAACAAAATCGATTCCAGGTTTCAGATTTCTTCTTAGTCTTAGTTTCGACGGCAGCTTCCGCCCCAATTTTAACCATTATTGATCGCGGAAACAGTGCTGTTTTGCTCTTACCAATCCTCTATCTTTGGATGATTAGTGTCCGAAAAGGAAAATTGAATTCGATTCTATTTTTAACCTGTTTGGCAGCAATAATTAGGCCGCAATTTATACTTCTCGCACTCATTTTGCTTTTTCTCGGAGAATTCAAGTTGTTTTGTAAATCAATCGCTTACTCTTGCATTTATGTTTTCTTTTCCTTTTTTCTTTTCGGAGTTAATCCAATAACAAATTTTGCTAACTGGGTCCTTCAGATTGTGCGTTATCAGGATTATGGATCCGTTGGTGATCCTTACCCGGTTAATATCTCTTTTGCGAATTCATTTAATTTGGTTTTGAGAGTGATTCAGTTTGAGAGCTCAGAGATGGTTGTAAAAACTTTGACTTATGTATTGTTTATAGTTTTTATTTTTCTGTTTTGGAGAAATCGCTTTATTTTATCTACGACAGCAAAAATAAATGCAGTTCTTATCGCCCCGATTTTCTTCATCGGCACTGTGTTTCACTATTATCTATTTATTATCGGGATCATCTTTATTAATTATCTGGTTGAAAAGAATGGGGAACCTTACAAAAGGAATCTATCTTTTTTTAATCGAACTCATCAATTAACTACGAGGGCATTATTTATCTCTGTATTGGTGCCTTGGGCTTTGCCGTGGAGTATTTTCCCTGGATTAGACACTTCTAAAGCCTGGCCGACTATTGGAATTCAATGGGTGTTTGCACAAGCCATATTTATGGCCTTTGCCATTCTCACCTTCTACGTCTACCCGATTGTTAAGATCACGGTAAACAAACAAAAGAGCTTTGCACCTGGAGAATTGTGATGTCCAGGGTATCGCTTAGCATATGGATAGCAAAGATAAGGCTTTCGGTGGTTGAGTTGGGGTTGCTGATTGAAACGTGACCGACAATCACTAACAGTAGTATTTTCAGGCAACTTAGAACCTTAGGATTCAAGGGTGAGCAGAGAAGAACTCGAAGGAGCGATTCGGCAGGTGCCCGATTTTCCCATGCCGGGGATTCTGTTCTTTGATGTATTGCCAATGCTTAGAGACCCAAAACATTTTGCAACGCTGACAAAAGAACTTTCGGTCTTTGCAAATGCAATTGATGTTGTTGCGGGGATTGAAGCGAGAGGTTTCATTCTTGGATCTGCAGTTGCATTACATTTGGGCAAAGGGTTTGTTCCTTTGCGAAAGAAGGGCAAGTTGCCTGGTGCAACTTTGGAAGAGAGTTATGGTTTGGAATATGGAAAAGACACTTTAGAGATTCAAGAAGGTATTTTGAATCACGGTGATCGAGCTTTGTTGATTGATGATGTTTTAGCAACTGGTGGAACATTGGTTGCGGGCGTGAAGCTGATTCAACGATGTGGGGCCGTTGTTGAATCTGTTGCGGTGGCACTGGAGATTGATGAATTACTGGGAAGAAACAATTTTTCTCTCGCCTTTCCAGATATTTCTCTAAATTCGTTATTTGTTAGATAATTAAATCTCAATTGAGTGCGGTTTATTTGATTAACTTCTTAGCATCGATCAATAAATGCCATCCAAGTTGCCTTTCCAAAGCCTCAAGCATTTCTTTTGGCATTAACTTAAACCAATCTTCCACTTCATATTTATACTTTTTATAGTCAGCGACTTTATATGGAAAGATATGATCTTGCTTAATATCAGTGACAATTAATCCAGCTTTTTCAAAAGCTAGTCTGATTTCGGAATTTGTATATGTATTTGCAATTGGGCAGCCTGACTGCGCTTCTGGCTGCTCTAAACCGGCCTTGATTAAGGCATTTTTCCAAGAACTTTCTGCATAGACCATAACTTTAACTATTGTCGAGTCATTTGATAACTCTGAAATTGATTCTAATGCCTTAATTAAATTTGGAGTATGGTGCAAAACCCCAAACGAGTAAATCAAGTCGAAAGTTTCGTTTGGAAAAAGGCTGACTAAACTTTCTGCGTCACCAACTAATAGCCGTCCCGGTAAACCAAAAACTTCGAACCTTGTTTTAGTAAGCTTAAGGGATTCGCTCGAGAGTTCTACCCCTGTGTAGTCAGCGCCTGCACGAGCAAAATTTATTGCATCTGTTCCAATACCACAACCTATCTCAAGAACTCTTTTGCCGTTCCAATTTGGAAAATTTGCAAAACTCATTATGTGGGGCTCCACGAAATACTTTCTTGCTTCAACTTCATCAAAATATTTTTTAGTTCCAATTTCGGCTTCGGAGTGTCTGATATTGCAAGGTCTCGAGTTCCAAAAGTCTTGGACATCGTTTAAAGTAGCAGCCTGTTTTTCCATGACTTTAGAATATCAAATTTTAGAAGAACGCCGATCATTAAACTTTCATTTTTCTTGAAAATCCCTAATACCGAGCCTTTTTAAGTTATTTGTTGAGGTTCTTATAACTTTTGTGAGAACCCTCGTCTAATTGAAAGTCATTTCCATAAATCCAATGCTCCTTTGGCAGAAATCTACATTCATAGAAATTTGAATTTGGTAGGTTCCATGAAATTTTTGTCCCAATCTGTGTAGTGCTTGGATGAAAAGATTCCCCGCCATTATTGGCGACGCAAATCATGGCTAATTGAGATACTTGGCTCCAGCTACCGATAAACAATTTTGCTTCAGACATTAATTTCAAATCAGACCACAAATCACCTAGCTTTGAATTTAATTCCGCATTTATTCCGACGCTTGACAAGAGTTTTTGCGCAACTAATGGTTCATCTGACACAACTCTAATTACACTATTTTGATCAAAACCTTTTTCATCAATTATATCTTTAAAAGATTCTGGATCGACTATCCCATCACCACCGAAATCTTGATGAATTGTAAATTTAGTTCGCTTGTCACCAATCCGATAATGTATTACAACATCAGGTCTTTCTCCGCTATCGAGGCGAATTGAAAATGGTGAATCTAATCCGCTTGATCTGAATCTTTCATCCATCTCTGAGTTTACCTTGCTATCAAAAATTGGAACAAAGCCACCAGAAACTGCTTTGGCCCGCCTATTGACTTTATTTAGATTTTTAACACTAGCTACGATTGCGTGTTCGCCACGAATTCGTTGCAAGGCTCGTTCCAGGCCAAGTCTTCTAATCAATGAAAGAACTTTTTCATATGAAAATTTCTTTGAAGTAAGTGGGTGGTTTCTAATAATTTTTCCAACTTGCAAATTTTCCACATCATTTAATCCACGAGTATCTACGCTTTCATCTAATAATTCATCAGATTTGAGTAGAAATTTTATGGCGAATGGCCAATACGTCCCTGTGCTGTAAGGAAAGTATCTTATTTTAAAATTCTTCTGATTCTTGTTCCGTAAATAAATTGCATTCATTAGCCCAATACATTGAGCAGTTGCTCCACCAGCAATTTTTACTGTCAAAAATGATGGAAGATCGACCTTGACTTGGTTATCCATTATGGTTTCCGAGTCGCATGTAATTTTGACCAAAGGATTTTTCGAATTCACCCCAAATTCCCCACAGGTCAATGATTATTTTGTCTCGCGAAATAGAATTGGGTAATTGTGAATATTCCTTTGAAGGAACAAATACTACATAAGCATCAAAATCCTCAGTAGCTTTTTGAAAATTACTCGTGTTGTAAATAGGAAGATCTACAAATTCCTTAGTCTTTACAACGTTGTTGTCTACGGCAGAGATGTAAAATCCTTCTTTGATTGCTAACTCAATAAACTTAATTGAAGGTGATTCCTCAATTACATCTGTGTCTGGCTTATATGAAAGCCCAACAACGCAAAGCCTCTTTTTATTGCCCAATAAGCCTTTAATATTATTTATTAATCGCTCGGTTTGGCGTAAGTTTATAGAATCAGTCGCTATGGCTAGGTCCGCTTTGGAGCCTAGGTCATTTGCATACTTAGCAAATGCTCGATTGTCCCGCGGGAAACACGGACCTCCAAAAGCGGTCGCAGCAGTCAGATAACTATTGCCAATTCTTGTGTCAGTCCCTATCGCACGTAAAACTTTAGAGGCGGATGCTCCTGGAGTTCTTTCACAGATTTCAGATATTTGATTCGAAAAACTTATCTTGGTGGTGACAAATGAATTAATAGCTATTTTAGCAATCTCTGCTTCTTCCGTCGTTAACGTAAAAACTTGCGGTTCATTCTTCGCCACTGATAGGGAAATTTCTTGAAGCAAATCTCCGTCTCCCGGGCTTGATTCACCAATCAAAACTAAGTCTGGGAAATGCATATTTTTAATCACTGAACCAAGGGCAATAAACTCGGGCGAATAGGCAATTTTTATCTGATGATTCTTAAGGGTTAGATTTTGTTCGAGGGTTTCTCTAATTATTCCCGAAGTTGAACCTGGCATTACAGTGCTCACGATTACAATCAGATGGTTGCTTATTTTTTCTACGGAAAGCTCTTTGGCTATTTCCTTAATAGAGCTAATTACGTATTCATTTGAGAAGTCACCACTCGGAAGGCTTGGGGTAGGGACGATAATAAAAGTGACTTCAACATTCTTGTAAGCGCCGGTATATCTATCCTGAAAAATAATCCTAGACGTATTTTTCTGTAAGAGGTCTTGAAGACCAGGTTCATTCCAGGTGACTTCATTTTTGCCCAGTGAGTCAATAAGGCTTGAGTTTAGATCAATGCCTACCACCGTATGCCCTGAATCTGCCAAGCATGCAACTAAGGGTACGCCTAATTTTCCGCAGCCAACAACGACGACTTGCCGTGACTTCGATTCAGTTTTCATTCAAGCCCATCCGCAGAATTAGAAATGTGTTATGTAATTGAACTTTACAGGGTAGCCGAGAGAATTTCAGTATTTTACTCAAACCAATGGACCGTTTGTGAAAAACCAACTGGCAAGGATGAAAATCCCTAAAATCATTGCGAAGTATGGGATGAAGCGCTCTAATTTAAGTGGGGGCTTCTTCATCGCGTAGAGCACTAAAGTTAGTGATAAGAAAATAATCAAGCCCAGTGTTAGTCTCCGCGAATAGAACCCTAGAAAATACAGATAGCTAAAGTACGTGATTACGAAAACTGAAAAGGGAGAAGTAATTATTCGCTTAAGATTGACTTTAGTGAATTCATGATTCATAAATCCACTGATTCCAAAAGCTAGAAGAATCAAAACTGTGGGGATCACTGGGAACGTCATTAGGAATACCTTGGCATTCTCGGCAACTGACTGTGGCAAAGAGCCCTCTTTAATTGCATCCCAAACCCAAATGAACTCACGGAATTTTGTAATTGCCGTATTTTTGTATTCACCCCCAAGCAAATTGATTGAAACCGGGTAAAGAGCATAAGGAATAAGAGTGGCTCCGCAAATGAATGCCCGAAGGAAAAGATTCAATACGGGGGCAAATAAGAGGATTACTAATAAAATAGCAAATGAGGGGTAGAAGAATAAAACTACAAGAATGGCAAAGTTGGTAAGAACAAACTCACGTAAACTAAAATCTCTCACTTTTTGTAAAAGGTGCAATGCTGCAGCAGGTAATAACAAATTGAACATTTGCGAATGTGGAGTCCAAAAGAAAGTTTTGGTCAATTCGTTCGCCGACACAAGGCCTACTAAAAGTAGAATGACTTTAAATACATTGTTTGATGCAAAAACTGATTTTGGCTGAAGTTGTCTAAAGGTCTTCGCTACTAGATAGCAAGCAAAGAATAAAATAAAGAAATTAAATAGAATGAATAGAATGAAGGAAATAGCGGAATAACTATATTGGGAACCCGATAACCCAGTTACAGAAAAGGTTTTGTCTGGAAGATTTAAAAATTTGAACAACTTCAAGAATATAGAAATTAGGGCTGAGTGTGCGGGTCTGTCCTGATAATCAGAGGATCCATCCAGTAACCGCATTGGATTATCAGCATCTTTCATAAATATTGATGAATCACAATTAACTAAGACATTCAGCCCAGGAATAGGTTCCACAATTTTTCCGCACTTTGGGGTCTCTGTGAAATTGCGGAACAAGGTAAACACTTGCAGCCCGACAACTACTAACGTGCCTAGCAATAACTCTTTCGTTTTAAATTTGACGACTGAACGCAATTAGTTGCCCATTTTCTTTTCTGCAATTAGAAGAAGATTCTTTCCCAATATTTTTTTCATTCCAATCTGATCAAACATCATTGAAATAGGGAGAAGTATGGAATCGTAGAATTTTTGAAATGTTTCGGAGCCCAGTGCTTTCCCAGTGTCTATCTGCAATAGCTTCAATACAAGTGTCCCGAAAAAACCCACTGAATCGCAATAATGGACTTCTTGAACCAAGAGCCCTGAAGCGGCAACTTTTTCAACTAATTCTTTTTTCTTATACCTACGAAAATGTCCAACTTTGTAATCAAGGCCCGAAAAAAGAACTGGGAAGGCTGGGACATAAATTGCTAATTTGCTGTTATCTGCCATTCTTCCAACTAATAGGTTCAGTGCCTCTAAATCATCATTTATGTGTTCCAGGACGTTTGAGGTATAAATAAAATCATATTTTTCGCTGATTTCGTCGAGATTTGAAAATACTCTAAATCCTTTTTGTTTCAATATTGCAGTAAGTTGTGGATCAATTTCCACACAATCGGGCTTTATTGAATACTCATCGATCCAGATTTGTGCGAGTGCTCCCGTTCCAGCACCAAAATCCAAAATTCTAAGATCCTTTGAGATTACTTTATCGCCAGCATACTTGTGGAACTGCTGGACTATATTGCGGTTGTAATTTGGTAATCCAATTTCCATGATAAGTAAATCATTCGGTGAATAGTATTTCTTGTTACTGCTTGTTTGCTTGGTGTTATCTCTTCTATGCTTCAAGGTATCTTCTTCGTGCACGTTTTTTATGTTTTGGAAGGTTGTATTTCACGATACATCGCAGTGCGCTGAACCCATCTTTCCACGTTATTTTTTTTCCTTCTTCATATGTCCGGCCATTGTAAGAAATTGGAATTTCAAAGATGCGGACACGCATGGCGGCAATTTGGGCAGTGATTTGCGGTTCTAAGCCGAATCGATTCTCAGTTATTTGCAGGCTATTTGCTACTTTTCTGGTCATTACTTTGTAGCAGGTTTCCATGTCGGTTAAATCTATATTTGTGAAAATGTTCGAAAGAGTTGTCAAGACTGAGTTGCCAACATGATGCCAATAGTAAAGAACTCTTCTTGAAGTAGAGGTTAAAAATCTTGATCCAAAAACGACATCAGCTTTGCCCGCAAGAATCGGGCGCAATAAATCTTCGTATTCATTTGGGTCATATTCCAAATCAGCATCCTGAATAATTACGTATGGCAGTTGTGAGTGTTTCAGGCCGGTGGCAATAGCGGCCCCTTTACCTTTATTTTTATCGTGCTTAAGCAGAGTTATTCGACTATCACCCAATGATTCTACGATTTTTATGGAGGAATCGATCGAACAATCATCAATGACGATTACTTCACCAACTAATTCTTGAATCAAAACAGTTTCCAATAAAACCTTAATTGTTTTCTCTTCATTAAAACAAGGAATAACAACAGATAGTTGACCTCTTGATTTAGGCATTTATGACACCTTTGAAATAGTTTATGGTTTTGATGAGACCTTGTTCTCTATCTACCTTGGGTTCCCAGTTCAATATCTGTTTAGCTTTCTCGATCGAAGGCTTGCGATGAGTGGGGTCATCTGAAGGAAGGTCTCGCAAAATTATTTTTGATTTTGAATTTGTGAGGGCAATAATTTCTTTAGCTAAATCCACCATCGATACTGGATTAGGGTTTCCTAAGTTGACAGGCTCAAATACTGAGTCGGTAAAAAATAACTTTAGAATTCCTTCAACAAGATCATCCACATAGCAAAAACTTCTTGTCTGGCTGCCATCTCCGTAAACTGTAATATCCTGATTTTGTAAAGCTTGAGCAATGAAATTGCTTACTACGCGTCCATCATCAAGTGCCATTCTTGGGCCGTAAGTATTGAAAATTCTTACGACTCGGATATCTGTTCCAAATTGGCGGTGAGTGTCGAAGAATAAAGTCTCTGCCGCTCGTTTGCCTTCGTCATAGCAGGCGCGAATTCCAATTGGATTTACTCTTCCCCAGTAACTTTCAACTTGCGGCGAAATTTCAGGATCGCCATAAATTTCAGAAGTTGAGGCTTGCAAAATTCGAGCACCGGTTCGTTTAGCTAAACCCAACATGTTTATCGCGCCGTGAACAGAGGTTTTAAGAGTTTGAACAGGATTCTTTTGATAATGAATTGGAGATGCTGGACAGGCAAAATTAAGAATTCCATCGACCTCGAGGTATAGGGGGAAAGTAATGTCATGTGGAATGAAATCGAATTTTGGATTGGCTAATAAATGGACAATATTTCCTTTTGAGCCGGTGTAAAGATTATCTACACAGAAAACCTCATGATCGAGTTCTAAGAGTTTTTCACAAAGATGCGACCCCAGAAAGCCTGCACCACCAGTTACAAGAATTCTCACGGTCAGATTGTAATGGTCTGATGAGGTCCTTTATTGATTTGCGGGGGTGGATTTTTGGCTTTGAATAGTAAAAAACATTGCTAAACCAATAAACAAACTGGCAATGAAGTATTGAGAGCCTAATCTGACCCATTCCGTTGGGACAACAACAAATGTCAATGTTAATTGAAGTAACAAACCTAATTGAATCAGGGGCAAGAAACTCATCTCACGGGAAATCTCTATTTTTTTACGGTAGCCAATTAGAATAAACATTGGGGCGAAAATTATTAGAAGTCCTGGTGCATAGATCCAGATAGGGTTGCCACTTTTTAGCGAATTAAAGGCGCCTACTTGTGAGTCAGACCCTGTGAAGTAGTTTTCTGGTTGAACTCCTCCGAAGAAAACACCGTTTGAAAAGCCAGGAAAAATTCCAACAGCGCTTCCATAGTTTGATGCAGAAGAAGTGAGTGTTGCACCAAAGCCAATAGAAGCTAATTTGATAACCGAAACTGGATTAGTCAGAAGGAAATTTCTAACATCTTTTGAGTATTCATTGTTTATGTAGTCAATGGCACCCGAGCAATTATCAAGGATGTTTCCAATACCAGCATCTATATCTTGGAATAGTGCATCATTCCAAAAGCATTTTGGAGCGATTGAATTGGTTTTTAGATATTCAACCAGGTTTGTTGCCGCTGGAGATTGACCACCAAGCTGCCACAGAAGTGCGCGTTCGGAGTAAGAGATTGGTTTCCAGTGGTTATCTACATTAATCCCTACTGCACCTGAGTAAACAAATATGATTCCAGTGAAAAGTGAAATTAGGATTTTCTTTTGAGCGGCTAGTTTTTGGAAAGCCTTAAACAGGAATATTCCAGCAAAAACAAGAGCTATCAAGATATTGCTACTTTTTTGAATCAAAAAGAGGCCTGAAAGTAATATCCCAAAATAATAAACTTTACTACTTGTTTTTTCTGAAAATTCTTTGAGTGTTACTGCAAGCAACAAAAGTAAGTTAATGGTTAGCAGCGCGGGGGCAAGAATTGAGTTCTCCCATTGAATTACAAATGGGCTGCAAGATAAAACTGCAGCAGTCGCAACGAAAAGCCATTTTTTCTTTGGATCGTGAATTCTTATTAGAACTGTGCTGATCAAGAAATACCAAGATGCAACCGAGATTGCCATGATTGCTAATATCGCGAGTGAACTATTCGGAAAAATTGAATAAAATAGAGGGGTTGGCCAGGGCCTAACTGAATCGCCAGAGAACGACACAAGCCCAAAATCCATAAACTTTTCGGGTAGATATGAACTTGAATCAGGGAAAATACTTGCATTTGGAAATGCGACGAACGAGATTAATCTTGAAAGAACCAATGAGAAAAGAATAAATAGCTTGGGAGTAACAATATTTTTAATTATGACTCCATTGCTCATACACGAATTCTATCAAGTGTCGCCTTACTAATAATCTAATTAGCTGCGCGCTTTAGGCGATCGCGGATTGCGGCGGCAAGGCCTGAGCCTTGGGGTTGGATGACACAAACTTTTGTTAGGCCTTGGGCATCTGCAAAGCGAAGTGCGGAATACAAATCACGGGCAAAACCTTCGATAGAAGTTGGTGCGGCTAGGCGAATTGCGCCCGGTGGGGTTTGGATTGAATCGATTGCGATGAAGCCTTCTCCGCTTGTGGGATAGGTGTCTAGAACTACTTTGGCGTTTGGCGAATAATGCGATTCAAGTGAACCA
>Ga0164295_10002754_pt1 | contig 14309 bp, 9 predicted proteins | sample GEODES006metaG_FD_111798 | JGI IMG/M metagenome (GOLD analysis project Ga0164295, IMG submission 111798) | Oligotrophic lake water microbial communities from Sparkling Lake, Wisconsin, USA - GEODES006 metaG | ecosystem: Environmental > Aquatic > Freshwater > Lake | place: USA: Sparkling Lake...
ACCATGCGATGGTTTATTGGACTCTATGATGGTTGTGGCAACTTTTTAACTTGGTTTTAATTTATTAGGAAACATCCATCTTGGTAAAAATTAGGTCTAAACCTAAAACATAAAAATCTGTTTATTAAATAATATCAATATTACAAAAATGTTAAAATAAAAAAGACGCCATTTGTTAGGTTCTTTAAGGAAATACTCATAAAACGCTGAAAATTGTCTCCAAAAAGGCTGTGTACCACTTTTAGGTCAAATTTTGGCGTTTGCAACTTTCAATGCTGTTCACTTGGCGCCAATACTACAATAATGAAAATCTCCCAAAATATGTAAATCTTAAAAGCCTATCAAAAAGTAAAAATATGTTTTTCCATTTAAGCGACTATTTAATACGTTTTTTGCTGTTTAAAGTTTTTTTGCATTTCATTCATCATTTTGACCACTTTATATAAGCAAAACAAGAATTTTTTAACATTCTGATTGTACCTGTTGGTATAACCAACACATAGAACTTTATTTCATACACCTAAGTGGAATGGTTTTCACAGGAGATGAAAAATATTAAAATCGCTTTTTCCGCTGTGAGGAGCTCCGCCCGGGCCCAGGCTCTCCCCGACTAATACCATTAATATCCCTTTGTGGGGGGTGGGGAGGGGGATTGTGGCTTACCCTGTGCGCACAATACTAGTAGCTATTTTGTGTGAATACTCATCAGTTGCTTTTAATGTTAAGAAAATATCTGAGTTTTTTAACAGAACAAATAAATGATATGGAAATAATGAATGGAACTATGATTGATTAGGAAAATCCATATAATAAATAAGAGACATGAGGAAAGGCAAATATGAAGGTGCCAGGTTCAAATCCCATCATAGTTCCATGAGATTCTTCTTAAAACTTTGTCTTGCAATAACCCTCACTCCCCCTGTAGCTGCATCACATAGCCAAAAATTCAAAGACGACCTTTGCCTTCCCTTCTGTCTTATAATTCTTCTGTGAGAACATCCATACCATTGGACCAGGCTTTTGGATCAAAATTTTTTAAATTTGCTGTATTCCAATCTGGATTTTCAAAGAGATCCGATCCAGGAGTAAAAAAAGGATTTATCATAAATAAACTATCGCAAGTTTTGCAATGTATTGATGTGAAAAACGAGAAGAAATCATATTTATAAAGCTTTCCTCAATTCTTGTATTAAAACGGTATTTCCTTGGATCGAGAACCATATATATTATGAATGCAGTATGCAGATCCATATTCATTTTTTGAAAGCTCGATCAGGATCTGTAAAAAACAAATATGGATCATTGGACGGTTAATTCTTTATTTTTTAATACAAAAGATTGTGGAACCTGTAAGAGTCTGTTGTCTTGCTTTTCATCAGGATGTAGAACAGAGGTATGTGCTGTGGTCCATGTGAAAAGTAGATTGAAGCCCTGAGCCTGGAGTGGGGGAGAGAGGAGTTATCCTGGTCATCATTAACCTGGACGCCTTCAGACTCCAGGACACCCTTTGAAAGAAAACATTCTTTAACATTTTTGAAGTTTATCCCAGATAACCTAGATACCAATATAGTGTACATGTACAATCAAATGAAAAAAAGTATAATTTCCTCTATAAGGTTAGTATTTCTTTGACAACAATTGCATAGACTAGAAATTTGGATCCTAAATCCAAACTAAGAATATGCAGATCCTAAATTGTGTTACAAAGTGATGTTAAGAAACTATGCAAGGTGAATTATTTTTTTTGTTTTTATGGGGATTACAGTATTTGGTTTCAGACATTTAATTCCTCTTTGACCATATTTCCCCTCACCTCAAACAAAAGTGACCTCGATTTCTATTCTAGGTAATAACTTAAAAAGTATAGGTGTTAAAACTTTGAAAAATATTGCATTCTATCTTGTGGATCTTTGGAATAAGCATGAATTTTTACAGCTCTATACGGTACAATGTATAGATTCCTTGTAATATTAAAACAAAAAAGGTCAAAATATGTCCTCTGTGATAACTGATTCCATATGCCATTTTCACTTGTACCCCCACCCCATTTCTTCAGATCGAGGATACTTTTGCACCCCGGTGAGGGGTTGACGGGTATACATTCACAACTGGCTTACCTCTTGGCTTCGTCTTCTCTAATCGAGGCCCGGATGCGTTTTTCACTTCGCGTTTTCGCCATTTCTATAATTTTTTTTATTGAAACAAGTAATAAGACATGAATTGTAGGAAATGGACAGGCGTTTTTAGATCACATTTTAAAATCTTTTTGCCATGTCTAGAACCAGAGCTATAAGCAGTCAAATTTAGGGTAAAACAAGTTTTCCTTAAAAATTAGCCCTTTTTGGGGACCCATAACTTGGTCATTTTTTGCTTGATTTTCAATTTGAACCTCATTTTTAGAATCAGCTTGAAATTTCCTATCCAATGGTATTTTTTGAAAAATTGTAGGTCTTCTGTGAGCTTCACAATCGGCGCGCAAACAACTCGTGATTTTTCGCGATCCCTGTGTGAGAAGCCGAAATGTGTGACGTCAGAGAGCATTTTCGCGGTTTTTTTGTCATATACTGTAGCTGTACATCCCCCGTCAACCCCTCACCGAGGTGCAAAAAAGTAGCCTCGATGGTCGAGGTTCAAAAAGACACTTTACTGAGGGGGCAACGCCCCTTCCGTTCGTGAGGGGAGATAGGGTTAATACTTGATATATGCCCTGCCCCTACAGTCCCATGAGTCAATAGACTGAAAACGATACATTCCATACATGCTTACCATCTTAGATGAAAATCCCTCTGCCTCCACTTCCTGTACACCTTCAATGTCTTTCTGTGAGGGGTACATTTGCCTTTCTGGAAAAACAAAAAAATTGTGCACTGTTGTCTAATACACAAAGTTAAAAAAAAAAAAATTGAAAACAACTGTACAGGTACCATATTCTGGGGTATATCTGAACACTTTCGGAGGTTTAACTGTTCTCTTTGCTCTGGGTTTGACTTTTTTCAAAGAGGTGGCAAAGAAGGAAAGAGAATCAACATTTTGCAAGTTGTTAAGCTAATAAATATTGTGGACCTCAAAAGTGCAAAAATGGGAGAGGGTTAGAAATGAATTCACTTCATGGCTTCTATAAGGTGGCCAAGAAGGGGAGACAGTTAACAGTGAATTCACTATATGGCCTACCCTGAGGTGGCCAAGAAGGGGAGAGTATCAAAATTTTTCCAAGTTGTTGAACTATAGAAATATTTTGCACCTCAAATTCTAGGCCTAGTGCAAAGACAGTGAGTTAACTTCATGGCTAACCATGAGGTGGCCATGAAGGGGAGAGGGCAAAGAGTGAATTTACTTCATGGCCTACCATGAGGTAGCCAAAATTGAGAGAGGAATAGAAGAGAATTCACTTCATGGCCTACCATGAGGTGGCCATGAAGGGGAGACAGAGGAATAGAGGAGAATTCACTTCATGGCCTTCCATGGGGTGGCCATGAAGGGGAGACTGCAAGAAGCGAATTCACCTTAAAAATTCATGGCAAAGAAGGAGAGAGGAATAGAGGAGAATTCGCTGCATGGCCTACCATGAGGTGGCCATGAAGTGGTGGCAGAGGAATAGAGGAGAATTTACTTCATGGCCTACCTTGAGGTGGCCATGAATGGGAGACTGCAAGAAGTTAATTCACCTTATGGCCTTCATTGAGTTGGCCAAGAAGGAGAGAGGAATAGAAAATAATTCACTTCATGGCATACCATGAGGTGGCCATGAAGGGGAGACAGAGAAATAGAAGAGAATTCACTTCATGACCAACCATGAGGTGGCCATGAAGAGGAGACAGAGGAATAGAGGAGAATTCACTTCATGGCCTACCATGATGTGGCCATGAAGGGGAGACTGTAAGAAGTGAATTCACCTTAAAAAGTCATGGCAAAAAAGGAGAGAGGAATAGAGGAGAGTTCACTTCAATGCCTACCATGAGGTGGCCATGAAGGAGATTTTGCAATAAGTGAATTCACCTCATGGCTTCCATGAATTGGCCAAGAAGGAGAGAGGAATTTTAGAGAATTAACTTCATGGCCTACTATGAGGTGGCCATGAAGGGGAGACAGAGGAATAGAGTATAATTCACTTCATGGCCTACCATGAGGTGGCCAAGAATGGGAGACTGCAAGAAGTGAATTCACCATAAAAATTCATGGCAAAGAAGTAGAGAGGAATAGAGGAGATTTCACTTCATGGCCTACCATGAGGTGGTCATGAAGGGGAGACAGAGGAATAGAGGATAATTCACTTCATTGCCTAACATAACGTGGCCATGAAGGGGAGGCTGCAACAATTGAACTCACCTTATGGCCTCCCATGAGTTTGACAAGAAGGAGAGACGAATAGAAGAGAATTCACTTCATGGCCTACCATGAGGTGGCCAAAATGTGGAGACAAAGGAATAGAGGAGAATTAACTTCATGGCCTACCATGAGGTGGCCATGAAGGGGAGACTGCAAGAAAGAATTCACCTTAAAAATTCATGGCAAAAAAGGAGTGAATATTAGAGGAGAGTTCACTTCATGACCTACCATGAGGAATAGAGGATAATTCACTTAATGGCCTAACATGAGGTGACAATGAAGGAGAGACTGCAAGAAGTGAATTCACCTTATGGCCTACCATGAGTTAGACAAGAAGGAGAGAGGAATAGAAGAGAATTAACTTCATGGCCTACCTTGAGGTGGCAAAAATGTGGAGACAGAGGAATAGAGGAGAATTCACTTCATGGCCTACCATGACGTGGCCATGAAGGGGAGACTGCAAGAAAAGAATTCACCTTAAAAATTCATGGCAAAGAAGGAGAGAGGAATAGAGGAGAATTCACTTCATGGCCTACCATGAGGTCGCCATGAAGGGGAGACTGCAATAAGAGAATTCACCTGATGGCCTAACGTGAGTTGGCAAAGAAGGAGAGAGAGGAATAGAAGAGAATTCACTTCATGGCCGACTATGAGGTGGCCGTGAAGGGGAGACAGAGGAATAGAGGATAATTCACTTCATGGCCTACCATGAGGTGGCCAAGAAGGGGAAACTGCAAGAGGTGAATTTACCTAAAAATTCATGGCAAAGAAGAAGAGAGGAATAGAGGAAAATTCACTTCATGGCTTACCATGAGGTGGCCATGAAGGAGAGACAGAGGAATAGAGGATAATTCACTTCATTGCCTAACATAAGGTGGCCATGAAGGGGAGACTGCAAGAAGAGAATTCACCTGATGGCCTAACATGAGTTGGCAAAGAAGAAGAGAGGAATAGAAGAGAATTCACTTCATGGCCGACTATGAGGTGGCCGTGAAGGGGAGACAGAGATTAGAGGAGAATTCACTTCATGGCCTACTATGAGGTGGCCATTAAGGGGAGACAGAGTAAAAGAGGAGAATTCACTTCATGGCCTACCATGAGGTGGCCATGAAGGGGAGACTGCAAGAAGTGAATTCACCTTAAAAAGTCATGGCACAAAAAGAAAAAAGGACTTGACGAGAGTTCACTTCATTGCCTACCATGTGGTGACCATGAAGGAGAGACCGCAAGACGTGAATTCACATTATGGCTTCCATGAATTGTCCAAGAGGTATAGAGGTATAGAGGATAATTCACTTCATAGCCTACCATGAGGTGGCCATGAATGGGAGACTGCATGAAGTGAATTCACCTTAAAAATTCATATGGCAAAGAAGTAGAGAGGAATAGAGGAGAATTCACTTCATGGCCTACCATGAGGTGGCCATGAAGGGGAAACAGAGGAATAGAGGAGAATTCACTTCATGGTTTACCATGAGGTGGCCAAGAACGGGAGACTGCAAGAAGTGAATTCACCTTATGGTTTATCATGAGTTGGCCAAGAAGGAGAAAGGAATAGAAGGGAATTCACTTCATGGCCTACCATGAGGTGGACATGAAGGGGAGACAGAGGAATAGAGGGGAAATCACTTCATGGCCTACCATGAGGTGGCCAGGAAGGGGAAACTGCAATTTACCTTAAAAATTCATGGCAAAGAAGGAGAGAGTAATAGATGAAAATTCACTTCAAGGCTTACCATGAGATGGCCTTGAAGCAGAGACAGAGGAGTAGAGGATAATTCACTTCATTGCCTAACATGAGGTGGCCATAAAGGAGAGACTGGAAGAAGTGAATTCACCTTATGGCCTACCATGAGTTAGACAAGAAGGAGAGAGAATAGAAGAGAATTCACTTCATGGCCTACCATGAGGTGGCCAAAATGTGGAGACAGAGGAATAGAGGAGAATTCACTTCATGGCCTACCATGAGGTGGCCATGAAGGGGACACTTCAAGAAAATAATTCACCATAAAATGCATGGCAAAGAAGGAGGAGGTTTAATAGAGGAGAGTTCACTTTATGACCTACCATGAGGTGGCCATGAAGGAGAGACAGAGGAATAGAGGATAATTCACTTCATGGCCTATCTTGAGGTGGCAATGAAGGAGAGACTGCAAGAAGTGAATTCACCTTATGGCCTACAATGAGTTAGACAAGAAGAAGAGAGGGATTGAAGAGAATCCACTTCATGGCCTACCATGAGGTGGCCATGAAGGGGAGACTTCAAGAAAATAATTTACCTTAAAAATTCATGGCAAAGAAGGAGAGAGGTATAATAGAAGAGAGTTCACTTCATGACCTACCATGAGGTGGCCATGAAGGGGAAACAGAGTAATACGGTAGATGATAATTCACTTCATGTCCTACCATGAGGTGGTCATGAAGGGAAGACTGCAAGAAAAGAATTCACCTTAAAAATTCATGGCAAAGAAGGAGAGAGGAATAGAGGAGAATTCAATTCATGGCCTACATACCATGAGGTGGCCATCAAGGGGAGACTGCAAGAAAAGAATTCACCTTAAAAATTCATGGCTAAGTAGGAGAGAGGAATAGAGAAGAATTCACTTCATGGCCTACCATGAGGTGGCCAAAATGTGGAGACAAAGGAATAGAGGAGAATTCAATTCATGGCCTACCATTAGGTGGCCATGAAGGGGAGACTGCAAGAAAATAATTCACCTTAAAAATTCATGGCAAAGAAGGAGAGAGGAATTGAGGAAAATTCACTTCATGGCCTACAATGAGGTGGCCATAATGGGGAGACTGCAAGAAGTGAATTCACCTTAAAAATTTATGGCAAAGGAGGAGAGAGGAATAGAGTAGAATTCACTTCATGGCCTACCATGAGGTGGCCATGAAGGGGAGACTGCAAGAAGAGAATTCACCTGATGGCCTAACATGAGTTGGCAAAGAAGGAGAGAGGAATAGAAGAGAATTCACTTCATGGCCGACTATGAGGTGGCCGTGAAGGGGAGACAGAGGAATAGAGGAGAATTCACTTCATGGCCTACCATGATGTGGCCATGAAGGGGAGACACCAAGAAGTGAATTCAACTTAAAAAGTCATGGCAAGAAGGAGAGAGGAATAGAGGAGAGTTCACTTCATTGCCTACCATGAGGTGGCCATGAAGGAGAGCCTGCAAGAAGTGAATTCACCTTATGGCTCCCATGAATTGGCCAAGAAGGAGAGAGGAATCTAAGAGATTTAACTTCATGGCCTTCTTTGAGGTGGCCATGAAGGGGAGACAGAGGACTAGAGTAGAATTCACTTCATGGCCTACCAAGAGGTGGCCATGAAGGGGAGACTGCAAGAAGTGAATTCACCTTAAAAATTCATGGCAAAGAAGTAGAGAGGAATAGAGGAGAATTCACTTCATGGCCTACCATGAGGTGGCCATGAAGGGGAAACAGAGGAATAGAGGAGAATTAACTTCATGGCCTCCCTTGAGGTGGCCAAGAACGGGAGACTGCAAGAAGTGAATTCACCTTATGGCCTACCATGAGTTGGACAAGAAGGAGAGAGGAATAGAAGGGAATTCACTTCATGGCCTACCATGATGGGGACATGAAGGGGAGACAGAGGAATAGAGGAGAATTCACTTCATGGCCTACCATGAGGTGGCCACGAAGGGGAAACTGGAAGAGGTGAACTCACCTTACAAATTCATGGCAAAGAAGGAGAGAGGAATAGAGGAGAATTCACTTCATGGCCTACCATGACGTGGCCATGAAGGGGAGACTGCAATAAAAGAATTCACCCTAAAAATTCATGGCAAAGAAGGAGAGAGGAATAGAGGAGAATTCACTTCATGGCGGACTATGAGGTGGCCGTGAAGGGGAGACAGAGGAATAGAGGATAATTCACTTCATGGCCTATCATGAGGTGGCAATGAAGGAGAGACTGCAAGAAGTGAATTCACCTTATGGCCTCCATGAATTGGCCAAGAAGGAGAGAGGAATCTAAGAGAATGAACTTCATGGCCTACCATGAGGTGGCCATGAAGGGTAGACAGAGGAATAGAGTAGAATTCACTTCATGTCCTACCATGAGGTGGCCATGAAGGAGAGACTGCATGAGTGAAATCACCTTAAAAATTCATGGCAAAGAAGGAGAGAGGAATTGAGGAGAAGTCACTTCATAGCCTTCTATGAGGTGGCCATGAAGGGGAGACAGAGGAATAGAGGAGAATTTACTTCATGGCCTACCATGAGTTGGACAAGAAGGAGAGAGGAAAAAAGAGAATTCTCTTCATGGCCTACCATGGAGTATTCAGTGTGCACTTCACAGCTATTAGGTGTAATTTAGAATACATATGAAGGGCAACTGGGGACAAGGACTGGTACAAACTTGTTTATGTATTTCTTCTTGTCATTGCCGACATAAACTTGTATATTATTTAGAGACATAGTCTGGTTAAATTTAGAAATCAGATAGTTGGTTAACTTTGGATTTTTTGCAAAAATCGTCCAGGCAACAAGCTTAATTTGAAATAGAAACATTGCAGATCAATGACAAAGTGAAAATTTGAGGTCATCCATTGTATTCTGTGTTTTTAAACCTTTTCATCGATGAGAATGCAGAACAAATTTGTGGGGGAAAATTGTTGATAGTTCACATAGGAAAAACAATAGGAAAAAATCATGAAATAGCGAACAACAGGGTGAAGTCATATAATATGGTAAAAAATTCTCTCCTTGAGTTTATGAAGAAAAAGTGGTCCATGACAAAAAATTGAAGTAAAGTACTTTTGGTCAAAAGATACTGTACACTTCACAGTTAAATTATAATATTGGTGTTTTAGTAACCAAATATACGTTATTGAGGAACTTTGGCCTCAAGGAGAAGAAGTTATACTGTACATATATAGGTAGGTACCGGGTATGTATTATAGATTACAATTTTGTAGTCCACAACATTGTGTAATGGTAAGGGCGTGAAGTGTCCTGATATTTAATAAATTTTCTTACATATGACCTGATGTTAAATCCGGCACTTACAAATAAACAGGCAGTCAAATATTATACCGTACTGATAATACCAGATATGCATTTTTATGCGGATATGTGACCAGACATACATAAATAATGCTATTAATACTGGCAAAAACATAGGTATGAACATATGCATACATTATGATAACAGTGATAAGCGGATATGCATAAGAAAGGATGTCCTTTAAATATATTCAACGCTTGTACAGGCGAGGGTACTGTATTATACCCTATACAAATAACCCTAGGTGCGTTACATAGGTTTGGCTGCATGTTTTGAAGTAACGGTATCCAAGCGGCCGGAACAAAAGTTTGACCCTTCAGAGAAAATTGTTGCAAGAGGTAGGAACATTTCAAATTTATACAATCGCACTTTTTGCCGTCATTACATATGAATAGGTTTGGTATTGCTAACAAGTATCAAAGTAGCATCCGCAAAAAAAAGAGCAGTTCCTGTCCGACTCAGCTGCCTGCTCTCAGCCCACATGGCCAACTCGCCCTTGAGTCTCAAGGGCGAGTTGGCCATGTGGGCTGAGAGCAGGCAGCTGCTGCATCTGGTTCTGGATGAGTTCCCTATATCTTTGGAGAGAATCCCCAAACAGGATTGAGCCCCTATCTCCAGGAGTAGTGAAGAGTAGTGGTAGAGTAGAGAAGTAAAGTAGAGGAGAAGTAGATTTAGGCACTATTAAATTGTTCCAAATACTCACATCAGACTTGAAGATGAATAGTAGTCCTGAAAAACAAGAGAAAAAAATAAATTACACAATTTGGCAAAAATATTTAAGGAAGAGGAATAGAGAGCTGCAAAATATCACAAAGGAAATAATGTTGACACAGAGTTCAAAAAAAGGGAATAACAAGGTACTGTTATTGATTCTAATGTAGTCTCTGGACTTTAAATCAACTTTGTGAGTATGTGTGAATTTACTGAGTGCAACCCTATTGAGTACCACTGATGTGAATAGTACCGTACCTTTGAAAAAAAAAAAATAATCCAACATCTGCACAACTACTCAACATATTTTGAACAAATTTTTAACAAATCTGAAGGATCAAAATCAGAATCTTAAAAATTTTAAAATAAATTGAATTTGTCAAAGAAGTGAGAGCTGAATTGGTATCCAAATCAAATCACATAATGTCTGGGATGCTATAGCTCAGGCGTGTCCACTGTTTTGAAAAGAATATTCACACAGGGCAGAGGGGATTGTAGTTTTAGGTCACTTAGTGTCAGAACAGAGTTTGTTTGGTAACCTAGGTCAGATTAAGTTGTTGAAACTGGGGAGAAGGGTGGGGGGGGATTGAGTCTGATGGTGAGGGTTCTTACACACATCCAGCAGACCTGGACCCAGATCAGCAAAAATGAAATTTTACAGCAGAATTAAAATTACAAAACAATAAATAGTAAATACCCTCTCTTTATTCCTTTCTACTTTTACCTTGTCACTTAGACCATGAGATGGTAGTCATCTTCCTCATCGTCATCGTCATCTCTGCTTTCCCCGCGTTCCCGCTTCCTGGAAGTGAAAATGCCCAATGTTTGTATTAACAGAACTTGTGTATGGCATAGATTCATCTCCCTTTATTTTTGTCGATTATTAGAATACTGGTGCTATATCAAATACAAAAAAAATACCCTGCATCACAAGCTTCCTAATCACAAGGTAATGGTATGTAAGGACATACCGGGTATGTAACTGAAAAATGAAGATATTGAAAGTTTAGTCAACGTTTGTTTTGATCAGTTATTTGGCCCTCCCGCTCGCCCTCCCTCGCTCCAATTACTGAACTCATTTTACTTCGTTTACGCCCAAATCTAAAAATCACACCAATCTTCTCTGTACTGATAGAAGCGTCCTGATAGAAGCATGTGCATAAATAATCCTGGAGTACAATACTTATAGAGTTTCAAAAGGCTTAAGGTCTATAGTGAAAGTGGAAATTTTCTTTGCACATACTGGTACTAAGAATGATAAAAAAAAGACAAAGGGTGGCTTATTTCGTCAGGCCCTGATGTTGGTTGCTATTATCTGTTATCTGTTAATTGTTACCTATCTGTTATTATCTATTATCAATTAGCTATACAAATAAACTGCATAGGGCCGCAAACAGTTTTTATGCTTGTATGAAAAATTGTACACCCCTGACGACATTAGGAGATATGACGGTACTAAGTAAAAGCGGCAAAAACCCTGTTTTGATATACATTGTACCGTACCCTTAAATGTTGAGGGCGCAATTGGTATTGACAAATTACAAACACAATTGTTACTGTACCGTACCTACATAAGGTACCGTGACATGCCTGGATATGCTGTCAGTGTTGGAGCTGGAGCGAAGGAGCTCAGCAAGTTTCTTTCGTTGCCTGCAATTGTCAATTAAATCAATCAATAAAATGAAAAATAAACTGTCAAACTAAGGTAGGATACCACATGCATATCCCAACCACTTTTAATTGAAAATAAAACCTGATAACTTCTTCTAATTTAGCCCTTAGTTAGTGATAAACATGCATATGAATATCCAGCTGCTTGGGGTCTACCTATATTTTGAAATACCGGTATTTAAAAATATTTTAAAACTTTAATTTCATGGTGCTACAAAATTACTATAATTAAAACCTTAAGTTATAATAAGCAATTTCTTAAAATGATGTAATAATGCATTCTACAACTATGATCAAAATGCAGCCACAACAAAAAAGATAAAAACAAGTGAAAGTATGCCTACTTTTTGTATTTTAAAAACCAACCTTAAAGGTAGGCAGCTATCCACATCTAAATTAAAATACCTCATTAATATTTATGTGTCTAGACTTAACCGCTACCGGTATCGTATTTAAATGTTTGGACCAGTGTTGTGTATCCGTATATTCTATATACGGATTCGGATCCGGATCCGGATCCAGGGCTAAAAACAATATACGGATCCGGATCCGGATCCGGATCCAGGTTATTTTATGACTCAAAAATAATTTTTTTGAATTTTTGTTTTTGAATTTTCCAATTTATATAATATTTCGTTTGATTATGAAGGAATTCCTTTAAAACAGATGAAAAAATTTGAAAAGATTTCAAACAAATTTTCAAAAAAGTCATAAAATATCTTAGATGTTTAAATTTGTGGTCAGTTTTTAAGCTGCTGGATCCGGATCCGTATATAATATACGGATCCGGATCCGGATCCGGATCCGGAAGAGCCAATAATATACGGATCCGACTGGATCCGGATCCACAACACTGGTTTGGACAAAACAAAAGGTACCGGTAGTTAACCTGCCTTTCGATAATTTAAATTATAGGCTGCATTTTTTACATATGGTACTTAACTTACTCAAGAAAAGTCTTGAGCTCAGTCATCACATCTGGTCCACCATCGGGTTCTGTGTTAGGTCCGCTGACTCTAAATCATTACATAAAAGTGAACAACTAATGTTAAAAGGTAACAGTAAAATATTATTCATCACTTGAACAATAAGTATAAAAAAAATCAAATTTCCTTTTGTTAGATCTCTTTTCAATTAAACTATAATTACAGTGAATACGCCAATGTTCAAAATTAAGGTATTAAAGACTTATCTTCATGTATACATTTATAAGTGTAAGGAATAAAATTCATCATGAAATACGATCAGTAAGACTAATAAATCGCCAATAGAAAATGTCAAGTGAAGATAAATAGTATGACATACCCGAAGGTCTGAGCAATGCTGTAGATGTTCGACAGATTCTTCTTAGCTGTCGAGGCTTTCCTTCTGGCGTTTGGAGTATAGTTCCCCGCAGGCACTTGCACAGGAACGCTACACAAATAGAAATATCCAATTTCGGCATCTGGGAAAAAATTTAAGACACCTGCTGATGAGTCTAGACCATAAGAAGCTATGACCAGCTAGCCTGCTTTATGGATAAAACAGCGAACTTAGTGGTATTCTTTTATTCAGTGTTGCGGATCCGGATCCGCCCGGATCCGAAATTTTTGCCTAACCTGTAATTGACTGGAAAGTCGGATCCGGATCCGAAATTAATAGTTTCGGATCAACAAAACTGGTTTTTCCTGATTAGATTTGAATCTAGTAAATATATTACAATGATTGTATACCCCACCTTCATTTAAATAGATCTGTTGATAACTTTCACTACAAACTGTTTCTATGCTGGAAGTAAAAACTTGAAAAAATGCGAATTTATTTTCATATAAGAAAATATGTTGGATCCGAAAAGGATCTGAAAAGGATCCGGATCCGAAAAGAGGTAAAAAGTCGGATCCGGATCCGATATTATCTGAAAGTCAGTCCGGATCCGGATCCGAAATTGACTGGAAATTAGGATCCGGATCCGGATCCGAAAATAATAATTTCGGATCCGCAACACTGCTTTTATTTATTTGATGAGGAACCCAACTGAATAATCTCAGATCTTACTCTATGACTTGCGGAACAGTTGCAAGGTGAATACTAGAGGTGAGCACCCACTAGTTTCTTTTTGTCTGCTATCTGCTAGTTCGCTAGAATAAAACTTTAGTCCGCTGTCCGCTAGTCCACTAGTTTTTCTGATAGCATTAGTCCGCTATCGCTAGTTCGCTGGCATATAAATGGATGGGCGGCATATAAATGGATGGGTCTGCTGGCTTTATTCCCTGGAGAAAAAAAAATCTGCTCCATAGCAATAGAGGCAAGAACAGTACTACAACCTTTGTAAGAGCGACTTTTGTGAATAATGCCTTTATGAGTTCTCAAGGATCCAGTTCCTAAATAATTTATTTTGGATCCTGATCCTATTGGGATCCTTCTCTTATCCACTCCATACCGTACTGTTACATAATTTAAAAAAAATGTAAAAAAGTGATGAATTCATCATAATCTCTTATAAATAGGTACTTCTTAATACTTTATTTCTTTTAATAATAAATTCCAACCCATTTGTACCTTCATATTAACTAAAATTTACAACTAT
>Ga0164295_10002755_pt1 | contig 14309 bp, 17 predicted proteins | sample GEODES006metaG_FD_111798 | JGI IMG/M metagenome (GOLD analysis project Ga0164295, IMG submission 111798) | Oligotrophic lake water microbial communities from Sparkling Lake, Wisconsin, USA - GEODES006 metaG | ecosystem: Environmental > Aquatic > Freshwater > Lake | place: USA: Sparkling Lake...
AATCGGTATAACCGACCCGTTTCCGTCGTGGTCAGTTCCCCCTCCACCCCCGGTTTTCCGTTTCGGCACCTCCCTCTTTCGAGCGATTTACGATGTGGCACCTGCAGAATTGCGACGCGCTCTTGTTTGATTGCGACGGCACGCTGGCCGATACCATGCCAGCGCATTACATGGCCTGGTTGCACATCACTCAGGCCCACGGCATCCCCTTCGATGAGGAGCGGTTTTACGCCCTCGGAGGGCGGCCGACCCGTGACATTGTCGCCACGCTGGCAGCGGAGGTGGGGGTCACAATCGATCTCGACCGTGCTGTGAAACTGAAGGAGTCCTCTTTTCTTTCCCGGCTGGAGCACGTGCAGGCGATCGACCCGGTTGTGGAGGTGGCGCTGCGGGCCCGCGGCCGCACGCCCATCGCTGTGGTGACCGGCGGGCATCATTTTGTGGTGGAGAAAATTCTGCGCCACATTGGGCTGGAGGGGGTTTTTGACACCATCGTGGCCAGCGAAGACACCTCCCGGCATAAGCCCGACCCCGATCCGTTTCTGGAAGCAGCCAAGAGGCTCGGGGCCCGACCGGAGCGCTGTGTGGTATGGGAGGACAGCGATCTGGGGATCGCGGCGGCGAAAGCGGGAGGCATGGCCTGGATTGACGTGCGTTCGTTTCACTCCCCCCGGCGGATGACCGGATGAGCGCACAATCCCCCCCGAATATCGTCACGCTGGCAGATGTGCGGGCTGCGCACGAGCGTATCCGCTCCGGGATCTACCGCTCCCCCTGCCCGGCGAGCGTGCCCCTCTCCGATCTCACCGGGGCCAAAATCTTCTGCAAACTCGATCTTTTGCAACGCACCGGTTCTTTCAAGGAACGCGGCGCCCGCAACGCCCTGCTCCTGCTTGATGACGCCGCCCGGGCGCGGGGGGTGGTGGCTGCCTCGGCAGGCAACCATGCCCTCGGGCTGGCCTACCATGGCAGGGAGCTGGGGATTCCGGTGACGGTCGTGATGCCCCGGTTCGCGCCGCTGGTAAAGGTAGCCACCTGCCGGCGCATGGGGGCAAACGTGATCCTCGAGGGGGAATCATTCGAAGATGCCCGCCAGCGCGCAAGCGCGATCGCTGCCGCCGAAGGCCTCAACCGCATCCATGGATTCGACGACCCCCGTGTCATCGCCGGGCAGGGCACGGTGGCACTGGAAATTCTTGAGGATGTTCCCGATGTCGAGGCGATTGTCGTGCCGGTGGGCGGGGCTGGGTTGCTTGCTGGCGTGGCGCTGACAGCCAAGGCTCTCAATCCCGCGATCCGGATCATCGCTGTCGAGCCTGCCTCGGCAGGCAGCCTGAGCGCCTCGCTCGCAGCTGGCCGGCCGGTGCAGGTGCAGGTGCGTCCCACGCTCGCCGATGGCCTGGCGGTGGGCCGGGTGGGCGACCTGGCTTTTGCGTTGGCCGCGCCCCACATCGACCGGGTGGTGACGGTGGGGGAGGAGGTCCTCTCGCTGGCGGTGTTGCGGCTGGCCGAACTGGAGAAGACGGTGGCTGAAGGGGCCGGTGCGGCGGCGTTGGCCGGCTTACTCGAGGGCGTCTGTCCGGAGCTCGTGGGGCGGCGGGTGGTGCTCTTGATCTGCGGCGGAAACATCGATCTTACGATTCTGGGGCGGGTGATCGACCACGGGTTGGCCGCAGATGGCCGGATTTGGCGGTTCACAACGCGGGTGAGCGATCGCCCTGGCGGCATTGCCAAGCTCACCGCTGCGATTGCGGATGCCGGGGCCAGCGTCATGGAGATCGTCCACGATCGATCCTTCTCCGGCCCCGATGTCTTTTCCGTGATGGTCGTCGTCACGGTCGAAACCGCCGACCGCGATCATGGGATCGCCCTCCGCCAGAAGTTAGTGCAGGCGGGATTTGCCGTGGGGACTGCCAACGCCATTTCCTGAGCGGGTGATAGTGATTGGCGCGGTTGCAGCGGCAGGAAAAATCGGCTGCGAGTCCCTCTCTCTGCGTGACGATCTTCTCTCCTTGGTGCGATTACCCGGATATCGCCCCAAGGTAGGAGGAACGAGGATGGTAACGCACTCTGGCAAACCACTCGGGGGGACGGCGCGGCCGCTCTCTCCCGAAACGGCGGTAGCACTCGAGCGGGAACGCCTGCGGCGCGAATTGTTACAACGGATTCTGGAACGGGAGACCCGTCGGCAGGCCCTGCGGCGCGTGCCTCGCTGAAGTGGTATCCAGATGCTTCCCGCTGGGATGGAAGGGAGGTTCAGATGCGTAGCGCAGGAGGCAGGCATCTGCGACTAGCTGGCTGTGGAATAAGCCATCCATGGCCTTTTTCCACGAAGTCGACCGGTGAAAAAGCCGAGGTTTTCCACAGTCAACGGGCATCGCATCCAGCGCTGCAGCACTGTATCCAGAGCCTGCTAGCCGTAGTGTTTCTCGCGGCGTGCGTGCCTGTCGCGGCCCACGGTCAGGGGAGCTTGTGGGAATGGGGCACGGGGGCCCGGTCAGAGGCGGCATGGTCGCCGGAACAGTTTGCCGACTACCTTGGCACCGGTCAGACTCCCCATCCGGCCGTGGCGCGGATCGTGGCGCCGGAGCCCTCCGGAACGTCGATGGGAACTGGCGTGTTGGTCGACGTCAACCGCACGCAAGGGCTGGTGCTCACCAACTGGCATGTCATCCGATCGACCCGCTCGGCGGTGCTGGTGCAGTTTCCCGATGGATTCCAGTCGGCCGGCACAGTGGTGCGGTTCGATGAGCCGTGGGATCTGGCGGCGATCGCCATCTGGAAGCCCAACGCACTGCCGATCAGTTTGGCTCCGCAGCCGCCGCAGGTGGGGGAGCTGCTGACGATCGCCGGGTATGGGCGGGGCTCCTTCCGTGCCCAGACTGGCCCGTGCACCCAGTATCTGGCTCCCGGCACCGGTTATCCGCTCGAGTTTGTCGAGATGCAGGCCACCGCCCGACAGGGGGATTCGGGCGGGCCGATTCTCAATGCCCGCGGCGAACTCTCCGGCGTGTTGTTTGGCCAGACGGAGGGTCGAACCGTGGGCAGCTGTTCGACTCGGCTGAGGGAGTTTCTCGCCGGTGTTGGTTCCAAGGGGTTTTCTGCCGCACCGCTGGCTATTGCGTCCCACCAGCAGCCGGTGGCTGGCGGCCCCGTTCCCCCGGCGTTATCAGAGTCCACACAGCTCACGGCGGCTCTTCAAGCCCCCAGCGAATCTCCTCAGCATCCAGCAGAAATGATTGCTGAACCGGTGGCGGCTCCGGCTCCGCCATCCGATCCCCCTGATCTGCCCGCGGCCGCGGAGGGGAGTGGGCAGGTGGCTGTCGGCCAGCCCCAGCCGCCGGCGCCAGCGGCTGCCGGGCCAGCCTTTCCGCTGCGACCGACCGGGGACTCGCTGGAAGAAGTCTTCGATATCTCGACCAATGGCCGGGCTTTGCTAGCGGCCCTCGGCGGCATCGTGCTGGCCTGCTTTGGCCTACGGGCGGTGTGGCGCGGGCGGGGCAGCTGAAACCTGTGGCTGGATTGGCCGTCAGGGGGGGACGGTTGATATTCTGGTGAAGGCCCACGAGCAGCTCACGGCCGTGGGTCGCCACCAAGACGAGCCAACCGGCCTGCGAAAAAAAGCGTGTAGGGAATGACCAGCCAGCCTTCCGCCACCACTGCCGGCGCCGATCTCTCCGGGCGGAAGCTGGGTGGCTATCGGGTGGTGCGCCGGCTGGGCAGTGGGGCGATGGCTGATGTCTATCTTGCCGAGCAGGAATCGCTCTCCCGGCAGGTGGCGGTGAAGGTGTTGCGTGGAGAAACGCTCCTCCATCCCACTGCCGTGCAGCGATTTGGGCAGGAGGCCCGGGCGGCTGCGGCCCTGGTGCATGGCAACATCGTGCAGATTCACGAAGTGGCCTGCATCGACGGAATTCATTTTCTGGCCGAGGAATATGTCGCCGGTCCGACGCTGAAACTCTGGCTGGCCAAGCGGGGGCCGCTCACGGCCCAGCAGGCCCTGGCTGTGCTGGCGCAGGTTGGCTCGGCGCTTTTGCGGGCGGCCCAGCAGGGAGTCGTACATCGCGACATCAAGCCGGAAAATCTGCTCGTTTCCCCGGCCGGCGAGGTAAAGGTAGCCGACTTTGGGTTGGCGCGACTGCTCGACAGCACTGCGGGCCTCGATCTCACTCAGCATGGCACGGCGCTGGGCACACCGCTCTACATGAGCCCGGAGCAGGCCGAGGGGGGGGCGGTCGATACGCGCAGTGATCTCTACTCCCTCGGCGCCACGGTCTACCATCTGCTGGCGGGCCGCCCCCCGTTTGCCGGAGCTACAAGCGTGGCGGTGGCGATCGCCCATGTTCAGGAGCCGCTGATTCCCATCAGCAGATTGCGTCCTGATCTGCCGCCGGCGCTCGATGCGATCCTCGATCGCCTGCTGGCGAAGAGCCCGGCCGACCGTTTCCAGAGCCCCACGGAACTTCTGCAGGCGGTGGAGGCGGGTGAGGCGAGTTTTGCGCCAACGTCGCGGCATCTCCCCTCGCCGCTCTGCTGGGACGAGGGGGAGGCCTTTGGCGGGGAAGCGGGCGAGCCATCTGCCGAGCAGCCGACGCTGGCGCCGCGGGTGCATGCGCGCACGATCGAGGTGCGCGACGCGACCGAGCGGTTGCAGGCGGCAATGGAGCGCGAGCAACTGCAGTTGGAGGTCTCGCGCCGATTTTGGCTGGCCACAGCCGGGATTTCGCTGGTGTCTCTGCTGGCGGGCCTGGCGCTTGGCCGCTCCCGGCCGCGGCGGTCGTCGCTCTTTCGCAGCCAACGCTGAGCTGGCCGGGGATCGGCTGAAGCTGGGGGGTTCTGCGGGGGTTTTCTGCGCTTTGGCGGAATAATCGGGCCTGCTATCGCTCGCCTCAGAAATGGCCCCGTGGATGCCGAAAACAACGGGGCACAGACTCGGGGACCGAGTTTCCTGCTGGCAGCGTCGCCCAAGCGATGCCGGTGGGGAGCTTGACACCCCCGGGTCTGGTGTTAAAAGTTTGGAAGTCCTTCTGCCCCCATCGTCTAGTGGCCCAGGACGTCGGGTTCTCAGCCCGAAAACCGGGGTTCGACTCCCCGTGGGGGTATTACTCCCGGCAATTTTGCCGGGAGTTATGGCATTTCCCACATATCTGTGTGGGATCAGTGTGGGAAACACGTTCCTCTGCCACTCTGGCAGGGGTCACCTAGCTAATGAACGACGAAAAATTCTTCCCACCGCTTGACAATCTTTAAGCATTGCTGTATATTGAAGTGCGTCATTGCTCTTTTTTGGGCGTGAACAACAATACACATTACCCAAGGAAGCCTGATTTATGAGCGAACGCACGATACCGGACAACAAACTCGATGACCTCGACCAACTGTGTCAGGCCATCGCCAGCCTAAGACACATGAATCACGCCGTGATTAACCAATACCGACTCCTGCAAGACGAGGAAAATGCCCTAAAAGCAGAAGTCGCCCACAAATATGGAGGTCCGATAGCCTCCGAGTCAGTGATCGAGAGGAAGATAGCTGACCGTTTGGCGTTGTTGGGAAATCCTCGAAAGCCACGCTCTGTCAGCGGTCAGGTCATGAAGCAACGGCTGACTTTTGATGACAAACTATTGCTCACGAAGGCGATGGTGGATGCCTTTGCGAAGCAGGGTATTGATCGCGTGACGCTGGATGAAATCAACGATTGGCTTTCTCAACCACGCAAGAAGGGGATAGAGGATGTGCGGGATCTCTTGAAGGTGCGAGGCATCCATATCACTCAGGCACGATGGTTTGAAGCAGGGACGCTAGGTGACAAAAAGGCGTTGGGGCTATTGCCGCCAGCGGCCTATGACACCAAGGGATCGGGAGCAAAGTCCACGTTTGACGTGAAAAAGTGGAAACTGCACTTGGACGGACTCAGCAAAGTGCGAAACGCTGCTCGGCATGGAGTGCGATCATGACATTGCAGCAAGCCAAACAACGAGTTGCAGAAGAGGGGAGCTTAAATGGCAAGGACTGGCTTCGCACATACGAAGTCATGGCCTACGCGAATATGAGCGAAGGGACATTGAAGACAGCAAGAAGAGAATGGGATTTTCCACAACCAACGAAAAATGGCATCCGTATCAATATCTATTCAAAGGACGAAATCGCTGAGTGGATGGAAGCGGCAAAATGAAAACTGCACCGATTTTTTTTTTACAACGACAATAAAACTCAGCATTGCTGAAGCACAGGTGAAAAGGAGGCTGATTATGGCATCGGTTTACGTTACGAAGAACAAGAAGTTGTTGAGATGTGAATTGCGAATCAAGGGACAGAGAAGGGTCGTGAATTTTCCGCTTACGCCAGTCCTGAAGAAAGACCATCAGTTCATCACAAACCTCGTCAACGACATTGAGGACGCTGCGAAGAGCGGCTGTGATCTGACGAAGGCGAGTCAGGAGACACTGAGGAGTCCTTACGAGACGAACCCCGAAAAATACCACCAGATGGTGGATGAAGGCTGGTTTCGATCAGTCACCAACTTTTCCATCACGGAAGCATTCGACTGCTACATCGAATCACAAGAGAAGCAGCGAGTGTGGGATTGGAAGACCATTCGCAACTGGAACAACACAAAATCGCACATCCTCAAGGAAATTCTTCCTGAAACCAGCGTCAGCAAAATCACTCTGAAGCAGATGGATCAAGCCTTCACGCACCTGCGTGAATCCTATAAGCCGGGAACACTCGACAAAGACGCGAAGAATGTGCGGCAGCTTTTTGCTTGGCTGTTAGACATGGGCGACATATCAGCCAACCCAATGGCGAAGTTGAAATTCAAGTGCCGCAAGGAGGATCGCGTAAGAGCAAAAGACTTTGTTTCGATGGAAGCATTCAAAGAAGTGCTTGCAGCGTTCAAGGACGACGAAATTGAGCAGAAAACTCTTTTCGCATACTACCGCCTCATGGGCGCGAGGCAGAATGACCCGGTGGGGGACTACTGGGAAGACCTAGACGAAGCGGCTTCTCGCATAGCTCGCTATGACATTAAGAAACGGGCGAAGCTCGGTGGTTGTCCCGTGCCACCGCTGATGATGAAGTTGCTGGTGCAGCATCGCGCAGCCGTGATTGCGAAGCACGGCAAGGCAGAGGGCTTGATCTTTCCTTGGCTCAAGCAGTCAACGTCAGCAAATCAAACACGGTATTTCCGTGCGAGGATTGGAAGAACGCTGATTTCAGTATGGGAGCCGCTGTTGCACTCGCTTCGATCATCGAGATCGCAGGAAATTCGCAGGTTACCCAACGGAGCATTCTTGGAGTCGCAGTGGCTTGGGCATTCAGTTGAGATGGCTCAAGAGCACTATGACGGCGTGATCGAATCCGACATGGATTGCGTGATCAACGATTCTGTTTGGCAGGATCACGACGACGTTGATGCGGTGGCATCATGAGTGAACTCCTAATCCTCTTGGCATTGTCTTGGTTATTCCACAAGTGGTTTGTGGGGTCAACGCTGGAGGATGTTGAAGACTTTTTTATTTGCGAGGAAGCCACTGGCGAAGGTAGGGGGGAAAACTGAATGCTCGTACTCGTTCCAAAATCACTCTGCGATTCGCCCTACGGCAACGACAAACACGCCCTAAAGATCGTTTCCCGCATCGTGTGCGATCAGATAGATGAGTGCCACCAGTTTCGCTCCTCGTTCAATCTTAAAGGCAAACCGTCCAATCCCGCGCACGTCTTCACCGGCTGGATAAATCTGCACTCGTCTGATCTGAAGGCTATCTCCTCCGGCTACCATCCGACTTGCGTGAATCTGGAACGTGATGGATTCATACAGAAAAACCCACACTACTCCAACTTCCCACAAAAACGTTTCCCGTATTCATACCGATTGCATTCCAACTGTTGGAACGACCAGCTAACTCTTTGTAGGGTTCAGCAAAGACTTTCTAAGAAGAAGTTCCATAGTGTTGTGGGCGAGAGTGGAGGCGCACTCAATGAGCAGTATCTTGCTGCGGAGAGGCATCTGGATTCATTCTCATTGCTAGAGGACGATGCCGCTCAACTGGATGTGATCTGCGAGAAGTCCTCTTGGCCAGACTTGCAGCGGCAACACGTTGCTCTTCTCTGCCAATTCAGTTGGTGGAGTGGTGTGGACGAATATGGTCGATACCACACGCCTCTCACGAATCTCTCTAAGGGCATTCGAAATTACCTCCGGTGCAGCGGGCAGGAGATCGTGGGCTTCGACTTCGCAAACTTTCAGCCAGCGCTGTTGGCTCTTCTCAGCAAAGTCGGCTTTCCAGAGAGAGAGCGTGAGAACTACTTCACACTCTGCAAAAATGGCCAGATCTACGAGTACATGGCAGACCGTTGCCCCCGCTACTCATCTCGGAAGGAGGCGAAGATGGGCTTCCTGTCGATGCTCAATATGAAAAACGTAGTCATGAGGGAGATGCCACTGTTTTCTGCGTTTGAGCAGTCTTTCCCAACCTACTCCTACCTAATCCAGCAAATAAAGAAGGACGACCACATAGACATGGCCCGCTTCCTGCAACGCACTGAAGCCGAGATCATGTTTGGTGGAGTAGTCCGATCCTTCAGGACTAAAAGTGACGCACCGTTCTTCACCGTTCACGATGCGATCTATACGCCCTGTTCAGAAAAAGACCTGATGAGATCAGCACTTCAAGAAGTCATTGATCAGTGGAATATTCCCACAATGGTGAAGGAAGAGAATCATTCCCCTTCACCAATACCCTCCCCCATCAATGTCGGGATGAACAGGGACAGCAGTGGTCTTCTTCAACCTTCTGGTTTGATGTGAGTGGTCTTTGATCTTTGGCAATTCGGTTGTTGGCTGGGGGGCTAAGAGGCAATCTCTAAAGGCTCAAAGACGGTTTTGTTGAGAAACCGTGTATAGACCTATGGATCAACACAAGCCTTTCAACGGAGAACCCGCTATGAGAACCAAAGAGATTGAGACAGAAATGCTTCTTCAAGAGATGGCATCTCTAAGGTGCAAATTTGAGGAGCTTAACGACCTTGTGCGTAGCTATGCCAGAAGCCTGCTCAGTCGAGAGCATGACGTTGCGGCATGGATGGAAGCCACGCAGGTAGCAAGGAGTGGCATCAATGAGAAATGAAACCAAAAGCGATCTCGTTAGGCGAATTGCAGCGGAGTACGGGTCCAGCCACTCAACCAGCTACTTCGTCCATAAATGCAAGGCTTTTGGTGTCGAGATCACACCACAACAAGCTCACGCTTGCATTGGCCCGTATCGCTGTAGAGAACGCCAAGACTCAAAGACCGTCACTGAAGCCGCGAGGAGTTTATTGAAGGCGTGTGACGGCGATCTGACGATGGCTGTGCGGTGCCTAAAGATCAATGGAGGCAATCTATGAAAGATTATTTTTCATCCTATTGCACGGGAAGGGCGGTGATGGATCGACAGGGCTGGGAGATCTATGAGGCAAGTCCCGGCGGCAAATTCGACTCCTTGCTTAACGATCACCCCGCGATCTCTTTGGCAAAGGTGTGCGAAAGAACTTCAGCGATGACATGGGTGTGCCACTCCCCTGATGCGTTGTGGGCATATTTCGTGACAGACATGACTCACTTGAAGCCCTTAGACGACCTGTCGTCACAGTCCTACACACGGCATCTTATGGCTATCTCAACCCGCGATGATTGGCGAGGATGGGGAATCTGGCGACAGACGATGGAAATCATCATTGAAGCGGCTGAAGATGCTGGCATCCTGCTGCACGGTATTTCACGCCCGTTCAATATGAAGTGGCCTGAAGAGATCAGGAACGCTGAAGAGATGTTGTGGTTTCTAGAAAACGACCACAAATACTTCTCCTACCTCGGGAATGCCAAGGAGGAAAAGAGGCAGAGCAAACGACTTCTAGAGAAATATCGACAGGTGGGGATGTGGGGGTTCAAGTATCCACACGGCAACGGGTTCTCAAGTCATGAGAAGCGGAATCGCTACGGCTTCGCGTATTTGAGTAGTGAAGCTTCACAAATGGTTCGGGAGACGTTTGAACCATTCCTGATCCGCTAAAGAGATAGATCAACAGTCGGAATGATGGGCCGTGTTCATGATTGAGTGCCGCAACCACGTTGACTGGCGGCAGGGAACCCGTTCTGACTAGCTTGAATCAAAATGCCATCAGCAAACGGGAGAAGAAAACACAAAAAACAGGAAAAAGACGAGAAAAAATCTTGGTTTGTCGCCCGCCTGAGCGGATCAAATGTTGACCCTCGCTGCGAGGGGGGGTAGGCTCCCTGTTGAATTTGATGAGGTGAGGCATTCGTTGGCTCGCGTTCCTTTTTGGACAAATGGGGAGCGTAGGGGCGGCAGACCTGCCTGAGACGAAGGCGAAAGACCAACCGTAACGGTGCGCGAGTCAGACTGAAGCCGTGAGGAAAATAAGCCATGTTGCAAGTTGATGAGGTGCTTTGCCTTGACGTGGAAACGGCGAATCGTAATTTCTCCTCAATCTGCCAGATCGGCGTGGCAAAACTACGCGAGGGCGGGGTACATGGTGTTTTCGACCGTCTTGTGAATCCGAATCAGCCGTTTGACAAAAAGAACGTCAAAACGCATGGCATCCGAGAGCATGACACGGCCTCTGCACCAACATTTCATGAAGTGTTTGCGGAACTGCGGGTCTTGCTTCATGAAAAAATTGTTTTCACATGGCGACGCTTTGACGGACAGGCCATAGCAGCGATCTGCGCTGACCTAGGCGTCGCTCCCCCAGTGTGCGTGTGGGTCGATGCTCATCCCCTAGTCTATCGAAACGATCCCAACCTAAATTACAGCATGAGGCTTGAAGATGTCTGCAAATATCACGGTATCACGTACACGCCGCATTATGCTGTATCTGATGCAATCGCAACCCTAAAGGTAGTGGAGAAGTGCCTTGCCGAAGTCAGTATCATCAAGGCGATTGCCTCGCACTCGTACCGGTTCCGTCTTGAGGAACAGTCGGTGGTGAGGACCAACGACGGTGAAGAGGACGGCTATTTTCAGGACGTGATCGTCAGAGTGTCGGAAGAACATCTTGCGAGTATGCCCCGCGCAATCGACTACCAAGCCGTAAAGGCCAAAACCGTTAAGAAGGATGGAGTTGTCTCTGGAGCATTCGTAGGCCAAAATGTTGTGATCACTGGTGATCTGTCCAAAGAACGCGACGACTTCGCTGAAGAAATCTCGTTACACGGCTTCACTACTCAGCCTAACGTGACGAAGAAGACCACAATATTGATTGTTGGTGACAAACCGGGCTATGGCAAGGTGTCGAAGGCAGAGAGCTATATCGAAAGAGGTCAGCAGATCTTAATCTGTGGCGAGGATGACTTCCGCGAAAGGTTTGGTATTCCAAGATGACCATTAATCGTTCAAGCAACACGCCCCCCCAATCCGCCGCGTCGTGGGGTGAGATATGGAAGGGCCAAGACGGGGGGCTTGTCCAGTGTTGGGAGACTGGAAGAACAATTCGCCGCCGCCGAACCGAACGAGATCTGGAGATCTGTGATCGCGTTGGTCGAGGTGAACTTCCGTCTCTGCGGTGGAAGGGCGGATTTGAGATCGACCCTGACGATCCCAAGCAATTGCCAAAGATGAAGAAAAAATTCGGTTGTCTCCAGTATCTGGCGACTTTACAGGGTGTTAAGGGAGAGTCTCTGGCCATCGACGCGACTCAGGAAGTTGCAATTCGTTGCAGTCGAACCGGCGTTCTTGTTGTCTTCACTGCGGATTGCACCCGCTGGACGGCTTCTTGACCGAATGGCAGGAAACTCTCTTGACTACTCTCAGCTTGGGGATGATCTCAACAGCGGAGATGCCTGACTCGTTTGAGAACGTCTGGTTGTCGATGCGATGATCCGATTGCACCAGCCAAGACGTAGCTGGAGCCGGCGTTTGCGTCCGTTGACCGGCCCCGTGCCGGCAGGATAGAATCCCCCCGCTAGGTGTCCGCTTGGCAACTCTTGTCGGACTCCTTGTTCGGGCAGTTTTGGATCTTCGGTAGACCGCGAGAGGAGAGCCAGTTCCGTGACTGAGAAAACAACACCGCAGGGTTTCTTCGTTCAGGATCCTTTCACTGAAGAAGTTGAAGGACCACTCAGTTCTACGGAGCTGAAGCTGTGGTATGCGAAAGGCGGGGTAGAGGAATGGGGCGTTTCGAGGTCGCCGAAAGGCCCGTGGACCCTATCAAATAAGGTTAAGGGGTTAGCTACCGCAAATTCGACTCCAAGTCCAACACTAATAAAAACGGTCAGCCAGCGGGTGCCGGACGGCGGAGGTAGTCAGACGCCGCGTGCCTCTCAGGGAAAAACAACAGCAGCGAAGACTACCGCCGTCGATAACGATGCGGATAGTTTTGGAAAACTGATGGGGGAGGTATTTTTTGCTATTGCAACTCGGTTGCGTGGCAGCGGTGTCCGGGGATCATCAACCAAGTTTCTTCTTGGTGGTGCTGCGGTTGCACTGCTAGGTGTTGCTGTAATCGGCTTCGTAGCGGAGTCAGTGTTGGGGGCAAGTGTGCCGGCTATGCTTCGGCAGAACTCGGGAGAGTCGGGGGGCGACTATAGGAACCGAATAGCAAAAGACGTCTTCGCAGGTACGTGGGAGTCGCAAACCGACAACAATGATATCGTGATGCCAGATGGTTCAAGAGGCGGCATCCTTCAAGAACGGATTGTTCTAACATTCCAGCCCAGTCAGGGTCAGCACGGAATGCTTCAAACCATGAGTGTAAATGCCAAGGGTGATATGGCATTCAATGGCCTCTGCTATAACTGGGAGGTGACTACAGTTAAGGCAGGATTCTTTGGTAGTCCGGTTGCAAGATTCTACTATTATCCGACCGAATGCCCTAATGCTCCAGAGTATGGGAGTAACGCATATAAGATTATGCGTATTCGAATAGATAGTGAGCTGGCTATGGAAAGACCGGTCTACGAGTTTGTGATCAAGGACAAAGACACGCTTGTTCAGAAAAATGCTAGTCCGTTTCGCGGTCCTCACATTTCAACCGGCGACAAGGTGTGGCGGCGGGTAAAGTAAACGAACCGTTTTTTATTGGGGTTGGCCGATTCCTGCGGCACGGGCGGTAATCGCTGCAAGTGGTTGAACCCCGCTTAAAAGCCAAGCCGGAAGTCCCAAGTCGTTGGAAGACGGTTGCTGATTGATGAGATGATCCGAGTGCATCAGCCAAGACGTGGCAGGAGTCGGCGCTGGTCCAGCCACAACCAACCTCGGGTTTTGAGCGGTGGCCCGATCAAAAGGTTTTGAAGATAAAACCACCACCCCGCCTGTCGCTGTGGATGTGTTCGTGTGGGGCTGGTGTGGGGCAAGAGAAGGCAGGGTTCGGCAAGGATTTGGAGGCTCGCTTTATATGGCGAGGAAACGAGGATATGCCTTCCGTTGCCCACTGTTGCCCAAAGACTGAACGACACGGTTTTGAGGCGGTTGACTTCCCGTGGGGGTACTTCGACAGCCGTATCTCTCGCATTCGCGGGGGATACGGCTGTCTTCTTTTTCCCAGAGGGCTTCAGATGGCCTCTGACGGCACTTGAGTGTGCCGGGTAGTGTGCCGGGTAAATCGTCGCAGTTTCGAAGTCGTTCTCGGTCAGCATGAGGTAGTGGTCCTCGGCCACCCCACGTGAGTTCCCCAGCCATGCGTGGATTTGACGTTCTCCCCAGATTCTCTCTCTGGACGTGGTGCTGTTGAAGGGGGACAGGTCAAACTGAGCGTTCCCCAAAAACGCTGCTGGGAACATAAACCAAGAGTCGTCGTTGGGAAGACCGCCGAGCACATAGCCATAGAACGCACCGCCCTCCGCGTACGTTTTTGTGAAGATAGCCTCCGGTGGGATCAGATCGCCCAACCAGTCGAACGCCTTCAGACTGTCGCCCGCGATGTCGTATGAGTGGTCGATGTGTGATCCGCTGGCACGCACCTCACTCACCCCAGACGAAGACCTCCGAGACGCCGCTTCGGGCCTTGCCGCGGTGTGTGAATGTGATGCGGATCTTCGCCGCATCGACCGGGGTGAACGAGACGGAGTTCACTATCCCGCCGACCGGCCTGTTCGGTGAACGGCGCTCGGCATGTGGATTCTCCCAGGCCTTGCCGTTCCACAGTTCGACGAGGAACGCTTCGGGCGGTTGGACGCCACCGCCGTCATCGTAGATCGCGAGTTCGACGCGGCCTACGCGCTTCGGAGTCCCAAGGTCGATTTCCAGCCAGTCCGTCGCGTTCGGCGATTCGTAACTCGTCCAGCGGTTCGGCGGGTTGGGCAGGAA
>Ga0164295_10002756_pt1 | contig 14306 bp, 10 predicted proteins | sample GEODES006metaG_FD_111798 | JGI IMG/M metagenome (GOLD analysis project Ga0164295, IMG submission 111798) | Oligotrophic lake water microbial communities from Sparkling Lake, Wisconsin, USA - GEODES006 metaG | ecosystem: Environmental > Aquatic > Freshwater > Lake | place: USA: Sparkling Lake...
CGAGGGGGAATGGAAAAACCGGCCAATCAGCCTCTACGGTCGCAATGCCACCAGCGGCACCTATGGCTATTTCAAAGAAAACGCACTGTTCAAAGGGGATTTCAAGCCGACGGTCAAAGAGCAACCGGGGAGTTCGGCGGTGGTGCAGGCAGTGGCCAACGACAAGTTCGGCATCGGGTACAGCGGTATCGGTTATCGCACGGCCGACGTTCGCGCCATCGCGCTGGCCCCCAAGCCGGGCGCGCCGGCGATCGCCCCCGAACCGCAGTTCGCCTACAGCGGTGAGTATCCGCTGGCCCGCTTCCTCTATCTGAGCGTGAATGCCAAGCCGGGCACGCCGCTCGATCCGCTCCGCCGTGAATTCCTCCGCTACGTGCTCAGCGGCAGTGGCCAGGCCGATGTCAAGAAAGATGGCTACCTGCCAATCACCCCACCCATTGCCAAGCGGGCTCTGGAAAGCGTTGGCTTGCAGACGCCGTGATCTTCGCTTTCCGCCTGTTCGACATTTCATTTTCTGGTTGAACCCCTGACACTCGTGGCTTCCGAACCTCGGACACTCCCCCCGGGCATGCAATCGAAGGCCACATTCACCGGCCGATCTCGCCCCCGTACCACCCGCTCCTGGGTGCGGTTCGGAGATGGCTTGGCGCGTGCCGTCATCACGCTCGGTGGCATCGGCACGATTGCGGCCGTGCTGCTGATGGGGGTATTTCTGCTGGCGGTGGCCCTGCCGCTGTTTCGCTCGGCGCGGATTCTCTCGCAGCAGACAACCCCATTATCAACTTCCACGGCCCGGCGGGTGGCTGCTCTGGGATCGGACGAAACCGGCTCGGTCGGTTGGGTTCTAGATTCGACCGAGGAGGGGGATGGCCTCCTGACTGCCTTCCATACGGCAACCGGCGAAAAACTCACCTCCCGCCCCCTCGCCGGGGGCGGACTCGCAGAGGCGACTTGCCTGCGGATCGTGCCTGGGCAGTTGTTGGCGGCGGTGGGATACGCCGATGGGGCATTCCGCCCAGCCCGGATTGGGTTGGAGTCGGAGTTTGTAGACGACGCGGCGCTGCCGGCCGGTTTGGAGTTGAAGCCCGGCGAGGCACGGGAAATCGATGGAACAGTTCTCCTCCATGACGAGAGCGGCCGCTACGCAAAACTGCGGCTGATTGCCGAAACCACCGCCGAGCCATCTCGGGAACTCAGCGCCCGGGTGATCGACATCGACATCACCCAACTCGCTGCCGGGCCGCTGTTGGCGGCGCTCGATGCCACCGGAGGGGTGCGGGTGGAGACGGTCTCATCGCGGCGCAACCTCATGACCGATGCCGTGGTCACCACGTGTTCTGGGGCCACGCTGGCCCCGGTTGAGCCTGAGGCCGAGGGAGCCTCCCCGGCCCTGTTTATCCGCCTTTCAGAACTGGGCGACCAACTGTTTGTGTTCACCGCCAGCGGCATGGCCCGGCGCTATGCCATCCGCTCGATCGAGTCACCCCAGTTGATGGAATCGTTCGATGCGGCGCCTGGAGATGCGGGGATCGCCATGGTGACGCGGCTGTACGGGGGAAATGCCCTTGCCGTCGCCGACACCTCTGGGGCGGTGCGAATCTTCTATGCCACGCGGGTTCCTCAGACGCGCGCCCCAGATGGACTGAAGATGATGGTGGCCAAGGCCTTCGCCCCGGCGCGGCAGCCAGCCGCCATCACCGCCATGGCGGCATCACCGCGGTCGCGGCTGTTTGTTGTGGGCGATGCGACAGGAACAGTTCGGGTCCTGCAATCGACCCATCAGTCGACGCTGCTCACCGTTTCGGCTGTCGGCAGCGGACTGCTCAAGGGTCCCCCCGTGGCGCTGGCGGTGAGCCCCCGGGAGAAGGTGTTGCTCGCCGCCGATGGCCGCGGGGTTGCCGGCTGGGGCTTCGATGCAGCCTATCCGGAGGTTTCGGCCGCGTCGCTGTTTGGCAAGGTGTGGTACGAAACCTATCCGGCGGAGGTGCATGCCTGGGAGACGACGGGGCATGAGTCGTTTGAGCCGAAGTTCGGCTTCATGCCGCTGGTCTTTGGCACCATCAAGGCGACCTTCTATTCGATGGCTTTTGCCACCCCGATCGCCATCCTGGCCGCGATCTATTCCAGCCAGTTTCTCCAGCCACAGTGGAAGTCGCGGCTGAAGCCGACGATCGAGATGATGGCCAGTCTGCCGAGCGTGGTGCTCGGGTTTGTGGCGGGACTGATCTTTGCTCCTGTCGTGGAACACTGGTTGATGGTGGTTGTGACCGGCTTTTTTGTCATTCCGCTGACGCTGCTGCTGGGCGCCCATCTCTGGCTGTTAATGCCGGCTGGATGGCGGGTCGGAATGGGCCGCTGGCGATTTCTTCTGGTGGGAGCGGTGGTGCTGCCGCTGGGCGGGCTGGCCGCGCTGGCTGTGGCGCCGCTGCTGGAACGCTGGCTCTTTGCCGGCGATCTCCGCGGCTGGTTGGAGGGACGCGACGGGAGCGGGCTGGGGGGATGGGTGCTGGCGCTGTTTCCCTTGGCGTCCGTGGTGGCGATGCTGTTTTGTGGGCGAGTCATCAATCCCTGGTTGCGTCGCGAGAGTGTGGGATGGTCACCGCGACGAGCAGCGATCGTGTCGCTGGCAACGTTTCTGGCCGGGGTGGCGGTGGCGCTGGTGATAGCTCTGGCGGCCGCGACATTCCTCGATGCGTTGCGAATCGATGCCCGCGGGGGGGTGTTTGGCACCTATGTGCAGCGGAACGCCATGATCGTCGCCTTCGGGATGAGTTTTGCGATCATCCCCCTCATTTTCACGATTGCCGACGACGCCCTCTCGAGCGTGCCGGAGCATCTGCGCAGCGCCTCGCTGGGGGCCGGGGCCACGCCCTGGCAGACGGCGGTGCGAGTCATCATGCCGGCGGCTGCGAGCGGTCTTTTTTCGGCAGTCATGATCGGCTTGGGGCGCGCCGTCGGCGAGACGATGATCGTGCTGATGGCAGCCGGCAACACACCGCTGATGGACTGGAGCCTCTTCAATGGCTTCCAAACTCTTTCCGCCGCCCTGGCCACCGAATTGCCCGAGGCGGCCCGGGGCAGCGCCCACTACCGCGTGCTCTTTCTGGCCGCGCTCACGCTGTTTGCCATGACGTTCGTCTTGAACACGGTGGCGGAAATCATCCGGGAACGCTTTCGGAGGTCGTCGCATGAGCTCTGAGCGGCAGCGTCCCCGGCGCTTGCGGTCGGCCCATTCGAATCTCAGCGCCCACGGCGAGCCTTGGGTTTGGCTGACGGCCGGCTCGCTGGCGCTGGCAATCGCGATGATCACGGGCCTGCTCTGTTTCATCGCGATCCGCGGGGCCGCCACATTCTGGCCTGTCCCGCTGGAACTGGTGGAGCTGGCCGATGGCAGAAAAGTGCTGGGGGAAGTGACCGACCGGCAGATGGCTGTGCAGGCCGGCAGGGAAACACCTGAGCAGGCCGCCCGCCGGCTGGTGCGCACCGCCAACTTTGAATTCACCGGAAACCACTACGAATGGATCGACGAGTCGGCCATCACGGCGACCACGCTCCCGGAGTGGGCCACGGCAGTCGATCGGTTGGAGGGAGGCCGCTTCCATGGATTTCCCCGGCGGCTGATGCATGGGGAAGAGGTTGTGGCAGCAGGTGCCGAGGGTGTCTGGGAGGAATTTGAGCGGATTCATCCGGCCGCCAGGGAACGGTATCGCGCTGCTCGGTGGGTCGACAAACATGAACGGGGTGTGTTGCAGCGACGCCTGCGCGCGGCCCGGTTGGACGTCGTGCAGGCGGGACTCTCCAGCGGGTTGGAGAGCCGGCAGCACACCGAAAGCGTCAAGCGGGAGAGCGAGGTCGTCGCCGCCGTTGAACTGGAGGAAAAGGTTCTCGACCAGAGAACCGCCAGCCTGCGTGCCCAGAACGCTGGGTGGGGTGTGGAATTCGAGACGCCTGGCGGGGAGAAGACGATCCTGCCGCTCGATTCGATCGTGCGCGCCTGGCAGCCCAATCGGCTCTCCCTGGGGGGCAAGGCACAACTCTACGGTGCGCGGTGGGGGGAGTTTCTGGCCGATGACCCGCGGGAGGCCAACAGCGCCGGCGGGGTGTTTCCGGCGATCTGGGGCACGATTGCCATGACGCTCATCATGGCGGTTTTTGTGGCCCCGTTCGGCGTGCTGGCGGCACTCTATCTGCGGGAATATGCCACGCGGGGGCCGGTGACAGCGGCAGTGCGCATCGCCATCAACAATCTGGCCGGTGTGCCGAGCATCGTCTACGGCGCCTTCGGCCTGGGTTTCTTCTGCTATTTTCTCGGGGCGGGGATCGACGGAGTGTTTTTCCGGGCCAGTCTGATTGCCGATAACCAGCCGACGTTTGGCACCGGAGGCTTGCTCTGGGCCTCGCTGACTCTGGCACTGCTGACGTTGCCGGTGGTGATCGTGGCCACGGAGGAGGCGCTGTCGGCGGTGCCAAATTCGATGCGCGAGGGTTCCTATGCCTGTGGGGCGAGCAAGTGGCAGACGATCCGTCGCATCGTGCTGCCCAGAGCGCTGCCGGGCATCATGACCGGCCTCATCCTCGCCATGGCCCGCGGTGCTGGCGAGGTGGCCCCTCTCATGCTCGTGGGAGTGAAGAAAATAGCCCTCGATCTGCCGATCGACGGAACGTTCCCCTTCATTCATCCCGAGCGGGAGTTTATGCATCTGGCCTACCTGATTTACGATGTCGGGTTCCAGAGCCCCAACAGCGAGGCGGCCAAGCCGATGGTCTTCACGATCACATTTCTGTTGGTGGCGATCATCGCCCTGTTGAACCTCACTGCCATCTGGATTCGTTCAAGGCTGCAGCGAAGGTACGTTGCCCAGCAGTTCTGAAGTAGGCTGAGCAATCCCGACACCGACCCTTCTGCTGATTCTCATTCCAACCCACAATCGCCATGGAGAGCGAACAGACCACCATGGAAATAGCGAAAAAAAACGGGTCAGGGAGCGGGCGGACTCCGGATGCTGGCGGCGAAGCCGTTGCGGCAGACCGACTGCTGGCCGTGGCGGCGGGGCGGGAGGTGCCCTCGGAGGTGCATGAGCAGGTGCTCCGCGAACGCCCGGTGCTGGAGGTGGATCGGTTCAATCTGTGGTATGGGGCCAAGCAGGCCCTGCACAACATCACGATGCCGATCCCCCACAACCACGTGACGGCGCTGGTGGGGCCGAGTGGCTGCGGCAAATCGACGCTGCTCCGCAGCGTCAATCGTCTCAATGACTTGGTGCCCAGCGCCCGCACCACCGGCACGATGCGACTCAATGGCGATTCCATCTACGATCCGCGGGTGGATGTCATCGAATTGCGCAAGCGAATGGGCATGGTGTTTCAGCGTCCGAATCCCTTTCCGATGAGCATTTACGAGAACGTTGTCTATGCCCTGCGGATCGATGGCGAGGGGAATCGAGGCATTCTCGATGAGGTATGCGAGATGTCGCTGCGGGGAGCGGCGCTGTGGGATGAGGTTAAGGATCGGCTCAAGGACAGCGCGCTGGGGCTGTCGGGGGGGCAGCAGCAGCGCTTGTGCATCGCGCGGGCCATCGCAGCGGAGCCTGAGGTGCTGTTGCTCGACGAACCCTGCTCCGCACTCGATCCGATCGCCACCGGCAAGGTGGAGGATCTCATCCAGGAATTGCGGGGGCGGTATTCCGTGCTGATCGTCACGCACAACATGCAGCAGGCCAGTCGCACCAGCGACTACACCGCGTTTATGTATCTCGGTCGGCTGATCGAATATGGACCGACGACGGAGATTTTCACGAAGCCGATCCTCCGCGAGACCGAGGCCTATGTCACCGGTCGGTTTGGTTGACAGCGGGCAGTGCCAAGGCGCTGCGACACGAGCGGGGCAGGAGTGTGATTGATCATGGGACGCCACATTGAACGGCAGATTGAAAGCCTCAAGGAGAAGATCCTGCGGGTGGGCACGCTCGTGGAGGAGGCGATCTCCAAGTCGATCACTGCGGTGATCAACCGCGACACGGCACTGGCGCAGCGGGTGCAGGCCAGCGACGAGCAGATCGACAGAATGGAGGTGGAGGTCGAGGAGGAGTGCCTGAAGATTCTCGCCCTCTACCAACCGGTGGCAGCTGATCTGCGCTTCGTGGTGGCAGCCTTGAAGATCAACAACGATCTGGAACGCATGGGTGATCTGGCAAAAAATATCGCCAAACGCGTCTCTCAGTTGGCCGGCGGGGAGCCGATCGAATTGCCGCCAGAGATTCGCATGATGGCCATGCAGGCCGAGGAAATGGTGCGGCAGTGTCTTGATGCCGTGGTGACGGCAGATCCAATCCTGGCCCGGCGGGTACGGGAGCAGGACGATGCCGTCGATGAGGCGCGGCAAAAAATTCGCCGCCGGATCCTCAAGGGCATTCAGGAACGACCGGAAAACCTCGAGAATCTGTTGCGAATCAACTCGATTTCCAAGCACATCGAACGCATCGCCGATATGGCTACAAATGTTGCCGAGGATGTGATTTACATGGTCGAAGGGGATATCGTGCGGCATCGGCTGGGAGACTGATGCGTCCCTGCTGCTGGCTCCCGGGCGGGCGATCGGCTGTGGCCCGGCCGGATGGAACCGAAGGGGCGATGACCGGTTCCACCCCCCTCTCAACGATCCTCGAGAAAAATCCTCCAGGCCCCTCTGGATTGAAGGCAGCCCGCTCGATTCCCTGCAGGAAAACGCCCCCGTCGGCGGCCCGGCTGGCATGTTCTGGGTCGCCCACCGCCGTATCCGACGGCGGACTCTGATTTCCACAGCCTGCTTTGGCATGGGGTGAGCAGATGCCCCACGCGGGGGTGGCTGCCAGACCGGCGGTGGCAAAAAGCAGGTGGGCATTCGGTCTGTCCCCGTGGTACGCTTTCCGCCCGGGGCGCGCGAAGGGCCGCCATGGATCGTCCGGCACCCAATGCCCTCCGGCGTGGGAAAAGTCGGAGAGGCCGTCGAAGCCCAGCGTCTTCCGGAGAGAGGCCGTCCTGCGAGAGAAAGTCTGGAGCATGCCCGCACGTCATCTGTTGGCCCTGATCGTATGTCTCTGTTTCGCGCTTGGACAAAGCGCCGGACGAGCGTTTGCTGAAGATTCGGTGCTGGTCAACATTACCGGTCCGCTCGCGGCGAAATTGGGGGAGAGAATCTCCTTTGAGGTGGAACTGGTCAATCGCTCCGGCAGGACGCTGGAGAAGCTGCGGGTTGTCGACTACTTTGACAAGGGCTTTCATCACGAGGCGTCGGCCAGCCCGATTGAACAGAAGGGCACCATCGACCTCGCCGCCGGCACCGCCCGACGGATCACGCTCGACTTTCTCACCGATGAACCGGGCCGGCAGTGCCATCGGGTGGAGATTCTGGATCAGGCCCATCGCTATATGGGGGGTGCGACGGAGTGTGTGCTGGTGAGCGCACCAGTCGCGCCGCCGACGGCGACCGCTGCCCCCCAGGCGGCTCTGCCTCCGTCGGTGGTGCAGCCGTCAGTGGTTCAGCCGCCGATGGCCGTTCCTCCAGCCGCTTATGCAGGACCGCCGCCGGTGGCGGTGCCGCCGGCCCCAGTCGTCATCCCGCCAGTGGCTCCTGCGCCCGCCTTTCCGCTGAGCCCGGCTCCCGTTCCGTCGCCCCAGCCGATGGTCGCCACGGCGGTGGCTCCCCCGGCGGTACCGTCGCTCGCCTTGGGAATGTCTGGTCCCAATGAACTGACCGTCGGGGGGGTGGGTGAGTTTGTGGCCACGGTTCGCAACACCGGTCTGGCCCCCTCGGGGCCGACCAAGCTGGAATTCAACTGGGACGATTCCTACGCGCCGCTGGAAGCCTCTGACGGGTATAAGCTGGGGCCGAGTTCCGTCACCTGGTCACTTCCCTCGATCGAGGCAGGGGGCCAACTACGGCGCCAGATCAACCTCCGCAGCCAAGCCCCCCCCGGCCTGCGCGGTGGGCAGTCGACACGGGCCTGTGTGCGCGGAGTGTTGAGCGAACAGGCCGGGGGAGTGATGGTCGCGGACGAATCGTGCGTGCTCATCAAATCGAACGCTCCGCCAAAGCGAACGCCTCGGGAGGCGGGGCTGCGGGTTTCAGTGGCGGATTGCGACGACCCGGTTCAGACCGGGGGAGCCACCACGCTCGTCTGCACAGTTTCCAATGGGGGTGTCTCTCCTTCAGGTCGCCTTGATGTGGTAGTGATCCTTCCCGATCAGGGCCGGCTCGTGGGCGATCCCACCCCGTCGAGAGTGCGCATCGAGGGGCCGAATGTGACGTTTGATCCGCTCGCCTCGCTGCCACCCGGTGGGCACGCGGTGTTTGAGTTGACATACCGCATGCCGGTCGGCGGTGTGGGGAAGGCGACGGCCATCGTCTCTGGCCCCGAAATCGAAGGTTCGATGGAATCGAGTTGCGCGACAACCTTTCTGGCCCCCTGATCGGTCTGGCATCCCCTCTCCCCACAACCGGCACAACCGTTGTGTTGCGTGTCAGTGCCAGTCTCGGCACCCCTCCCGCAGGTCCGGCGGGTAAAGTGTCGATGCATGCTGGGGTACCGGTGCGTTTGGGGGCAGGAGCGCAGGGGCATGCTTGTCATCGCTGCGAATTGGTCGATTTCCGACGGCACGCTGGTGGGAGCGAACGGACACCGGCCATGGCAGACGCTGGTCGCCGAGGTGCGGCGGATTGCGCTGCGGTCCGGATTCCGCCGGGACGGCGCCTATCGACCAGTGGAACAGGTTGACGTTGTGCTGGCGGGTGACACGTTCGACTGGTTGCTGAGTCGGGAATGGCTCGGCTCCGCCCGCCCGTGGCACCCGTCACGTCGCGCCGCAGGCATTCGGCAGCGGGTGAGGGAAGGATCTCTGCGTCGGGGCACCGCGGCCCTGCTCGGGGTGGTGCGACTCGCGCGACGCGGGCTGCATGTGCCGTTGGCCAACCGCCACTTTCGGCCGGTGGTGGGCAGCCGTGTGACGGTGCCGGTGAGTGTCACGCTGCTCGCTGGAGACCGCGATGAGGAGTTGGCAGACGCAGGGGGGCGGGAGATTGCCGAGCGGTTTGGCGTGGGAGTGGGATCCGTCTGGGCATCGCGGGGCGTGTCGGTATGGCATGGGCAGGATTTTGACCCGCTCTGCGGTCCCTCCCGCGCGGAGGGAGGGCCTTCCTTGGCGGAGAGTTTGCGGGTCGACCTGCTGGCCCGATTTATCGCGGCGCTGGCTGACTGCGGAGCCGCCGTGGGCCAGCAGCGATGGCTGGTGGCGGCGTTGGCCCAAGCCACCCCGCTGGGCATGCCCGCCATCCTGTCGGCGTGGCGTCGCTTCCGGCCCGAAGCCGAATGCTGCCGCCAGAAGGTGGCCACGCTCTGGCGCCGAGCCGTGGAGGGGTGGCATCGGGAGTCGCGGCAGTCTGCGTTCTGCCAGGAATGGGACTTCGATGTGGTGGCGGAAGTGGCCGCCTGGATGGAGTCTGCGGGGAAGACTGATTCCCATCCCCTGCATGACTGGCTGGGAATCGATCGACGCTCTCTTCCCGCGGGCCCGGCCGGCACGCTGGTTCTGGGACATCTGCCGGTGGGGCTTTCGGCTCTGGCGCCAGGGAGCGGACGCCGCGTGTGCGTGGGGCCGCGGGAGAGTTCGCCTCAGGCGGGTGACCAGCGGTTCGAGGGAGCGGGAAGCATCGCGCTGGCGGGAGGAGAAGCCCTGCCCCCCGGATTGGACGTGCCCCCCCCGGGAGTGGCCATTTTTGCCGATGACGAATGCGGTGGCCTGGCCCTGGCTCCGTGTGGTGCCGCCGTAGAGACCGTGCCAGAATGGGACGCAGAATCGCTCGTTTGTTGCGGCCCGCAGCCTCTCCGAGAGGATACGATTCGGATCGTGGATGCCGCCTGACACGGAGGGTGTTTGGGCGGGATTGTCCGGCGCAGTGTGCGCCGGGCATCGCCTCCTGTGATCCCACGCTTCGCTCCCCAGCCAGGGTCCACCATAGATGTCCGCTGACACATATGCCTTTGAAATCAGCCTTCACCGACTGGCCGAGGAGGCTGTCGAAGGGGATCCCTACACCGACGTCTGGGGCACATGGCCGACCCTCGCCGTGCCGAGGGAGTCTCTTGCCGCTCCCTTGGCGCGAGGGTTTGACGAAGCGTTTGCGGCGCTCGACCGAGTGGAGCGGATGTTTGCCGAGCCGGATGGGTCGTTTGTTTGGGCGAGCCCGCGGGAGGGCACATTTTGGCAGGTGGATGGCAATGCCTGCGAGCGGGATGGCCGGGTGCTTTTAGTCGACATGAAGGGGAGTTGCCCGCCGGCGGAGTTCGATCGGCTCCTGGAGGTGTGGGGCTGGCCAGCGGAGTCGGTCATGATGCATCTGGTGCGCCCGGCGGTGTTTCTCAGCGAGGCCACGTTTCGCCGGCACGCGGCCGCCCGGGGGGATGCCGGGGGTGGGAGAGATTTGCGGCCCTGGTGAACCGGAGAATCTGGCAGGATATGTGGCCTGTTCCGTGAATCCGCGGAACTCCTCCCGAAACGGTCGATACGAAAAAGCGGGTGGACGGTCGGGCTCTCGACACGACGGAGCAGATTCCATGGCAAGTGGCACTTTCCGCGGCACGGTGGTCTGGGGCAGGCGCAGCAGAGGCTGGGCATGGCTGGGGTTGGTCTGCCTGGCTGGGGCGGGGCCGGTTTGCCCGCCGACATTCGCCGGCGACGAGTCGCTGGCGGTGGCCAATGCTTACGGAGTGGGCGTGCATGCCTATTTCGACTGCGATTACCAGGGCAGCTACGACGCCATGACGGCGGCGATCGAGGCCGGCACGAACGATCCGCGGGCCTACTACTACCGTGGTTTGGCCGCAGCAAAACTCGGACGCGACAGCGAGGTCGAGGCCGACTTTGCCGAGGGAGCCAACCGGGAGGCGACCACCGCCGGCAGCATGGCGATCTCGCGTTCGTTGGAGCGCGTGCAGGGGGCCGATCGACTGCGGCTGGAAAAATTTCGGGCCCGGGCCCGCGTGGCGGCGGTGCAGCGCGACCAGGCCGCCACCCGCTCCCGCTATTCAGGCATCGATGTGGCGCCCACCGACGCGCTGAGAACCAGGCGACCGGCCCCGATTTCGGCCCCACCGGAGCCAGTCCCTCCCCCGGCTCCCCAGCGGAAGACGGATCCTTCCACTGAGGACGTCCGGCGGCCACAGCGTCCCGTCGGTGAACCGCGGCCTGACCCGATGGATGGGCCGGTGGAGGAGCCGGCTGTCGACGCCGATCCGTTTGCAGCACCCCCGGAAGATACGCTGCTCAGTCCGGAGGCAGACGACACTGCCAATCCGTTTGGCGATGAGCCGCAGAGCGATGCGGAGGCAGATCACCGCGACCAGATGAATGAATCGCTCGATGCCCAGCGCCGCGATCGGTTCGACCAGCGCGATCAGCAGCGTGAGTCGCTCGATGCCCAGCGGCGGGATGGCTTTGACCAGCGGAGTCAGCAGGCCGAGCGGGAGGCAGCTGCCGGCGGGCTGTGACAGCCCCGGCAGAGAGCCCCGCGGCGGGAAGGGGCTCGGTCGTCATTCGCTCTGGTTTCCTCGGAGAGCATGGCGCCAGTTGACCACGACGGCGCCCCGATGGAAAACGGTCAGGGACGGCCTGTTTCACGGGCCGCATTCTGTTCGGGAGGAAATGCGATGGCGACTGAGATTGCGGCAAGGCTGGAAGCGGAACTGGCCCGTGCGGCCTTTGTCGATCCCCACTCCCACATCGATCCGCACGCCCCGGCGGCCCGATCCCTCTCCGACATTCTCGGCTACCACTACTACACCGAACTGGTCCATTCCGCGGGCGTGCCGCGGAACTCGATCGAGGGTGCAGGGCTTTCGGCCGAGGACCGTGTGGCGAATATCGTGGCGGGGCTGGGTGCGCTCACCAACACCATCCAGTATGCCTGGTTGATGGAGATCGCCCGTGAACTGTTCGGGTTTACGGCCGATCACCTCACCTCCTCCAACTGGCACGATCTTCAAGCACGGGTGAGCGAGCGGACAGCCACGCCCGGATGGGCCGATTCGGTGCTCCGCTCCAGCCGCATGGAGGCAGTGTTCCTCACCAACGATTTTGATGATCCGCTGGAGGGATTCGATCCAGCCACCTACGTTCCCTGCCTGCGGGTCGATGAGTTGGTGTTTCACCTCGGCAAGCCGGGCGTGCTGGAGCGTCTCGCGACGAGCAGCGGAGTTGGAGTGACCGACATCGCCTCGCTGCATGCGGGCTTGGCGGCCACGGCGGAGCGATTCGTGCGGAGAGGGGCGCGGGCAGCGGCGATTTCACTCCCCCCCGATTTTCGGCCGCAGCGGGTGGAGCCGGGGGCTGCCGGGCGGGCCTTCGAGGATATCCGCCGCCATGGGCCCCAGGCTTCGGCCGAGTCACGCGGCGTGATGGCTGCCGATCTGTTCTGGACTGTCGCCGAGTGCTGCGATCAGCAGCGAATCCCGTTTGATCTCATGATCGGCGTTCGCCGTAGCATCTATCCCCGCGGCGTCTATCAGGGGCAGGACCTGCTCGACGGCCGGCTCTCTCTGGCCGAATACGCCCCGCTGTTCAATGCCTTTCCCCGCGTGGCATTTCCGGTTTCGGTGCTGTCTCAGCCGCTCAATCATGAGTTGGTCAGCTACGCCTGGATCTTCCCCAATGTCTATCCCTTCGGCCATTGGTGGTATGCCAACACCCCCTCAAGCATCGAGCGGGATCTGGAACAACGCATCGAAGCGGTGCCCCGCACCAAACTGCTCGGCTACTACAGCGACATGTACAAGCTGGAGTTTGGCTATCCCAAATTCGCGATGTACCGGCGGGTGCTGGCCAAGGTGCTGGCCGGCCGGTTTGTCGAGGAGCGGGGCTGGAGCGAGGAGCAGGCCCTGAGCCTGGGGCTCGATCTGCTCGTAAACAACACGCGACGCGTGTTCTATTCCGCCGGCGAGCCAGCCGCGGAAAGCTGAAATCCGACCGCTGCCAACAGCGCCCAGCCAACCAGCAGCAGCACGCCACCGATCGGCACGATCGCTCCGAGCCATTTCAGGCCGGAGAGGGCCAAGAGGGCGAGGCACCCGCTGAAGATCAGCGTGCCGACAAAGAAACTCCAGCCGGCGGCGTTGAGCAAGCCACGCAGCGCCTGCGCCTGCGGCAAGCTTGTGGTGATCGCCACCACCAACAGCACCACCGCGTGGAACAGGCAGTAGCGGACGGCCGTTTCCCAGTTGGCAGATTGGCCGTTGGCTTCGAGCAGCCCCTTCAGGCTGTGGGCTCCGAACGAGCCGGCCGCCACAGCCAAGCCGCCGAGAACTGCTCCGCAGATAAATAGAGTGCGTGTCATGGGGAGAGGCGGCCGAACTTTATGGACGGTTCACGCCGAGGATTTTCTCCTCCTCTTCTTCCTGAATGATAATGCGCGGCGTCACCATCAGCATCAGGCTGTCGGTCGTGCGGCCCATGCCCACGTTCTTGAAGAGCCGGTTGATGTAGGGAATCTTGGAGAGGATTGGCACGCCAAACTCGTTGCGCCCCTCGCGGAGCCGCTTGATACCACCGAGGAGCACGGTGCCGCCGTCCGGCACGCTGACGGTGGTCGTGACGGTTGTGAAGATGAATTCCGGCAACTGGATCGTGGTGCCGTTGGAGCGGGTGGTCTGCTCATTGGAATTCTTCGCCTGCACGCCGAGCGAGGCCCCCAGCGGAGCCTTGCCACCCTGCCCCACGCCGCCGTCGAGCCCCGATTTTTCATCGGTGCTCTTGGTTGATGTGGAACGGGATCCTTCAAACTGGAATTCCTCGACCTTGCCGATCTGGGAGAAGAAGGGAACGAGCGTCAGCCGCACAAACCGCCGATCGCTCGAGACGACTGCCTGCACGTTGACGGCGGTCCCCTCGGAGAGGACGGTGATCACCGGTTGCTGGGCGGCGGCAAAATCGCCGACCACCGGCACCACGCTGGTCACGAATGGCCGCTGGGTGGTGTCGGAAACAAAGGCGTTCTGGCCGTTGAAGAGCGTTACCTTCGGCGCCTGCATCACGTTCGACCGGGTGTTGCCTTGGGCAGCCTGAATGAGGAAGTAGGCTTCGATGTCGCTGAGAATTGCGAAGCCGAAGTTGGCAGCCGAGGTGGCCGGATCAGGCAGACCAGGGAGGGCCGGCACCGTGGCGCTGCCGAAGCTGTTCTGCCGGAAGGGAACCGAGTAGAAGTTTTGCTGTCCCACGCCACCCGAGTGAGCCACTCCAGGGCTGCCGGTGTTCGTCAGGCCGATCACCTGCGACGGTCC
>Ga0164295_10002757_pt1 | contig 14304 bp, 31 predicted proteins | sample GEODES006metaG_FD_111798 | JGI IMG/M metagenome (GOLD analysis project Ga0164295, IMG submission 111798) | Oligotrophic lake water microbial communities from Sparkling Lake, Wisconsin, USA - GEODES006 metaG | ecosystem: Environmental > Aquatic > Freshwater > Lake | place: USA: Sparkling Lake...
AAAATAGGTTGTAAATACAATTTATTTTCTATTGTATCAATCATTAACCTACTTGGTTTTTCTGTTGGTAATAAATGTATGTTTTTCATTCTTCTGATTTAAAGGTTAATTATTTCTTGTTTTACTTGTTCATAGTATTCTATTTCATCTGAAAGTGCATTTCCAAATTTTAACGAATACAATACTTTAATAATCTCATCAACTGCCTTCAATGCACATTGTTTAGCTGTTGGGTAATGAATTACGGGATATTGTTTTATATCCATATTCATATTCATAAAGGATTCAATCATCTCTTTTGCTTTTTCTTTTGGTGTCATACTATTCTGATTTTAATTGTTAATAAATTCAGCACCAATAGCATCTATTTCTTCAATAGTCATTACAGATTTTACAATAGATGGTATGTTTATATTATCCACACCATTTTTGATTGGAAACAATAAAGTTTCAAAATCAAGTCCATTGCTATAAATAACTTTGTAGCCAGTTTTACCTTGCTCTTTGTTAGTGTATCTTTCAACACTTTGTAAAAATTTGTTTTCCATTTTTTTTGTTTTTTAATTTTTTATTTTTTAATTTCTTATACAAACTTAAACAATCTATTTTTATTTGAAAAGTATTTTTAGTTAAAATGGGGGTAAACCCCTATGAGAATTAGTATAAATACTGTTCTTTATATTTGTAATTTTCAAACTTTTTGTTTTTACTAATTACTCTCCACCTTATTGTGGCCATTGAGATATTAAGTGTTTTGGATGCTTCACCAGCCGATCTGTATTCAACATCATCAATTATTATAGGTATATTTTGTTCTCCGTGATATTTTCCTTTCTTACCTTCACTTAATTTCTTTTTTGTTTCCTCGGAATGTTGTTTACCAAAAAATGGATTCTTATCTTCACTTCTGGGTCTACATTTATTACAGTGAGTATGACCGTAACCAATTTTTTTACCACATTCACAATAAACAAATGATACACCACCTTTCCAATTTGGATTTTGATTTCCGTTATAATCTCTTCTATTTTCTGTCATTTTTTGAACAACGTGTTCTGGGATTTTTTTATTTTTCCAATAACCTTCTTTACCATACATTGGGTTTTTTTCACCTAAAATCATTTCAGATCTTCTTTTTCTTTCTTCAACCGAAATATTCTCCCAATATTTTTTTGCCAATTGTCTCTGTTTTTCAACCCATATATCATCGTAACTTATAAATTCAGATAAATCACCACCAGTACCACCTTCTGTAATGTTATAACCAAACTTGGTAGTTTGTTTATTTTTAATCCAAAAAATTTCTTTAATGTTAAGTTCGTCTTTGTTAGAACATTCCTCAAGAATTACTTTTGTAAAATTTTCTAATCCATATTTTTTTATGGCTAATTTAATTAACTTTCCACTACCAAAATATTTCTCAAAAGAATTACCACTATATTGTCCAATATATGATTTACCATTTATTTTATTTTTTATTTCATAAACTATAAACTTTTTCATATTGACTTACTTTAAGGTTTATCCTTTAATATAAATATCGTCAAATGCTGAAAAATTAATTTGAGAGTGGCATTTTTATGGATGGGTGTGATTGGTAATTTTCCAACGTAAAGAAATCCGGTCTAAATTTTTCAATCTTTTCAGTAAATGGTATCTCACCAACAAGTTCTTTATCCATTAGATAGTGAAACTCGTCCAGACACAATAATTTTGGTAGTGGGTATGGTTCTCTACCAATCTGTTCTTTAACACCTTCAATTTGATTAAGATAAATGTGGCAATCACCCATATTCGCAATCAATTCATCCGGAATCATATTTACTTCTTTTGCTATTATCGTTAAAAGTAATGCGTATGATGAGATATTAAATGGGGTCCCCAATGGGACATCTTGCGATCTGGCATTGTACATTAAAGAGATTGCTCGTTTGGGGATGTTTGCCTGATTTACATCTAATTCTGCCAAACTACATTCATACCAACCTGCATTATTTGTTTGGATTTTTTCTACACCGTATATTTCAACTCTTTCCTCCAAACTCAACTCTCTTGTATAAACTTGAAATCCATAATGACAAGGTGGAAGAACTTGGTTCGGTAAATCTGCGGGATTCCACGCTGACACAAGTATCCTACGTGAATCTGGGTTTGTTTTAAGGTCGTTGATTAGGTTTGCGATTTGGTCTATTGGCCGTCTTTCATTTATGTCAAATGTAAAGTGTGTCTCTCCCTTATGAATATAAGATTTAGTTTCTATATCAGGTTTAATGTCCCAACTTCGCCACTGATGTCCATAAATTTTTCCCATATCAAACATTGAATCGTGGAAAGAATGATTACCGTCTTTTACTTTCTGTTTAACCTCTTCTATTGTGTATGGTTCTGAACAAATAGTTTTGTAATTTTTTTCCCAATCACCGTCCCAGATTGTACAATTATTTTCCCATAAAAACCTAATATCTGAACTACCACGTAAAAACCAAATTAATTCCGTAACCATAGTTTTCCAGGCTATTTTCTTTGTTGTAAGAACCGGAAATCCCTCACTCATTTTATGACGGATCTGTCTACCAAAAACACTAATTGTTCCGGTCCCAGTACGATCCATTTTACGGGTTCCATGTTCTAAAATGTCCTGTAATAAATCTGTGTATTGCCTATCTAAATTATTCATAACTTTCAATTTTTGTATCGTTGTATGTGATTGTGATTGATTTGGTTGGGATGTTTCTTGTCGTTAATTTTGAATTTAACCAATTGTTATTTGGGACTTCAACACCATCAGTATATTCCTTTTCGTAAATTGATTTTCTTTCATCATTACTCAACTCTTGTTCTTCAATGGATAGTCCCCACTTTTCAGAGAACTCCAGATCTGTTTTACATTTGTTGATAAATTCTTGTTGCGTGTAGGAACGTTTGACTGTTTCATCCTCATAAAATTCATGTCCATCTTTATAGGACAGACAATAGTTCTTATAAGCCTCATTCAATAAGTCTGGTTCGTCTTTACCATAATGTTCTAATTGATTTTCGTTAAAAATATGTAATAATCCGTATTCATCCATTTCACCAATCACCCGGACTTCACCAGCAATTGTTTCAAATACACCTACGATTGTGCAAGGAAATTTATAACCTTTTGGTTTGTGAGCCTTGTCCCCCACTTTAAATTTTGTTTCTTTATTCATCGTTGTTTTTATTTGTATATTGATGGTCTTGAACCATTAAGTTTCTGACTCAATAATGTTTCCTTGAAACACTTAACAAATTCTTCTTTTATGTCTTCAACAACAATATCGTTACCGTACACCATTACATCTTTCTTAACCCTATCTTTCCAGTGATAGTTTGTTGGGTAGTTGTATAAAAGGAAGTTCTCCATTTCCTCCATAGTAAAGGAAAGTTCTATTTTAATTTGTTTACTCATTTTTGTTTTGGTTTAAATCATCAATTACTTCTCCTAAAGTCTGAAAAACGTGCGATGGGAGATTTGAATGTTTTTCTTTAAGATATTCTATTAAGTCAGTTAATATCTTTATGTTATTTTCTTCTTTACTCATCTTTCTTTTACTATTTAATACCAATTCCCTCTCCGTCAAGGTATATTAACTTTACTGTTTCACCATCACCTATAATTGTTAAAGTGGGATATTCATCATCAGGTACTGGATGTGTGGGTTTTATTTCATAACGATATTCATAACAAATTTTATCCACTTTATCAAGAAACTCTTTCATTTTATTTGTCATCTTTTAAATTTTGATTTAATTTTCATCCAAACTATTTCTGGATAATTCCGTAACCACCAAAAAAATATATAAACTTTTTTCATAATCTTTAATCGTTTACTACTCCTTTTCTATTTCTATTTCCGGTTTAACCTTACTTGATTTTTTAGTTGTTTCATCATCTGTATCGTCTTCAATAACAATCTTTATTGTTTCAGGAAAAAACATATTCATCCCAACCCCTAAATTCACCTCAATTACTTTTTCTTTTTTCATTTTTTTTCTTTTTTTTATCTATTAATTCTTTTAAAGTTCCCAGACATTCATCACAAAAAGGACGATTAATTCTTAATGAATCCATTTCTAATTCACAAACCAAACATTTTGGTGGATAGTTAACCATAACCTTTTTTTGTTTACTGGTATCGGTATCACCATATTTTTTTATTAGGTATTCACTCCAGGCTTCCTGTTTTCTACCGTTTACAAAGAACCAACCGCAGTTTAGTTCAAACCATCTTACAAATCTTTTCATAGAAAATTATTTATTTAAATTATGTGGATCAGAATCCAATGTGTCAGAAATCATCATCATAAGTAATGATGGTATACCAACAATAAGTGCTGGTATTGCAAGTAATACTGAAAGTATTCTTGTTGTTATATAAAGTATATTTTTCATTTGTATAAAATATAATAAATCAAAATTAGATATTCAAATTATAAAAACAACTTTTTTGATTGTTTTTCTCTGTGAAATTTAATTGCAAAACGATGAACTTCTTCCTGGATTTTACCAAATAAAGTAAAGTTTATATCATCTTTTATGTTAAACTCGGACCCATCAATTTTATGAATGATTGATGACTTGTGATTTGAATCTTTTGATATCGAAATAAGGTCAACCTGGTTTAATATTCCAAGATTTTCAAATACTCTTTTTGCAACACCTAATTGACCTTTACCACCATCAATGATTACAAGATCTGGAAGTTTTTGTTTTTCATCAATCAATCTTTTGAATCTACGGTTTAACACCTCATCAAATGATTGGTAGTCATCAACACCAGTAAAACTTCTAATAATGTATTTACGGTATTCTGATTTATCCGGAGTTTCATTTTTAAATCTAACTGATGCCGCAACATTTGAATCACCCTGGTTGTGTGAGTTATCAAACGCTTCAATTGATGCCGGAATGTTTTTAAGACCCAGAATGTTTTTAATATCAAAAGCTTTTTTGTTATATTTCTGTAATCTTATAACATTCAACTTACTATCAATACTTTCCAAACTTGTAAGTTTCGATAATTCATTGTTTGCTTTTTCAAACTCCATATTGTCTGAATGATACTTCATAGACTTCTTCAACTTTGTTTTAAGACTGGAAATATCAAGTGATAGAACTTTTTTCACATCACGAATAATCTCATTGTAATAAAACTTTTTGATGTTATTTACACAAGGTGCATTACATCTTCCCAAGTGAAATTCCAAGCAGGTCTTGAACTTTTCTTTTGTGATATTTTCTTCTGTTAAATCATAAGAACAACTACGAAGTTCAAAGACATCGTGAATAAGATTATAAATCTCACGACATAAGTTTCCAGATGTAAAATCAAGTGATAACCTATTGTCTTGTTTGTCTCTAACAATCTCTAGTTTTGGAAAATCTTCATCTGTAAAACACAAAGACCATTTTCTTGTCTTATCATCCTTTCCTTTGATGTTGAACTTTGGTTTGTATAACTTGATTAGCTCCTCTTCAAGGATGATTGCTTCTTGTTCTGATGATGTAATCTTGAACTCAACATCAACAATGTTTTCAACAAGAGTTTTTGTTTTACCAGTATGATTTTTTTGGAAATAAGATGTTACCCTTTTTGGTAAAAACTTGGACATACCAACATAGATGATTTGTTCTTTGTTGTTTTTGAACAAATAACATCCTGGATTTTTTGGTATGTCTTTAAGTTTATCGGAAATCATATTACAAAGATAAAATAAATTTGTTAATTTACAACATTATTTATCTTTTATAATTTTATATTTGTTTAGTTTCAACCATAGTAAAAAATCAAGTGCCGTCCATTTATTTGGGTCTAACTCACCTAATGGACCATCTCCAAACTGATCAATAAAACCTTGTAAATAATCTTGTTCTATTTCAAATCCACCTTTTTCACTTTCAACTATTTTAGTTCTAACCATTTCAATAGCACAAGGTTCACACTGAACGGACCTTTTATCTCCGTGAAATTGTTCTTTACAGGTTACGCATTTACACATATAGTCACCAGGTGCAAAACCACCTATTGGGTATTTTGTTTCTTCCATTATTGATTAAGTTCTTTTTGTAGACTACTTCTTTTATTATTTAGTATGGTTTCAAGTGGCCAAATAATATCGTATTGGTAACTATACCAATATTTGTCCGGTGTGTTTTTCATCAATTGTTTTCTAAAATTTCTAATTAAATTGTATGCCGTAATTGTTTGTTCGTATGTCTCACAAGAATCAATTACCTTTTCAATCCATTTTGATACGTCCCCGTAGTGTGCGCTTCTATTTTCCATTTTATAGTTTTTTTAGTATTAAACATCCGTTTGAATCTAATTTTGGTTTATCACTAGGTATACAAACACCTTTCTTGTTTATACCATCACAATTAGGATCCAGACATTCCATTTCAATCTCAACTTCTATTTCTGTTGGTTGGTATAACTTCATTGCTCTGTTGATACATTCTTTAGCAAATGCTTCAGTGAATGAATCTATAACTCCATCAAATCCGTTTCTAACTTGTTTATATATAACATCAACTACTCCAAATATCTCATCACAGTTTTGTTTGGATAAACCGTTAATCCTTTCCTTTGTGGATGTTGATGCGACAACAACACCCTTATCGTCTTCTAATAGATAATTTACATCGGTTTTTATTAATTTTCCATTATACCTAAATTTTCTACCAACAAATCTTGGAATATCAAAACTTTCATTTTCTACATCTTTTGATAATGGATTTTTCTCACCAGTTAATTCTTCATAATACGGATTTAATTCTCCGGTCTGTGGATCGTGTGTTGGTATTTTATTTTCCGAATTTTCCATTAAATAAAGATTTCATTTGATTCATTAATTGGATCTGGTTTGTTTCCAATTCTTTAACTTTTTTCTTTTCTTCTTCGTTTAGTTCGTAACTATTTGCTTTGATGTCAGAAATTTCATTTGTAATCCTTCTATGTTCATTAAGAATTGTTTCGTAAATAAGTTGTTTATTGTTTCCCATTTTTTACTATTGCTTTTGTTAGTTGGTTTATCAGTCCTTGGACTTCTCCAAATTCGTGGAATCTTACAATCGGATCTGTATTAAAAAAATCAACATACCAATTGTCTTCCTTTATTTCATCGTTTGTTGGTGTTATAAACGTAATTCCATCAACAATATCAAGAGCGTAGTAATAAGACTCGTCTTCATCGTGTTCTCTCATTTCCTCACTTTTAAAACCTAAAAGTATTAATTCTCTTTCTGTCATATTACTTATTTTTTAATGTGTTCCATTTGTTAAACTTACCCCATGTTTAAAACCGTGAATAAACTCGGTTATATCCTCATCAGTCATATCTTTAAATGCTGATCCCACAACAACACCAATTTCATTACCAAGATCAGAAATATCACCTGTATAGTTCATTCTGTTAACGGTTTCTTTTAATGAGTTTGCAATGTAATTAAGTTTTGTATTATCAAATTCCCTACTCATATTACTTTGTTTCAACAATGTTATAAGTTCCTTCAATTACGCCCCAAGATGATTCTTCGTGGAATTGATATGTTTGTGCCACATCGTTAGAATCCATCTGACGTGTCAAATACCATACTTGAGTTTCTTTCCAGGTCACATTAACTAATTTACGACCTTTTGGTAGGTTGATTGTTCCTTCTCCACCCCAGGCTTTAACTCTTTCATTTTCTGTACAAGATGTTACCATAACACCCATCATAATTGCTAAAAATACTTTTTTCATTTTATTAATTTTACTTTTTTTATTTCACCGTTTTTATCTGTTTTATATTTAAATTTTGCGGTATCAACAACAATAGAATATGTTTCACCCATACTCAAACAATCCCATTCACACGTTTCGTGATAATACAAATGAACGTGAACTTTATCCAACTTTTTACATCTTAAATATGTAAATTCTTTATATTGCCAGTTAGAACAACTGGTTAAGAATAACAAAGAGACAACAACGAATAAAACTTTTTTCATCTTGATAAATGTTTTAAAATGTATGGTGGATAAATTCTCACTTCACTACTATCACTATTGTGATAAAAGATTGTATCGTTATCAAAACAAATTGTATCGGTGTACCAAACTGCGGCATGTGGACCATCTTTTGTTTCAACAGTACCTTCAATCCTATACTTGTATTCTTTACTAGAACACGACGCTAATAATAAGACAATAAATAATTTTTTCATAATTCTCTAGAGGTTAACTCTTTTAATATTTCATCAATTTTTTTTTCACAATTTTTAAATCTTTGATTATGGTAATAATATAAAATTATAACCGCAAATAAGAAAATAAAAAAAACTGGTAGTCCAATTATTTGTAAAAAAGTTAAAATAAATTCAATAACTAAAGCTATAACAAATATAACTGTTGATATAATATGAGTGTCCATTTTACGTATTTCTTTGTACGCCAAATCCAATAATTCCTGATCCGTTAAATTTTTCATTCTAATTCTTTTTGTTCAATTAAACTATGTGCAGCCTCAAATCTTTTTAAGATTGTAATTAATTCTGGGATATTATCAAATGCCCATCTTTCTGTTTCGATAACATAGAAATCACCTCCACCGCCGTTTTGTGTTTTGATTGTAAGGTATTGTTCTTTATTGTCACAACAATCAGATTCTTGAGTGAATGTCATTTGAAAGTCTTGTGATAAAAGGTATTTTTTTCTATCTGTCATTTTATAATCTTTAGACAAAGATATAAAAATTTTTCTAATCAAACAAGTTTTAAGATTATTTTTTCAGACAAAATGTTCGTCTTTGGATATTTCTTTTGTGAAAATATTATCTTCCTGGTTATGTTTTCCAAGATTATACCCAGTATATGTACCGTTATCAAGCTCAATTTTAACCATAAGAAAACCAAGTTCAGAAACATAAATGTTATGTAGCTTACCAACACCTTTCGGTGTTTCTATTAAAACATCATTCATCTTTTTTTTTGTTATATAGTTCAATTAGTACAGCAAGTGTTGCAACAAATAGTAATCCAAATAAAATTTTTTCTATCAACATCATAAGTTAAATGTTATTGTACCGTTTTCTTCAACAACTTCTAATACACCATCAGACTCATCTTCGGTAAGTTTTTCAATTTGTTCTTTTGTTAAATTAACTTTTTCTGGGCCCATATAAACCTTGAAGGGTTGCGTCAATGTTAATTTACTATTTGTGATTAAATCAATAATTTGTTCATTACCACATTCAACAATTGACGGATATTTACCACCAACTGTTACTACAGCCTTGTCACCAACTTCAAGTTTATCTAGTGATACCAAATATGGTTTTTCATCAACTATGAATAATTTTACTTTCTTTATCATTTTTCAATATTAAAATTTAATAGAGTCTCGACTTCCTGGTTTTTTGTTTCAACAATTGGTCCCCACTCTCCTTTATATGTTATACCTCTTACAGGTTTATTATCAATCCACACATATTCCTCATCTTCCTTACATCTTGGTTTGTCCGTTATAAGGTCGTGAAATTTGAATCCGTGTTTCCATAACCAGGAAAGAGTTACACCCTTGTCTTTATATTCTCTGGCGGTGAAAAAAACTATTTTATTTCCTTCGTCATAAAGTTTATTAATTTCATCTTTTGAACCCTCGTATGGTTTTGCTTCTTTATATAAATAACTATCTTCGTTTTTTATATCGTCACATACTGTTCCGTCAATATCAATTAAATAAACCCTTTTTTTCATAACCTCAAATCATTTCTAACGTTCATAGATATAATATAATCCATTAAATTTTTAACTAAAGAATCAGCATCAACTTTTTCATATAGTTCTGGGTACCTATCTTCAAGTATTTTGTTTTCTTCATACTCTCTACAACTTGAAAGGATGTCTGAAAGCATTGATTTTAACATATGTTCTTTGTCGTAACTATCTTCAACCTTTCTTTCCATAACTTGTCCTTCAAGTTCTTGGGTGTATTCAATAAGATCTTGAACTTCTGGTTTTTCAAGAAGTTCAAGATTTCCACGAAATAACTGTTTTATGTTTTTCATTCCAAAAACTTTAATATTTTTTCTTTAAGTCCAGATTGTTTAATTCCCTCAAGATTAGGTCGTTTACAATGAACAAAGTTTTCAAGTCCCCAACCATCTTTTTTTGACATATCAAGATCATCAACTGCAATCCAATGTGTTACTTCCGGATGTTCTTTTAACCAATGTAAAATTTCAATATGTCGTTCATATTCTGTTTTATTAAAGTGTGGTAAAACAAAATCATCAGGTAATTTACCTTCACGAAATAAAACGCTACAAAATGGTGTTATATCAATTGGCGGTTTAATTCCACGAGTAGCAAACATTTCTTTTATTTGGTCCAAAGTTCCGTGTCGTTTCCAATCAGATGAAATAACTAATTCACAACCGGTTTCTTCTATGATTTTATTTAAAACTTTAACCGCTTTCTCATTAAAGTTATCCATTCGTATATCCATAGGTGTTTCGGGGTTTGAGTCAAACCCTTTTTTCTTATATCGCCCACCCCATTCTGAAGAAAGACAAATAACCCCATCGTGATCTAAAAATATAACTTTCATAGATACAAAGATAATAAATTAAATTTGATTTTACAAACTATTCTGTTTTTATTCCAACTAAATCAATACAGTCTAACCCATATTTTTTTAAAACCCATTCTTTAACAAAATCATATGTTTCGGTATAATCAGTATTAAACATACTTAAAATTGGATCTATTACTTTTTTTGCGTCTACAAAAATTTGACTATTAATTTCTTCAATTAGGAATATGGCTGAATTATCGTCTTTATGACCTAAAGATTTATACAAACCTTGTCTTTTTTCGATTAGTTCTAAATTTCCAAAATGTATTTCAAGAAATTTCTCAATACGTGTTTTTTCTTTATCTGTCATTTTTATCAAAAAATGATTTGAATGGGTGTTCGCCCATTCTTTTTTTATGTTTAAATTTATAACCAATAAATAATACCGCAAAAATTAATAATAAAATCATATATTAAATATATAAAAATTTTTTAAATAAAAAAACCCCAAACTAAATTAGAATGGGGTTTTTATTTTTATTATTTTATTAATTAAGGTACAATTTTTAAAACGTTACCCGCTGTTGCATCTCTCCAAACAGCATATTGTGGTAATCCAACTGGACTAACTGGTATGTTTGTAATTGATAAATTATTTACAAACGTTGTACAATTTCTATTTGTTGTAATGTTATTACCCAATACATAAGTATTATCATTTTGTGTAATATTAAAAACACCACCTAATATAGAACTACAGGTTGATAAGTTTTTATTACAATAACCACCAAGAATATTACTTAAATTACACATGTTTGTATTACAAAATCCACCAATAACTACTGATTGGTACCCCACTAATGTGTTTGAATTACCCCCTAAAATTGCTGAAGCCTCACCAGAATTAGAATCCACTAAGTTACCAATAGTATTTAATCCACCACCAGCAATAACAGATTGGGGTCCATTTAAAACAGTATTATTAAATCCTCCGTTAATTATCGCACAAGAAGTTTTACCAACAGTAATACCACTATATATTATATTTAAAAGTCCACCACCAATTATTGTATAATTACCAGATGATGTATTTTGTTGTCCACCATTTATAATAGATCTTGTACATTGTGTTGTATTTTTTTGCCCACCAATAATAGATGAAAATGTACCATTTGTTGTATTACAAAGTCCAGCACCAATAAAACTGTAACAACCACTTGAGGTATTACGTCTACCACCAGTAACAACTGATTTTTCACCAAAACTTGTATTTAATTGTCCAGCACCGACAAATGAATCCAAAGTCATTGCTCTGTTTTGTCTACCACCAGCAATTGTACTATATTGACTACTTGTCGTATTAAAAAACCCACCACCAATTGTTGTACAATTTCCACTTGTTATATTGTAAAGACCACCACTAATTGTTGAATCATTACAAATTGCACTATTAAATCGTCCACCACTTACGGTTGAGTACCCACCACTAGCGCTATTATTAGCGTCACATCTCAAAACAGAACCACTTCCTGAACCAGGGATCATTATACTAGAGCCACCACCACCAGTACTAAACCCAGTTGCTGTAACTGTTGACCCATTAGTATTTGTTAAAGTTAATACGCCAGTTCCATTATTATAAGAAGCCCCAGTTAAGTAGATATCTGTATATCCAGTTAAGAATCCAGACACAGAAAATGTGTTTCCTGAGTTTGTTGTAAATGTTGCAACACCGGTATTAGAATTATATGTACCTCCGGTTACAGTCATATCAGAAGATAGAATACCAAGATTAACCGTATAATCATTACCATCATTAACGGATGCTGTTAAATCAAACGTACCGTTATTAAAAGTTAAACCTGTTAAATAGTAATCTGTTCCACCAGTGTAAAGTCCATTTATTGCAACAGAACCATTTTGTCTATTTAGTGTAATTGTTCCATTAGAGTATGTACCACCAGTTACAAAATTGTCTGTTGTACCTGTTAAAAACCCAGAAGCGTTTAATGTATTACCATTAGAATTTGTTAATGTTAATACTCCAGTTCCATTATTATATGTAAGTCCAGAAACAAAAATATCTGTTGTTGTAACGCCAGTTACAACAAAACCAGAAGAATCTAAACCTAGATTAATAACAGTACTACCAGAACCAACATTTCTAATATTAAGATTTGGTACGTAAGCTGTGTCTGGTGCTGATGCTACAATATTTGACCCAGCAAGAACCGAAGAACAATTACCAGTAACTTTATTATTAAAACCACCAAGCACTGAACCATATGTACTCATAACTGTATTTGATTTTCCACCACCAACAGTTGAGTGATTTCCTATTGAGTCATTTGATTCTCCACCTAAAATTGATGAATATGACCCAAAAGCACTGTGGCAAAGTCCGCCTCCGATTGTTGAGTAATCACCACTTGGGTTCATTCTATTGAATCTACCACCACCAACAAATCCACCGTAAGAAAGAATTGTGTTTCCTCCACCACCGGCAACTGTTGAATATGCTGTGTTTCCACTTATTGTGTTTTGATAACCACCACCAATTGTAGTATATGATTGTCTTGCAGTATTTCCTCTACCACCAGAAACGGTAGCGTAGTTAGCTGGAGCTGTATTACAATTTCCTTCTCTAACTGTTGCTGTTGTGAATATAGGGTCATTAACTATTACGTAAGCCATTTTTAATTTGTTTTTTTTATTTATGTTTATTATTTACTTTTATATAAATATTATAAACAAAGAATAAAAACAAAAAAACCCCAAAACTTTTTATTGTCTTGGGGTTCTAGAGTAAATTAGATGTTATGTGATTCGAGAAATTGAGTTTTAAATTTTGACTTACCTAAATGTTGAACGCTTGATTTTTAACTTTTGAATGCAGTATCAGATCTAACCATCGATTCTTACAAGTTGTAGATTAAAAATCACAAACATACTAATTACTCTTATACTTGGTCCTCGTAAGGTTCCAAATAGGTCACTGAATTATGATAATCCAGTTCGTCTTGTAATTGTTCGATTCTTGTTTCCAAAAATTTAACTTCATTATCTCTTTCGACTGCCGTAATTTCACTTATTTTAAGTGTCGGAGTTTCATTTCTTCTTGAGTAGTAATCTTCAGAAATACCACTTGTACAGTCTAACGCTTTTAAATTTTTAACTACTGATTTTAATTCTGATAATAAAAAGATTTTATCATAAACCACAGAATTTGCCTGGTGGATTTGACTTTTGAGTGCTGTTAATTCATCTACTTTTGTGTAAATTACAGCTAGAGTTTCCTTTGTTGAATAATCTCTTTGGTTTCCTTCGATTACAGAATTATTTTTATGTAATCTTACTAATAGTTCATTTAATTCGTGAACCAATTTGTTTTTTAATTTTAATGCTTGTTTAATCGTCATAACTTATTTTTTTTAATTGTATTATATATTTTTTTAATAGTCAACATCTTTTGTTAAACAAATTTCGGTTTCTGCTAAATCGTTATAAACCCAAATATCCCAACCTAACCCACCGGTTGATTTGAAGGTATAATCAAAGTTACCATACTTACCATAAACACCTTTAATATGTCCCATCCAATTATTTAATATTTCAACCTCATTTGGATGAATAGTAAATGTCATTGGTACAAATTTGTTATTAACTTCTTTTTTTTCTTGGTGTTTTTTTGCAATTTCCTCACTTGTAAAATATGAAAGGTCTA
>Ga0164295_10002759_pt1 | contig 14302 bp, 15 predicted proteins | sample GEODES006metaG_FD_111798 | JGI IMG/M metagenome (GOLD analysis project Ga0164295, IMG submission 111798) | Oligotrophic lake water microbial communities from Sparkling Lake, Wisconsin, USA - GEODES006 metaG | ecosystem: Environmental > Aquatic > Freshwater > Lake | place: USA: Sparkling Lake...
CGTGATTATTGGATGACTTCAGAAGAAGCGAAAGCTTATGGGATGGTTGATGAGGTGTTGTTGAGAAATCCAAAATAACATGCCTAAAGTTATTTCCGAATGTTCGTTTTGCGGTAAAAAAGTCGCAGAACCTTCCATTCTTATCGCTGGTATTTCTGGTCACATTTGTGAATCTTGCGTCGTGCAAGCGAATCGAATCATCACCGAAGAAAGTAAAAATACGGTCCACAAAGGTGTGGAGGAAGGGGTCGAAATCAATCCCCTAAAACCCAAAGAACTTAAAGCCAAGGTCGATGAATACGTCATTGGACAAGATGCTGCAAAGAAAGTACTGAGTGTCGCTGTGTACAACCACTACAAGCGCTTATTGGACCAAAACGATGCGAATGAAGTAGAAATTGAAAAGTCTAACATCATTTTGGTAGGTCGTACAGGTACCGGAAAGACTCTGCTTGCCAAAACCATTGCTCGATTGCTTAAGGTACCGTTTTGCATCGTAGATGCGACTGTGCTGACAGAAGCGGGGTATGTCGGTGAAGACGTTGAGAGCATCCTAACACGTTTGCTTCAAGGCGCAGATTACAACGTAGACAAAGCCCAAAAAGGCATCGTTTTTATTGACGAAATTGATAAAATTGCACGTAAAAGTGACAATCCTTCCATCACAAGGGATGTTTCAGGCGAAGGTGTACAACAAGCGCTATTGAAATTACTTGAAGGTACCATTGTGAATGTGCCACCCCAAGGTGGAAGAAAGCATCCGGATCAAAAAATGATTCCCGTTGATACAAAAAACATTCTCTTTATCTGTGGTGGAGCCTTCGACGGCATCGAGAATTTAATCGCCACCCGCATCAATAAAAACATCATTGGATTTAGAAATGGCTCCGATGATAAGGTGGAACAAAATGAACTGCTTCAATACATTTCTCCTGCAGACTTGCGCGGGTTTGGCTTGATTCCAGAGTTAATAGGAAGGTTTCCTGTGTTGAGTTATTTGGAGCCCTTGGATAAAAAGGCCTTGAGAAGAATCCTAACAGAACCCAAAAATGCCCTGATGAAACAGTTTGTCCGCGTTTTTGAACTCGATGGCATCACACTCACCTTTGACCAAAAAGTCCTGGATTTTATCGTCGACAAAGCGATTGAATTGAAATTGGGAGCAAGGGGCTTACGTTCCATTTGTGAAGCCATTTTCATGGAAGCTATGTATGAACTTCCCTCAAGCCAGAAAAAGAAATTTCATGTGGATGAAGCCTATGCAATGGCTGCATTTAATAAGACAAAACTCAATCGATTAAAGGCTGCATAATTGCGGAATTTTGTCAATAGATTATTAACTTTACGCGCATTCAAATTTTAATCAAATGAAAGTACTTCAATTTCGCGAAGCCCTCAGAGAGGCAATGTCTGAAGAAATGAGAAGAGACCACAGTGTGTTTCTATTGGGTGAAGAAGTGGCAGAATACAATGGAGCCTACAAAGTTTCGCAAGGAATGTTGGAAGAGTTTGGTCCCAAAAGGGTGATCGATACGCCAATTGCTGAACTTGGTTTTACAGGAATTGCCGTAGGTGCTTCCATGAATGGCCTTCGTCCCATAGTTGAATTCATGACGTGGAATTTTGCAATCTTGGCCGCGGATCAAATTATAAATTCAGCCGCAAAAATGCTTCAGATGTCAGGCGGTCAATACCATTGTCCCATCGTATTTCGAGGAGGAAACGGAACAGCTGGACAGCTCGCTGCAACCCACTCGCAAAGTTTTGAAGCGTTCTATGCACATGTTCCTGGTTTAAAGGTAATCACACCTTCAAATCCTGCGGATGCCAAAGGATTATTGAAAGCCGCCATTCGCGATGAGGATCCAGTCGTTTTTCTTGAATCTGAAAAAATGTACGGTGAAAAAGGGGAAGTGCCCGAAGGAGAATTTATCATTCCAATTGGGGTTGCAAATGTCATAAGAAAAGGGACCGATGTTACCATTGTGTCTTTTGGAAAAATCATTAAAGTGGCTCAAGCCGCTGCGGAAGAATTGGCAAAAGAAAACATCAGTGTTGAAATCATTGATTTGAGAACAATTCGCCCGCTGGATTACAAAACAGTGGTGGAATCAGTGAGAAAAACCAACCGTTGTGTAATCGTTGAAGAATCTTGGCCTTTGGCGAGCATCTCTTCAGAAATTGCCTACCACTTGCAACGCTATGCGTTTGATTTCTTAGATGCGCCCGTAGAACGAGTGACCCAAACAGATACCCCTTTTGCTTTTTCTCCAACCTTAATTGATGAAGCGCTTCCCAATGTGGATCGTGTGATTAAGGCTGTTAAGAGGACCTTGTACAAATAAGTAATTCTAATAAAATTTAAATGATGAAAAATTTAGCCTTTACCCTTGGAATGTTCATAGCAGTCTCCTCTGCATTTGCTGAAACGCCTCCCAATGAGGTTTTGATTGCATTTCAAGAACGTTTTACGGTTTCGTCAAATGTGATATGGGAAAAAGAGGGTGAATTTTGGGAAGCTGATTTTGTGATGAATGGAAAGGAAACTTCCGCTGTCTTTGGTGAAAATGGGAAGTGGCAAGAAACAGAAATCGCTATGTCTATTGAAACGTTGCCCTTGAGGATTTCACAACTTGTTCAAAAGTCCTATCCAAAGTATAAATTGGTAGAAATAGAAGAAGTTGAACATGTGATGAAGGGAAGATATTTTGAAATCGAATTGAAAAAAGGCTGTAAGCATAAGGAAATTCAAATGGATGCCAACGGCGAAATTTTGAAATAAGAAAAGAACTTCATTGAAGCGTATTGCGCTATTTTTGAGAGGTTCGAAACAGAACCAGGGCAACCAATCCAAATAAGAAATTTGGTATCCATACGGCAATGTATGCAGGGAGTCCAACGTTCAGCGCAGCAACTGCCATGATTTTCATTGCGAAAATATAGATAAACACAAAGCCTAACCCAATGGCAATGTTTACCCCAATGCCACCCCGTTTTTTTCTGGAAGCGACCGAAACACCAATGATCGTGAGTATATAGGTCGCAAAGGGATAGGATGTGCGTTGGTACATCTCAATCTCGTAGTAGGGAACGCGGTCTGACCCTTTGATTTTCTCTCGCGCAATCATGGATTTCAACTCGAAATACGTCATGGTTTCCGCTACATTCTCCCGCTGGGCCATCTCTCCCATGGAAAAATCTAAGGTCGTGTCCATTTTTGCCCGAAAAGTTAATTTGCCTTTTGGAAAATCAAAGGTTTTAAAATACACCTGCTTTAATTTCCAGCTGTGGGTGCCAGGCAAGTTGTAGGCCTCATCCGCCTTTAGAAAAAACACCGGTTGGTTCGTGTCGCTCCATTCTTGAAACACAAAGTTTGTAACCCTACCTTCTTCGTTCGTATAATTTGAAAAATAAACAGATTTGTTCCCAGGATAATCTGCATGGTAATTTTCAACCATCATGACATCCCGATAATATTTTTCCTCAAATCCCAGCCTAAGCTTGTTCGCGGTGGGGACAATAAAATGATTCAGCAACAAGGAAAGGACCATGAGCACGGTCGCTGAAATCATGTAAGGTCGAAGAAACCTTGTAATGGGCTTTCCTGAGAACCACATCGGAATGATTTCCGTGTCTTGTGCCATCTTCGCCGTAAACCAGATGACCGAAATAAAAACAATCATCGAAGAAAACATGTTCCCGTGGAAAAGTAAAAAACTTACATAGTATTCAAATACAATCGCTGAAACGGGCGCTTTGTTGGAAATGAACTCACTGAGTTTTTCTGAAACATCGAACACCATGGCAAACAACATGATGATTCCAAGCATGAAAAAAAAAGTGCTTAGGAATTTACGGATGATGTATTTATCGAGAATCTTCAGCATTACAATCTTTGAGAAAGCTTTTTAACCACGGTATTTTTCCATTCCATAAAATCACCCTCGGCAATGTGCTTCCTTGCGGCCGTCATTAGTTCGAGGTAAAAGGACAAATTGTGAATGGTTGCGATTTGAAATCCTAAAATTTCTTGACATTTGATCAAATGTCTTAAATAGGCTTTTGAATATACGCGATCCACCCAAACCGTACTGTTTTCTTGAAGCGGACTAAAATCCATTGCCCATTTTTCATTTTTGATGTTGATGGTTCCTTCCCAGGTATAGAGCATCCCGTGTCGCGCATTTCGACTTGGCATTACGCAATCGAACATATCGATTCCCAAAGCAATGCATTCGAGGAGATTCCATGGTGTACCAACCCCCATAAGATAGCGGGCCTTTTCCTTCGGTAAGATGTCGGTGACAATGTCGGTCATGGCATAGAGCTCATCTTCGGGTTCACCAACGGACAATCCTCCTATGGCAATGCCAACATCTCCAAAATCAGACATGAATTCTGCGGATTCAGTCCTCAAATCTTTATAAACACTGCCTTGAACAATTGGAAACAAAGTCTGGTCATATCCATATTTGGGCTCGGTTTCATCCATGCGGGTAAAGCATCGCTTTAACCAATTGTGGGTCAATTTCAAGGATTCTTTTGCATAGGTGTAATCGCAGGGGTAAGGCGTACACTCATCAAAGGCCATAATGATATCTGCACCAATGCTTCGTTGAATGTCGATGGCAAATTCTGGCGTGAACAAATGGTAACTGCCATCCAAATGGGATTGAAAACGTACCCCGTCCTCCATGATTTTGCGCGTACCCGCTAGGGAATACACCTGATACCCTCCGCTGTCTGTAAGGATGGGGCGCTCCCAATTCATAAACTGGTGAAGTCCACCCGCTTTTTCCAAAACCTCAATGCCAGGTCTCAAATATAAATGATACGTGTTCCCAAGAATGATTTGTGCATTAATGTCTTCCCTTAATTCTTGTTGATGAACCGCTTTAACACTTCCTGCCGTACCTACAGGCATAAAAATGGGCGTCTCAATCATTCCATGGTCGGTATGCAACCTGCCCAGTCGCGCCTTGCTTTGTGTGTCCGTTAGAATTTTTTCAAAGTGCATAACAATGTTAATAAATACCCGCCGTAAAGATACTGCTATTTGTAAACCACCCCCATCTTTGTATAAAACTAGACCTCATGTGGATTTTAGATGCACCAAATTGGTTGGTAACCGGGTCTCAAATCCTTTTTGTCACTACTTTTTTCATTCAATTCTTGTTCGTGACATTGCTTTTTGGAAGGCTTGCCTTTTATAAATCCAAAGCAAACACTTCACCTTTCACGCCCTCTGTAAGCATCATCGTTGCGGCACGGAACGAGCAAGAAAACCTATCCGTTCTTCTTCCGATGTTGCTAAAGCAATCCTATCCCACATTCGAAATCATCATTGTCAACAACCATTCTCAAGATGAGAGTAAACAAGTCGTTGAAAAATTTCAATCTTCCCACACCAACCTTCGTTTGATTGAGTTGAATGACTACAGCGCCCAGCTGCATGGAAAAAAATACCCTCTGTCTGTGGGGATTGAACTAGCGCAGTATGACCATTTTCTTTTTACCGATGCCGATTGTAGGCCCGCCTCTACAGATTGGTTGCGTTCAATGGCCTCCTCCTTTTCTGATTCCCATGAATTGGTGTTGGGCTATGGTCCTCTTTTCAAGGAAAGAGGATTTCTAAACAGGTGTTTTCGTTTCGATGCCGCATGGATTGGAATGAATTATTTTTCCTTTGCGCTGGCTAACATTCCATATATGGGCGTGGGACGTAACATCGCATATTCAAGAAAGGTGTACAATTCGGTGAATGGATTTAACGCCCACAGCCACATCTCTTCAGGTGATGATGACTTGTTTGTCCAAGATGCAGCGAACAAAACCCAAGCAAAAATTCAGATACACCCCAATTCCTTTTGTCCCTCTGGTGCGGAAAAATTATTAAAAGATTGGTTGCATCAAAAGGCAAGACATTATACAACAGCGGGTAATTACAAGGTTTTCAAAAAAGCGTTGTTAGGAATATATCCGATGAGCTTGTTTTTACTCCACGTTTCCTTTGTTATTTTGTCGTTGTTGGATGAAAATTGGATTTTTTCATGCCCAGCCATGGTTTTTATCCTTTTGCTAAAATGGTGGATACAAGGAAAAGCAATGGTAAAATTGGATGAAAAAGGACTCGCTTTGTTTTTTCCTTTTTGGGATTTAATGTACGCGATTTCGATTCCAGTGGTTTATGTAACGCAATTAAGAAAACCGAAAAATAAATGGTAACGACCGAACACTTATCTGAAAAAGCTCAAAAGGATTATATTCTTGTTGAAGCCGCAAAAAAAGGCGAGCAATCTGCTTATGCGGAGCTGATGGATCGTTACCGAGAATCGATTTATTATATGATGCTGAAAATGGTAAAAAACGCAGATGATGCGGAGGATTTAACCTTGGAGGCCTTTGGAAAAGCTTTTAACAGAATCGATCAATATTCCCCTAGCTTTGCCTTCAGTACCTGGTTGTTTAAAATTGCATCAAACAATTGCATCGATTTCATCCGAAAGAAAAGAGTTCATGTTTTATCTATGGACAGCGGCATTCAAACCTCCAATGGGGGAACCATGCGCATTGATGCGAAAGCAAACGTAAATAATCCGGAGGAATCCTTGATCTACGATCAAAAGGTCTTACACATGCGCTTATTGGTAAGCAAACTGAAGCCGAGGTACCGCGAACTGGTCGAAAAAAGATATTTTGAGGAATTGAGCTACGAAGAAATTGCCGTAGAATTAAATCTGCCACTCGGAACCGTGAAAGCACAATTGTTTCGCGCAAGAGATTTCTTAGCAAACATGATGGAAAAAACCAGGGATACCATTTGATGTGGACAGGATTGTACATTACTTCCCAGATATAAGCGAACAGCAAAGACATCAATTCCAAGCATTGTTAGCGTTGTATCGGTTCTGGAATGAACAAATCAATGTCATCTCGCGGAAAGACACCGATAATTTTTATGAACGCCACGTACTCCATTCCCTTGGCATCGCAAAAGTATATGGGTTTAAACCCGGCATGAAGGTGTTGGATGTAGGTACAGGCGGTGGATTTCCAGGGATTCCATTGGCCATCCTTTTTCCAGAAACGGAATTCGTATTGGTAGATTCCATCGGTAAAAAAATCAAAGTCGTTAACGAAGTTGCTTCAGCTTTGGGATTATCTAATGTTACAGGTCATCATGCAAGGGCAGAACAAATCCCTGGGATGTTTGATTTTGTGGTTTCGCGTGCGGTTACAGCCATGCCCATCTTTGTGGAATGGGTAAGAGATAAAATCAAGAAAGGCAGGGACGAGGAAGGGTTTCCCTTTGGGATTCTTTACCTAAAAGGCGGGGACCTTAGCGATGAGTTCAAAGGACTTAAAGGAAAGATTGTAGAACATCCCTTAAAAAACCACTTCGACGAGGATTTTTTTGACACAAAAAAGGTAATTCATTGGGCCAATTGATGGCGCATCAACTGCTGTATTTCTTTACAATCACTCAGTAAAAAGAAACTTCCAGTAACGAGAATGCCTTGCCCTTCACTTCGTTTGTTTATCGCTTCGAGGATGGCGTCATTCACATCTTGAAAAATTTCATACGTTTCAAATCCCAAAGATGCAACGGTATCCTTAAGTTCAGAGGTGCGGTAACTTCGCGTATTGCTGAATTCAGAGAAATACCAATGTGCGACCTTATTTCGGCTTTCAATTACATGCGCAAGCGATTTGTCGTTGGATGCCCCAAAAACAACCAGCGGTTTTGTGATTCCCATTTCTGCCAATGATGCTAAGGTCGTATTGAATCCTTCGGCATTGTGTGAAGCGTCATACCATACGTTCGGTAGGGTTGGCGATGGAAACAATCGGCCCATGAATCCGGTTTGCGGAAACAATGTTTTCCAGGTTTCAATGACATCAAATGCCATCACATCGAATCCCAATAAGGAAAGTCCCTCCATTGCCAAGGCAGCATTTTTACGTTGGTAGGAGGGGAGTAAATTTTCTTCGTCTGTGATTCTGCGGTTACTGAAGTAGATGGGTGCTCCTTCTGCTTCTGCTTTTTGTTTGAATACCGATTGAAGCGCTGGATTTTCTTCTCCGCAAATCACAGGGATGCCCGGTTTAATGATTCCTGCTTTTTCTGATGCGATTTCCGCTAAGGTATTTCCCAAAAAGGCTTGATGGTCAAATCCAATGTTGGTGATGATCGATAGGGCAGGGGTAACAACATTGGTAGCGTCGAGCCTACCTCCCAAACCGGTTTCGAGTACCACATAATCGCATCCTTGTTCTTTGAAATAAACCAAAGCCATCGCCAAGGTGATCTCGAAAAAGGAAAGGTTCAATTCCAATGGACGAACCTGCTCAATAAAATCAATGACCGCCGGTTCCGATATTGCTTTTCCGTTGATGCGTATTCGCTCCCGAAAATCTACCAAGTGGGGTGAAGTAAACAGGCCAACTTTCAACCCTTTTTGTTGAAGAAAAGAATGGATAAACGCACACGTTGATCCCTTTCCGTTGGTCCCCGCAACGTGTATGAAGGTTAAGTCTTTTTCAGGATTTCCAAAGTGCGCTAAAATGTTCCGGGTGTTTTCGAGCCCGGGTTTATACGCTTGAGCTCCAAGGTTTTGGTAAGATGGAAATTGTTGGAATAACCATTGAATGGAAATGGAATACTTAGTTGGCATTCACTTTCACGGTGAAAAAGCAAAATGCAGGACGGTCTTTGGGGTCCTTTTTATAACGCACTTGCTTGATGACTTGTCGTACCACATCGTTTATGATGGATTGGTCAGTTGTGGTGGTTTTAGATTTAATGCAGACGGCATTGGTTACATCACCTGATCCTGAAACGGTAAGTTTCAAATGCACCTTAAGGTCGATGTCTGTATTGTATTTTGGGAGAACTGGGTCATTGATTCGAATTCTATCACGGCCATCGCCATACCCATCGCCTTCACCGTTTCCTTCGCCACCGGTACCATTTCCATTCCCAAACAAGCTTCCATTTCCGCCACCTTCGCCCCCTCCTGTGCCTCCGTCTCCAAAAGGATTGTTTGCTTTGTGTGGTGAACTTGAAGGGTTGTTGGCATTGTTGCCTGTGGTGTGGTTTGATTTCCCACTTTGAATGGGTTCTTGTCCTTTGTAGGTTAAATGTTGTTCGGTTTGTTCCATGGGTTCAGAACGTTCATCGTTGGAAGGAGTTCCCCCACCTTCTGCTGAACCCCCATCTGCAATTAACAAAGCTTCAACCTCAACATCTTGCAAAACCTCTTCCTCTAACAATAGGTGCGCTACGGGCGGTGGGTCAGGGGTTGTGTAGGTAATGAGAAACAAGAGTAAAACCAACAACAAAATGGACCCCGTAGAAATGATAAGACTGTTACGGACATCTTTTGGATTGCTTTGAACATACCAATTTTGGTTAGGTTGAATTGTTGCCATAATGGTTATATCGTCATTAGAATTAAAAAGTTACAACATTGGCTAGCCTGAAGGTTACGATGTTCATTTACGTAAGTTGCTTTAATGCGATTTCAAAGGCCGCATTCGCGATCTTATGAGCGGAAGGGTTCGATGCATGAACCTTTTCTAAAGCATCAGAAATGATTTTCTCCGTGTCGTTGAATATCAATGATTCTTCCAATTCAGGTAAATCTGTACCCATCAAATAGGCAAAAACCCTAGCCATTCCGCAATTGGCAATAAAATCAGGAATGAGTGACAAATGTTCATCGGCGTATTCTGCTATGGCGCCGAAGAAAATCTCTGGGTCTGCAAAAGGAACATTGGCTCCGGAAGAGATTACCTGAACTTTACCTTGAAGCATTCTTTTTAATTGGTCCATTGTAATCATGCGGCTTCCTGCACAAGGCACAAAAATATCTGCAGGCATGTCCCAAATTTTCTCATTGATTTCTTCGTAGGAAAGCAAATTGGGATGCGTAAGGGTATTTCCATTTTTCTCCAAAAAAAGCTTACGTATTTCTTCGAATGAAAATCCTTCCTCGTTGAGAAGCCCACCCACTCGGTCAATGATTCCAACTACTTTTGCCCCTGCTTGAGATAGGTAAAATGCTGCTGCAGAACCCACGTTCCCCCATCCCTGGATTAAGACCTTCTTGTCTTTCAGCGATCCGCCCCAAATTCTGTAATAATGTTGAATGGAAACCGCTACACCGTATCCTGTTATCATGTCTGCTACCACGAAGTTTCGCGAAGGGTCCGGACTTAATACATCCGATGTAATGTTTTTGAGTACCCCCTTTTGCAACTGACCGATGCGGTTCATTTTATCGGTTTCATTCGGTTTAAAATGTCCATTGAATAAACCTTCTTGGGGATGTAAAACACCGCAGGATGCTGTGATTGGAATTACTTCGTGAATTTCATCTACGTTTAAATCTCCCCCTGTACCGTAGTAGGTTTTCAGTAAAGGCGTAACCGCTGCAAACCACCTCCGCAAAACGCCTTCCTTTCTTGGGTCGTTGGGGTCAAAGCAAATTCCGGATTTCGCGCCGCCAATCGCAGGACCAGCAACGGTAAATTTTACTTCCATGGTTTTTGCCAAGGATTCAACCTCGCGTTTGTCTAATCCAATGCGCATTCGTGTGCCTCCCCCTGCTGCTCCGCCACGTAAACTATTGATTACCACCCATCCAACAGCTTCGGTTTCAGGATCCTTCCATTCAAAAACGATTTCTGGACGTTTGTTCTCAAAGTTTTTTAATAATTCAATCATGGCGTGGTTGTGTTTTTTCTGACGTTAAAGTTACTTTGAATGTCCATTGATTTTCCGAGTGTTGGATATTTTTCCAACATCACAAGTGTGAATAAACCTTAGCAAGGAAGATGTAGGCTTCCACCACACACATTTTTTTGGGCTCCTGTGACCGAGGATAAGGCATTGTGCTTGCCTTCCAAATAGCGCAAACCCAAAAAAGCAAAAATGATGGCTTCCTTAAAATCAATGATTTCCTTGTTGGGAATGACCCATTTACAGCTTGTGTAGTTTTGAATTCTATCCAACAAGTACGTGTTGTGCGCACCGCCGCCGGTAACATAAATGCTTTCCAGTTTGTGGTGATTGATTTCCTGGGCAATCCTTTGCGCTATGTGCTCACACAAGGTTGCGATTACGCTGTGAGGGTCCAGGTCATTTGGAATCAAAGGATAAAAGGAATTCACCAACCATTCCGTACCCAAGGATTTTGGTGCAGCCAAACCGTAATAGGCCAGGTTATTCAAGTCAGCAAGTAGGGTTTGATTTATGGTTCCCGATTTACTTAATTGTCCATTGTCATCGTACGCAAAGCCAAGTTTTTGGGCATAGGCATTTAGAGGTAAATTTCCAGGACCGATGTCATAGGCAACATTTTTAGTGTCGCGCACAAAGGATAGGTTTGCAAATCCCCCGATGTTTAAAAATCCTTCAGCGAGGCCTTGAAAAAGCAGATGGTCTCCAATCGGCACGAGTGGTGCGCCTTGTCCACCTGCAGCAATGTCTAAAGCCCGAAAGTTGTTTATCACTTGGATTCCGGTGTGATAGGCCAGGGTAGTCCCACAACCCAATTGGACGGTGTACCTAAGATGGGGTTGATGAAAGACGGTTTGGCCGTGAGAGGCAATGGCTGCAAGGGTATTTTTTTCGATGCGATGTTCCGAGATAAAAGCATTCACACAATCGGCATAGTGAATTCCTATTTCTTGGTTCAGTTTAAAAACAGCATGTGCCAATGCGTTGGGAATGTTTTCGAGTGTGTGTTTAATGGATTCAGGAAGTACGTAGGTTTTTGAATGGATGAGTTGAAAAGTGTAGTGTTCCCCCGTTATGTTAAATTCAACATGCGCGACATCCAATCCGTCGAGTGAAGTTCCAGACATCAATCCGATAAGCCTTATGGTTTTAGTCATATATGTGGTTACAAAACGAAAATTCAATTACTTTTGTAAAAGTAAAAATCTAATCAAGATTAATATGCATTTTGAATTAACCGAGGAGCATTTAGCAGTGAAAGAAGCGGCGAGAGATTTTGCCCAAAACGTATTAAAACCAGGCGTAATTGAGCGCGACAACTTGCAAAAATTTCCTACAGAGGAAATGAAACAGTTGGGAGAATTGGGATTTATGGGAATGATGGTAGATCCGAAATACGGCGGTAGTGGTATGGATACCCTTTCCTATGTGTTGGCGATGGAGGAGATTTCTAAAGTCGATGCTTCTGCTTCTGTATGCATGTCTGTAAACAACTCATTGGTATGCTGGGGGTTAGAAACTTTTGGTACCGAAGAACAAAAAGAAAAGTATTTGGTTCCTTTGGCAAAAGGAGAGAAAATTGGCGCGTTTTGCCTTTCAGAGCCCGAAGCAGGTTCAGATGCAACTTCACAACGTACCACTGCAATTGACCACGGAGATCATTATGTATTGAATGGTACAAAGAATTGGATAACCAATGGGTCTACTGCTTCCATTTATTTAGTGATTGCACAAACCAATGTGGAATTAGGACACAAAGGAATCAATGCTTTGATCATTGAAAGAGGCATGGACGGTTTTATCATAGGTGCCAAAGAAGATAAATTGGGAATTCGCGGAAGTGATACCCATACATTGTTGTTCAATGATGTAAAAGTTCCGAAAGAAAACAGAATTGGTGAAGATGGTTTCGGATTCAAATTCGCGATGAAAGTATTGAGCGGTGGAAGAATCGGGATTGCTGCCCAAGCATTGGGAATTGCCGCAGGTGGATTCGAGTTATCTGCTGCGTATGCAAAAGAAAGAAAGGCTTTCGGAAAAGAGATTTACAAGCACCAAGCAATTGCTTTCAAGTTGGCTGACATGGCTACTGAAATTGAGGCTGCTCGATTGTTGGTGTATAAATCAGCGTTGGATAAAGACAACGGTAGAAACTATGACCAATCGGGTGCCATGGCAAAATTGTACGCTTCTAAAGTGGCAATGACACAAACCGTTGAAGCGGTACAAATTCATGGTGGCTATGGTTTTGTAAAAGAATACCACGTTGAACGTTTGATGCGCGATGCCAAAATTACCCAGATTTATGAAGGGACCTCAGAAGTCCAAAAGATTGTAATTTCCAGAGGCATTTTAACCGCGTAAATGCCTTACCCTAGGTACTAAAACGGGGCTTAGGGAAATATTAACCGACCCCTGAGCAAAATGCAGCGAAGCGAAATGACGTCGAATGGGGGAGGTAAGATTATAAAGGGCCAAAATCACTACTTGCTCACTTTCTTCAGCAGCTTGTTATAATCCTTTAAAAGCCGGTTTTCTTCTTTTAAAATTTGAATTTCTTCCACAAGTTGATAATGGGTTGTACTCTGATGTATGAAAAAATCATATTCGAGTACCCTCGAGATGGTTTGAAGTAAACCCGTATCTATGGTTTTTCTTGTGAAAATAGAATAAATATTCTCTCTTGATTTATTAATGCGTTTTGCAAATTCAGTGACAGAAATTCCTTTGGTAACCAGGACGGTTTTGATTTGTTCTCCAATGTGTATTTCAGCCATTCGGCTAAATTCCTCATTAATTGTGGAAATCGGTTAAGCATAAACGTTTGAAAAAGTTAATATATGTGTTTGAAAAATTGAATAAAACTTTTATTTTTGTTTGATAATTCTTTCATGATGAGAAATTTTTTACTTTTTTTAGCAATTCCATTTGCACTCTTACTTACGGGGTGTAAAAAACAAGGATGTGTCGACCCAAAGGCCACTAATTATTCTGATGCCGCGAACAAAGATGATGGTTCGTGTACCTATTCTGAAACGTTGATTTTTTGGCAAGATTTAACAGCTGCAAACAGTTGGGCTCCATTAGGGGTTACAAGTCTTAAGTTTTATGTTAATGGGCAATACATTGGTTCATGTCTAGCAGCCGAATACATGACGGGTATTCCATCATGCACCCAACAAGGACAATCGTCATTGACAATAGATTTTGGAAAAAACACCAGTGCTAACGTTCAAGTTACCGTAAAGGATCAAACAGACTACGTTTGGTACAACGAACAAATTACTGTGATAGCGGGATCATGTAATTATTACCAAGTATTTTAATCGTTCCTAGAAGTCAATTTATTAATTAATAACAGCAGAATGAAAAATATTATTATTACCATATTCTTTTTGTTTTTTGTTTTCAATGCGAACACACAAATACATATTACAAATAGTTCAAGTGAACCTATATTTGTTGCAATAGCATATTACAAGAATACAAATAGCTTTAGTGGTTGGGTATCAGAAGGATGGTGGAAAATAATTCCAGGAGAGACAAAAGTTTGCGGTA
>Ga0164295_10002760_pt1 | contig 14302 bp, 10 predicted proteins | sample GEODES006metaG_FD_111798 | JGI IMG/M metagenome (GOLD analysis project Ga0164295, IMG submission 111798) | Oligotrophic lake water microbial communities from Sparkling Lake, Wisconsin, USA - GEODES006 metaG | ecosystem: Environmental > Aquatic > Freshwater > Lake | place: USA: Sparkling Lake...
GGGAAATCAGCCAACTGCTCAATCAATTGGGCATTGATGTTGCAGTGGTGGCACCTTTAGAAGCCAGTGTTGCCGATATTGAAAAGCTCGCCCAGGCCGACTTCAATGTGGTGCTCTATCCCGAAATTGCACTGAGCACAGCGCAATGGCTCAAGCGCCAGTACCAGCAACCGTACACCAAGACCGTGCCACTGGGATTGAAAGCCACCCAGGACTTCATCGCAGAAGTTTGCGGCTTGGCAGGCGTGCAGGCACCTGCAGCTGAAGAAATGACTGCACGTGCCCGCTGGTACGCCCAGTCGGTGGACTCGACTTACCTTACCGGCAAACGCGTTTACCTGTTCGGCGATGCCACGCATGTGATCGCGGCGGCCCGGATTGCCAGCGAAGAGATGGGCTTTGAAGTTGTTGGCATGGGCACCTACAGCCGCGAATTCGGAAGAGATGTCCGAGACTGCGCCAAAACTTATGGCATTGAAGCGCTGATCAGCGACGACTATTTAGAGGTCGAAGCCCAGATACAAAGTTTGCAACCTGAACTTATTTTGGGCACGCAAATGGAGCGCCATATCGCCAAGCGACACGGCATCCCTTGTGCAGTGATTTCTGCACCCGTGCATGTACAGGATTTTCCGGCACGCTATGCCCCGCAAATGGGTTTTGAAGGCGCCAATGTCATTTTTGACACTTGGGTGCACCCCCTCATGATGGGCTTGGAAGAGCACTTGTTAGGCATGTTCCGTCAGGATTTTGAATTCCATGCGGGCGCCACGCCCTCGCACTTGGGCGGCAGCCGCCCGGCTGACAGTCAATTGACTGCTGCCAAGCCACTGCCTGAAGCGTCCAACCAAGCCAGTTGGAGCATTGAAGCGCAAAAAGAGCTGGGAAAAATCCCCTTCTTTGTCAGAGGTAAAGCCAAACGAAATACTGAGAAGTACGCGCTGGACCAAGGCGTCTCAACGATCACAGTGGACACACTCTACGATGCCAAAGCTCACTTCAGCCGCTAAGCAGCCGGCGCTGGGACAGCCGCCCATGCGGGTGGTCATGCTCACGATGGACACGCATCTGTCGAGCGCCGCCAACAGGTCAGCCGCCCTATTGGCACAAAAATTACCTGGACTGCAGTTCAAGATGCATGCCGCGAGTGAATACAGGGCCAGCGATGAAGCGCTGAAAAAATGCCTGCAGGATCTAGATCGCGCTGACCTTGTCATTGTGACCATGCTGTTCATGGAAGACCACTATTTGCCAGTGATCGATGCGCTGACGGCAAAACGCCATCACTGCGATGCCATGGTTTGCATCATGTCTGCACCGCCTGTCATGCAGCTCACGCGCATGGGCAAACTCAGCATGGGCGGTCAATCATCGGGCCTGATGGGCCTGCTCAAGAAGTTACGGCCGAAGGCCAAAGAAACTTCAGATGACAAATCATCCGGCAAATCTGAAGGCGCCAAGCAAATGGCCATGCTCAGGCGCATCCCCAAGCTTCTGCGCTTTATTCCTGGCACGGCGCAAGATCTGCGGATTTTCTTTTTAACCATGCGCTACTGGCTGGCTGGCTCAGAGCAAAACATGACCCAGATGATTCTCACACTGGTCAACCGCTACGCCGGCGGCGAGCGGCAAAACTACCGCCAAGTGATCGAGGCTCAAGAGCCGGTGGAGTACCCCGAAGTGGGCCTGTACCACCCCAAGATGAAAGTGAAAATTAGCGATTCACTTGACAGTCTGCCCAAAGACCTTGAAGACAAACCTGCAGTGGGTCTGTTGCTTCTGCGTTCGTACTTACTGGCCGGCAATGCCCTTCATTACGACGCTGTGATCACCGCACTTGAGGCACGCGGCTTGCGCGTGATACCCGCTTTTGCCAGTGGTCTGGATTCTCGTCCCGCCATTGAGAACTTCTTTTTGAATGATGGCAAAAGCCGCGTGGACGCTCTGGTGTCCCTGACCGGGTTTTCACTGGTTGGCGGACCTGCTTACAACGACGCCAAGGCAGCCGAAGAAATTCTGGCCAAGCTCGATGTGCCTTACATTGCAGCCCACCCGGTTGAGTTTCAATCACTGGACCAGTGGGGCGGCTCACAACGCGGCCTGTTGCCGGTTGAAAGCACCATCATGGTTGCCATTCCCGAGTTGGATGGCTCCACCATACCCATGGTCTATGGCGGCCGTCCTGGCGCTCCAGGCACCAGCTGTACGGGCTGCGAGAGAAACTGCACTTTCACACAAGCGCACCAAACGCAGGATATGTTCACCTGCGCTGAACGCACAGACATGCTGTCTAAGCGGGTGGAAAAGTTAATCCGCATGCGCCTGAAAAAGCGAAGCGAAAGAAAAATAGCGCTGGTTATTTTTAACTTCCCCCCCAACAGCGGCAACGTTGGGACTGCGGCATATCTTTCGGTCTTTGAGTCTCTTTTCAATACCTTGAAAACGCTCGCCAACGAGGGCTATGACATCGAGGTACCCGCCAACGCAGACGATCTTCGTGATCGCGTACTCAATGGCAACCGCGAAACCTATGGCGCGGACGCCAACGTTCATCACATCATTCCAACATCAGAGCACATCCAAAATGAGCGTTGGCTAAAGCAGATTGAAGCGCAATGGGGCCCGGCACCCGGCAAACAACTGACCAACGGACAAGGCATGTTTGTGCAGGGCGTGCAGTTCGGACAAGCCCTGGTTTGCATCCAACCCGGATTTGGCTACGAAGGTGATCCGATGCGCCTGCTGTTCGAAGCAGGTTTTGCACCCACACACGCCTTCAGTGCTTTTTATCGCTACCTGCGCACCGGCTTCAAAGCTGACGCCGTACTGCACTTCGGAACACACGGCGCCCTTGAATTCATGCCGGGCAAGCAAGCCGGTTTATCGGGCAACTGCTGGCCAGACCGACTGATTCAAGACTTGCCAAACCTGTATTTCTACGCATCCAACAACCCTTCAGAAGGCACGATTGCCAAGCGCCGTGGCAGCGCCACCTTGTTGAGCTATTTGCCACCAACTTTTGCAGAGTCAGGGCTGTACAAAGGACTGCTGGACTTGAAGCAGACGCTGGACCGTTGGCGCGCACTGGACGATGAGATCAGCGAAGAGCGCAGTGACCTGGCAACCATGATTCACCAACAAGCCCGCAGCCTGGAGTTGCGCGTTCCTGAACAAATTCAGTCGCAAGCCAAGTTGGTTGAGCCTTGGATCACCGACTTGATTGATCAACTTCTGGAACTCGAGTACGCCTTGATTCCAGAGGGTTTACACGTCATTGGGCAACTGCCGACACGCGAGCAGCGCTTGACCACCTTGAAAGCCATGTCGATGGCCATGGGTATCGAGGAGCCTGCTTTGCTGGAAGAATTGGTTGATGGGGCCAGCGAAGAAACCTTAAACCGCCATGCCAAACACCTTAACGATGCCCAGAGAGTGTCGCTGCACCAACTGGTGCAATCCAACCTCCTCTTGAGCCAGGAAAGTGAGCTCAACGGCCTGCTGCGCGCGCTCGATGGCCGTTATGCCCTGCCGGCACCGGGCGGTGATCTGCTGCACAACCCGGACGTCTTGCCCACAGGCCGCAATTTGCACGGACTGGACCCTTTCAAACTGCCTAGCGCTTTTGCAGTGCGCGATGGTCAAAAACAAGCCGCCAAGTTGCTGGAGCGGTACGCGCAAGACGGCTCTGGCGTACCGGAATCTATCGCCATGGTTTTGTGGGGCACTGACAACCTCAAAACCGAGGGTGGCCCGATGTCACAAGCCTTGGCTTTGATGGGTGTGACGCCAAGGTTTGACAGCTACGGCAGACTCGCCGGTGCTCAATTGGTGTCGCTCGATGTACTTAAGCGTCCTCGCATTGATGTGGTGATCACGCTGTCAGGCATCTTCCGCGATTTACTGCCCATGCAAATCAAGCTACTGGCGGAAGCCAGCTTTCTGGCCGCCAGTGCAGATGAGGCGCCTGAAATGAACTTCATCCGCAAGCATGCCCTGGCCTACATGGCTGAGCATGGCGGTGATCTGGAATCTGCCTCGCTGCGCGTTTTCGGCAACACAGAAGGCGCCTACGGCTCCAATGTGAACTTGCTGGTCGACAGTTCTGCTTGGCAAAAAGAAGATGAACTGGGCGACGCATTCACATCGCGCAAAGGCTTTGCCTACGGCCGTGAAGGCAAACCAGTGCGTAATAACCAATTGCTCAAGAGTGTGCTGGCTGATGTGTCACTGACGTACCAGAACCTGGACTCAGTGGAATTGGGCGTCACCAGCATCGACACCTACTTTGACACTTTGGGCGGTATCAGCAGAGCGGTTTTGCAAGCCAAGCACGACCGCGATGGTGACGCGGCTTCGGCTCCCCCCGTCTACATCGTGGACCAGACGCAAGGTGATGGTGTGGTGCGCAGCCTCACGGAGCAAGTCGCCTTGGAAACTCGCACGCGCATGCTCAACCCAAAATGGCATGAGGGCATGCTGCAACACGGCTACGAAGGTGTTCGTCAGATTGAAGTTCACCTGACTAACACCATGGGCTGGTCTGCCACCACGGGCCAGGTTCAACCTTGGGTCTATCAGCAATTGGCTCAAACCTTTGTGCTGGATCCGGCCATGCGCAAACGGCTGGCTGAACTCAACCCGACATCTTCGGCCAAGCTGGCCAACCGATTGATTGAAGCATCTCGTCGCGAGTATTGGAAACCCGATGCTGAGACATTAAATGCCTTGCTGCGCGCCGGCGAGGAACTGGAAGATCGCCTTGAAGGCATCCAAGAAGGGCAAGCAGCATGATTGAAACAACCAGCATTCCTGTGAAAAGTATCCAACGCGCTTCACGCGAAGACGGCGAAGGCAGTGTGCAATGCCAACTCGATCCGAACGTGAAAATCGGTAACGCCAAAGTCTTTGCGGTTTATGGCAAAGGCGGCATTGGCAAAAGCACCACCTCATCTAATTTGTCCGCTGCATTTTCCAAAATGGGAAAACGCGTACTCCAAATCGGCTGTGACCCTAAGCATGACAGTACCTTCACGCTGACTAAAAAAATGCTGCCTACGGTCATTGATGTGCTTGAAACTGTGGACTTTCATGCTGAAGAACTTCGGGTCGAAGACTTCGTTTTTGAAGGCTATAACGGCGTGATGTGCGTTGAAGCCGGTGGTCCGCCTGCCGGCACAGGCTGCGGCGGTTATGTGGTGGGTCAAACCGTCAAACTGCTCAAAGAGCATCACCTGCTTGAAGACACCGATGTGGTGATTTTTGATGTGCTTGGCGATGTGGTCTGCGGTGGCTTTGCAGCGCCCTTGCAGCACGCCGACCGCGCCATGATCGTCACAGCCAACGATTTCGACTCTATCTTTGCCATGAACCGGATCGTCCAGGCGATTGGCGCCAAGGCAAAAAATTACAACGTGCGTCTGGGCGGTGTGATTGCCAATCGCAGCGCTGCCACAGACCAGATCGACAAATACAACGACCGCATTGGCCTGAAACTGGCCGCTCACTTCCCGGACCTGGATGTGATTCGCCGCAGCCGTTTGAAAAAATCAACGCTCTTTGAGATGGAGTACTCGCCTGAGTTAGAGGCTGTCCAAAAAGAATACATGCGCCTGGCTGCGAGCATGTGGTTGGGTGGGGAGGGCTACTCTGCAGTTCCCATGAAGGACCGCGATATTTTTGATCTTTTGGGTTTTGATTGAGGTTTTAAAAATATGAGCGAAATCACTTACGAGCAACGACGCGGACAAATCGAAAATTATTTCGACCGCACAGCTGTTGCAGCTTGGGCCAAGCTCACTTCAGATGCGCCCGTGGGTCGGATTCGCGCCACTGTACGCGCAGGGCGCGATCAAATGCGGTCAACGCTGGTTTCCTGGTTGGGAAATGACCTGCGTGGCAAGCGCATATTGGACGCCGGTTGCGGCACAGGTGCACTGGCCGTTGAAGCTGCCCGTTTGGGTGCTCAGGTGGTGGCCATTGATTTGTCGCCGACGCTGGTTGACTTGGCCCGCGAAAGAATCCCTGCCGATGTGTCACACCTGGTTGAGTTTCACAGCGGTGACATGCTGGACAAAGGGCTAGGCCGCTTCGACCATGTGGTGGCCATGGACTCCATCATTCATTACCAGACTGATGATGCAGTTCATGCCCTGGCGCAGTTGGCGGAGCGCACCAGCGGATCCATCGTCTTTACTTTTGCGCCACGCACGCCATTTCTGGCAGCCATGATTTCGGTGGGTCGCCTGCTGCCTAGAAGCGACCGCGCGCCATGGTTAGAGCCGATGGCGGAAAAAAGAATCGCTCAGCTGATGGCAAGCCATGAATCGCTGAATGAGTGGAAATGCGGGCGCAGTCATCGCGTCTCCAGCGGGTTTTACAAATCTCAAGCCATGGAGTGGTTACGCGCATGAGAGCCAAAACGTTTGCCAAATACGCCAGGCTCATGCCAGCGAGCTGGCTGCCGTTTGCTGACGTTGCCAGCGCTGATTTACCGATGGCGCGATTACTTCGCCTGTCTTTGTTCAAACTCACGATGGGCATCACCACGGCCTTGATGATCGGCACCCTGAACAGGGTCATGATCGTTGAGCTGGGCGTATCAGCATGGCTGGTTTCCATGATGCTGGCGCTGCCTTTATTGGTTGCGCCATTTCGCGCTGTCACGGGCTACCAGTCAGATGTACACGTTTCTGCTTTTGGATGGCGACGTATTCCCTACATGTGGGGCGGCACTTTAATTCAATTCCTGGGCTTGGCAGTCATGCCTTTTGCGTTGCTGGTTTTGTCAGGCCGGGGACAGGTTCCGGTACCTGACTGGGTCGGCCAGGGTGCTGCCGCCATAGCCTTCCTGATGGTGGGTGCTGGCCTGCAAACCTCCCAGACTGCCGGGCTTGCGCTGGCAACCGACCAGGCCAGCCAAGAAACCCGGCCGCGTGTGGTGGCGCTGATGTACACCATGCTGTTGGTGGGCGCCGTCACGGGTAGTTTGGTTTACAGCTTTTTGCTGGCTGACTTCACACCTGAAAAATTAGTCCAGGTGGTTCAAGGTACGGCCTTGGTGGTTTTACTGCTCAATGGTATTGCACTTTGGAAACAGGAACCCCGCAACCCACAACGTGTTGCCGCCCTGAAAACTCAAGTTCGTCGCCCCTTCAAAGCCGTTTGGGCTGAATTCATTGAATTACCGCAAGCACGCCGGTTTTTGTGGGCCACTTTTTTGGGCACCATGGCCTTCAACATGCAAGACATCATTCTTGAGCCTTATGGCGGTGAAATTCTCAAGCTGAGTGTGGGTGCAACCAGTGCGCTCACAGCCATGCTGGCAGCCGGTGGTTTGCTGGGTTTTTACGTGGCGGGCCGTAAATTAGCCCGTGGCATAGACCCCATGCGCTTGGCCGCCTATGGCGCGCTGGCAGGCTTGCCTGCATTTTCAGCAGTGATTTTTTCAGCACCCCTGGAGGCCGGCTGGCTATTCCGGCTTGGTGCTTTGGGCATTGGATTTGGCAGCGGTTTGTTTGCCGTCGGCACCTTGTTCACGGCCATGCGCATAGAAGCCGCTTTTGTAGGCCTGGCTTTGGGCGCATGGGGTGCCGTGCAATCGGCTGCAGCGGGTCTCTCTATGTTTGTAGGTGGCGCCTTGCGCGACACCTTCACGGCGCTGAGCAGCCGCGGTGACATGGGCCCGGCCTTAACGGACCCCTCTGTTGCTTACAGCATGGTCTATCACATCGAAATGCTTTTACTGTTCCTCACACTGATTGCAGTTGGCCCCTTGGTCAAGCGCAGCAGATCTTTTTCGCCCGTTCCACCATCAACCCTCGGCTTGACCGAGTCACGCATTTAGTTTTTCATAAGGAGAAGTCGCCATGCAAACTGTAGGAAACATCACAGGCTACGTCGATCTAGCGCAAATATTGCTCTACGCTTTTTGGATTTTTTTCGCCGGCCTGATTTACTATCTTGTTCAAGAAGGTCACCGCGAAGGCTACCCGTTGGAGTCCAGCAGTTCTGGCCGTGCAGTGGTCAAAGGGTTTCCGATACCCGAGCCTAAAACATTTTTGCTCGAAGGTGGCAAAAGCGTGACGGTTCCAGACCTCACCCGTAAAGAACCCGCTTACAACGCTGTGGCTACCAGCCCCACTTCTGGTGCGCCCATTGAACCCAAGGGTGATGCCATGCTGGCGGCTGTTGGCCCAGGCGCTTACTCCAACCGAGAAGACGTGCCAGAAATGACATGGCATGGCAAGCCGCTGATTCAACCGCTGCGCATTGCCAGCGATTACACCGTAGCAGTGCAAGACGTGGATCCGCGTGGACTGCCTGTGATGGCAGGGGACGGCAAGCAAGGTGGCACTGTGAAAGACATCTGGATTGATTCCGCAGAGATGATGTTCCGTTATCTTGAAGTTGAAATCCCTGACGGTCGTGCCGTGCTGCTGCCCATTGCTTTTTCTGTGATCCGCAGAAACCAGGTCGAAGTTAATTCGGTGTATGCGCGGCATTTTGCAGCTGTTCCAGCCCTGCGTAACCCGAACCAGGTGACCAAGCTGGAAGAGGAAAAAATCAGCGCCTACTACGGCGGCGGCACTTTGTATGCCGACGTCAAACGCAGTGAGCCCTTGATTTAATCAAGGTTTTTTGAGCCATTTAAGAACCGTCAAAGCCTGTTGAGGAAGCAGACATGCCCATCGAAAACCTAGGTCACGAGTACGAGTTTGAACCGCAATTCGGTTTACCGGAGCGCCTTCCGGACGACGAATTCATCGTCTGGCAAGGATCGCCCGATGTAGGTGCTTTGGCCACTTCAGCCTTTCACCTGAAAAAACTCGGGTTTTATTTTGCGGCCCTGGTATTGGCTTGTGCATGGCCTGCCTTGGAGTCCGGCGCAGGTCTGATGGATGTTGTGCTCTCTGTGAAGTGGATTGTGCCGCTGGTGGTGATTGGTATAGCGTCTGTCTGGACACTGGCCTGGTTAACCGCACGCACCACGGTCTATACAGTGACCAGCAAGCGGGTGGTGATGCGGCTAGGGATTGTGCTGACGGTATCTTTTAATTTGCCCCTCAAACAGATCGCCTCTGCGGACGTGCGCCACCTCAAAAATGGTTTTGGCGATATCACCCTGGCTCTGCAGGGTTCAGACCGCATTGCTTGGGCACATTTGTGGCCCAGCGTGCGCCCATGGCGTATCAATAAGCCCGAGCCCACTTTGCGTGCGGTACCTGATGTGCAGGCTGTTGCTGACAAGCTGCGCCAGGCCTGGACCCAAAACACAGGTTTGGCAGCCAATGCGCGCACGCAGATGGATAAAGAGCAGCTTGATTCCCGTCCTTTGCAAATCAAAACCATATGAACCAAGCCCAACTCGCCCCCAAGCCTGTCAATACAACACCGGACAGCTTTCCACGCTGGGTGCTTTACTGCGGGGCAGGCATCATGGCGTTTTCGCTCATCTCTGTGGGCTTGGTACGCATCACCGGCAATGGACCTGACCAAAAGGCGGCTGCGCCTACGCTTCAACGCTCTTTGGTTTTTCTAGACCAAAAAGATGGCGGTGTACGGGTTGCCGATGGTGTGACTGGCGAGACCTTGACCGTGCTGCATGGCGAGCAGGGTTTTGTGCGCGGCGCCCTGCGCGCACTCAGCCGGGAACGCTTTTCCAGGGGTATTGGCGCGTCACAACCTTTTGACCTAGTAGCCCGCGTGGATGGACGGGTCACACTCATGGACCCGAGCACCGGAAGCAGGGTTGATCTGGAGTCCTTCGGGCCTACAAATACGGCAGAATTTGCCAGGTTCCTGGCCATGCGCCCGCAATAGATCAAGTTTTTTATTTCTCAGCAGACCCGGAGATTTTTTCCATGCAAGCGAATCCCGCCATTGACAGTGCCGCCAAGGCGTCGCAAAAAGCTGTTGAGAGCACCATGCTCAGTCCGCGCTTTTACACCACCGACTTCGCTGCCATGGACCGCCTCGATGTGTCCGCCATGCGCAGCGAGTGGGACCGGATGATGGACGAGTACGAGGGCGATAACAACCACGATCATTTTCAACGCGATGCACAGTTTGCTGAAGAAGTCGCTGAGCGCTTTTCACAAGTCAGTCCTGAAATGCGACAGGAGTTTCTCGAATTTTTAATCTCGTCCCTGACGTCCGAGTTTTCGGGCTGTATTTTGTACAACGAGATTTATAAGAATGTTGAGAACCCGGACATCAAACAATTGATGCGCTACATGGCACGCGACGAATCGCGGCACGCCAGCTTTATCAACCAATCCCTCAAAGACTTCGGCTTGGGCATTGACCTGGGTGATTTAAAGCGCACCAAGGCCTACACCTATTTCAAACCCAAGTACATTTTTTACGCGACTTATTTGTCAGAAAAAATTGGCTACGCCCGTTACATCACCATTTACCGGCAGCTCGAAAAGAACCCGGACAAACGTTTTCACCCCATCTTTCGCTGGTTTGAAAGATGGTGCAATGACGAGTTCCGCCATGGTGAATCTTTCGCCTTGATCATGCGTGCCAACCCGCACCTGCTGCGGGGCGGCAATGTGTATTGGATACGCTTTTTCCTGCTGGCGGTTTACGCCACCATGTATGTGCGTGACCACTGCCGCCCAATGCTTCACCATGAAATGGGTCTGGAGTCCACCACTTACGACTATGAGGTATTCCGTATCACCAACGAAATTACCAAACAGGTATTCCCTGTCAGTCTGGACATCGACAGCCCACGTTTTCGCGAAGGCATGTCTCATTTATTTCATGTTCAGCAGCAAATGGACAAGGCCAAGGCTAGAGGTGGTGTCATAGGTTTCTTGCAGCGTGCTCGCTGGGCTGTTGCGGGCGGCGTCACTTTTGTTCGCTTGTATTTCCTGCCCATGAAGCACCACGCCTTGCCAGAGCAGGTTCGCATGGCTCCGGCTTGGTAGGCTTGAACAAATTTCACCGGCAAGGCATGGATGACTGACGCTTACATTGCTCTTGGGTTCGCAATATTCATCTGGTGGTTCAGCACCGGCATTGTGATCTTGCTCAATCGCATGTCCCGCACGGCCATCACGATGAGCCTGGTTTTGTCCTCGCTCTTGTGCATAGGTGCCCTGATGGGGCTGTCGCACACAGCGCAGCAAAGCAGCGTGACCGCCGCCTATTGCGCTTTTTCTTGTGCGCTTTTGGCATGGGGCTGGAATGAACTGAGCTTTCTGACAGGGTGGATCACCGGCCCGCAAAAGACCGCTTTATCTGAAAACACGGTAGGTTGGCCGCGGTTTGTAGTGTCTTTCAAAGCAGTGGTGTGGCACGAATTGGCCATCTTGATGGTGGGCGCACTCATTGTTTACATCACTTGGGACGCACCTAACCAAGTTGGTACGGGCACTTACCTGGTCTTATGGATCATGCGAACCAGCGCCAAACTTAACTTGTTTTTTGGAGTTCGTAATTTAAGTGAGGAATTTTTACCCGCTCACTTGACTTACATGGAAAGCTTTTTCAAGCGGCGCGCCATGAATGCTTTTTATCCCTTCGCATTGCTGGGCGCCAGTGTCTGCTTGTGGTGGCTTGTCGCGTATGCCAACAACCCTTTGGCCAGCCCGGCTCAGGTGGTGGGCGCCGTGCTGGTTGGCACCATGTTGGCACTGGCCATCCTGGAGCACCTGATGCTGGTGCTTCCGCTGGACACCACCACCTTGTGGCGCTGGGCTATCCGCAAACCAAAGGCGACGATTCATACAGAGTCACTGCCCCACAACCTGCCTTTGTAAAACCCGCAGCCGTAGATTCACATGACCAATCTTTACAAATCAATTGACACTGCGGGTGATGGGGGTGGCGCAGCTGGTGGTGGCTATGTTCCAGCCATCCGACCCGATCGCTTGGACGATCGCGCCCCAACAGCTGTCGTGATCGGCACAGGCTTTGGCGGCCTGGCGGCGGCCATTCGTCTGAGCGTCAAAGGATACCGCGTGCAAATGCTTGAGAAGCTGGACGCACCCGGCGGACGAGCCTATGTGCACAAGCAAGATGGTTTCACCTTTGATGCAGGCCCCACCATCATCACTTTGCCGCATTTGATCGAAGAGCTTTTCACTTTATGCGGTCGCAACATGAAAGACCATGTTGACCTGCGTTTGATGTCGCCTTTCTACAGAATACGATTCGACGACGGCACGCACTTTGACTACAGCAACAATGATGAGGCCATGCTCGATCAGATTGAGCGTCTGAATCCTGATGACGTCCAAGGCTTCAAAGATTTGATGAAGGCTTCTGAAAAATGTTTCCAGCTGGGCTTTGTCGAGCTGGGCATGGTGCCTTTTGAGACTATCGGCGACGTTATCAAAGCGATGCCTAATCTGGCGCGTATGCAAGCCTGGCGCTCGATTTACAGCATGGTCGCCAAGTACATCAAGCATCCCAAGCTGCGCATCGTCATGAGTTTTCATCCACTCCTTATTGGCGGGAATCCTTACTCAGTCACCTGTGTTTACGCACTGATTCACTCATTGGAGCGGCGCTGGGGTGTTCACTCGGCCATGGGCGGCACGGGTGCGATTGTGAGCGAGCTGGTCAAACTGCTGGATGAACGCGGCGTCAAAATTTACTACAACAGCCCGGTGACCCGCATCCGCGTTGAAGGCGGCCAGGCGCGCGGCGTTGAACTTGCCAGCGGTCAATACATACCTGCCGATATCGTGGTGAGTAATGCAGATGCGGCTTGGACGTATCGCCACCTGATTGAGCCGCAACACCGTAAGCACTGGACCGACAAACGCATCGCTAAAGGCAAATACTCCTCAGGCTTGTTTGTCTGGTATTTTGGAACCAATCGTCGCTACGAAGACGTTCCGCACCACATGATGGTTTTAGGTCCACGCTACAAAGGTCTGCTGCAGGATATTTTTAAAAACCATACGCTGTCCAAAGACTTCAGCCTGTACCTGTACCGCCCCACCGCGACAGACCCATCGCTGGCGCCTGAAGGTTGCGACAGTTTTTATGTTCTTTCTGTGGTGCCCAATCTCAGCAGCCAAACCGATTGGCCGGCAGTCACCGAGCAGTACCGCGATGCCATCGCCACCGTGCTGGAAGAAAGCGTGCTGCCCGATCTCAAGCAGCATGTGGTCTCGTCGAAGGTGACAACGCCGCAAGATTTCCAAGACCGTTTATGGTCTTATAAAGGTGCGGGTTTTGGCCTGGAGCCCATCCTGGTGCAAAGTGCTTGGTTCAGACCGCATAACAAATGCCAAGACGTGAAGAGTCTTTTTATGGTGGGTGCCAGCAGCCAGCCCGGTGCCGGCGTGCCCAGTGTCTTGATGTCCGCAAAAATGCTCGAACAGGTGGTACCTGATGTCAAATCCTTCGCTTGATACAAGCCTTTCCCAAGACCTCCATGCAAAGCCACAGATTGTGGATTTGAGCTATGACTTAGAGGCTTGCACTGAACTGATGCGCGGCGGCTCCAAATCTTTTTTTGCAGCGTCCAAGCTTTTGCCGGTTCGTCTGCGCCCACCCGCCATTGCTTTGTATGCTTTTTGCCGCTTGGCCGACGATGCCATCGATACCGGTTCAGACCCGATGGTCGCCATGCAAGACTTGCATTCGCGCTTAGCCGCTATTTACGCAGGGCGCCCCGGCCCCCAAGACGCTGACAGGGCTTTGACATGGGTGGTTCATCGCTATGGCATTCCCATGGGTTTACTGGAAGCGCTGTTGGACGGTTTTTTGTGGGATACCCAAGGTCGGCGCTACGAGACCCTGGCCGACGTTGAAGCCTACGGTGCAAGGGTGGCGGGCACTGTGGGTGCCATGATGTCTCTCATCATGGGTGCGTCCACTGACACGGCCATAGCCCGCGCCAGCGAACTGGGTGTGGCCATGCAACTGACCAATATTGCGCGCGACATCGGTGAAGACGCGCGAAATGGCCGCTTGTACATTCCGCGTGCCTGGTTCCGTGAAATTGGCATGGACGCTGATGCCTGGTTGGCCAATCCCGTCTTTGATTCCCGCATTGCAGGCTTCACGCAGCGTTTGTTGTTGCGTGCAGATGCTCTTTACAGGCGGGGCGAGTTCGGGCTGTCTGAATTGAGTTGGGACTGCCGGCCCGCCATTCAAGCAGCCCGTCTGGTCTACGCAGAGATCGGCAAACAACTCGAGCGCGAAGGACTTGACTCTGTCAACCGCCGGACCGTTGTGTCTACACGCCGCAAACTTGCGCTGATTGCCAGAGCTGCCTCCGTTGCATTCATGGTGCCCGCAGCGCCTGCCGTCGCACTGAGTCCCGTGCCAGCCA
>Ga0164295_10002762_pt1 | contig 14298 bp, 12 predicted proteins | sample GEODES006metaG_FD_111798 | JGI IMG/M metagenome (GOLD analysis project Ga0164295, IMG submission 111798) | Oligotrophic lake water microbial communities from Sparkling Lake, Wisconsin, USA - GEODES006 metaG | ecosystem: Environmental > Aquatic > Freshwater > Lake | place: USA: Sparkling Lake...
GGCATCAGCTTTGAAGACCTGTGCGGCAAAGGTGCCAGCCAGATCAAGTTCAACCAGGTCGATGTTGCCAAAGCCAGCCAATACGCCTGCGAAGACGCCGAGCAAACCCTGGCCGTGCACCGCTTGCTTTGGCCTGTGCTGCAGGCCAATGCCAAGCTGCTGTTTATTTACGATCTGGAAATTCAATCCAGTGAAAGTCTGTACCGCATCGAACGAAATGGCGTGTTGATAGACGCGCCCATGCTGGCTGCGCAAAGCGCTGAGTTGGGCGCCCGCATTGTGCAGCTCGAAGCCGAGGCCCACGCCTTGGCCGGTCAGCCCTTCAATCTGGGATCGCCCAAGCAGATTGGTGAGATTTTCTTTAGCAAGTTGGGTTTGCCCGTGGTCAAGAAAACCGCCACCGGCGCGCCCAGCACCGACGAAGAAGTGCTGGAAAAACTCGCTGAAGACTATCCGCTGCCGGCCAAAATTCTGGAGCACCGCGGCCTGTCCAAGCTCAAAGGCACTTACACCGACAAACTGGCGCAATTGGCGCACCCGCGCACCGGCCGCGTGCACACGCATTACGCGCAGGCGGTCGCTGTCACCGGGCGCCTGTCGAGCAATGAACCCAACTTGCAGAACATACCCGTGAAAACCGCCGAAGGCCGGCGCGTGCGCGAAGCCTTTGTGGCCGCCCCGGGCTGCGTGATCGCCAGTGCTGACTACTCGCAGATCGAGCTGCGCATCATGGCGCACATCAGCGAAGACGCTGCCTTGCTGCGCGCTTTCAACGAGGGTCTGGACGTGCACCGCGCGACCGCTGCCGAAGTCTTTGGCGTGGCCCTGGACCAGGTCAGCAGCGAGCAGCGCCGCTATGCCAAGGTGATCAACTTCGGATTGATTTACGGCATGAGCAGCTTCGGCCTGGCGCGTAACCTGGGCATCGAGACCAAGGCTGCTGCCGCCTACATCGACAAGTACTTTCAGCGCTACCCCGGCGTCAAGACTTACATGGACCAGACCCGCCTGTCAGCCAAGAGCCGCGGCTATGTCGAGACGGTGTTCGGCAGGCGCCTGTACCTGCCGGAGATCAATTCCCCCAACGGCCCGCGCCGCAGCGGTGCAGAGCGCGCCGCCATCAACGCGCCCATGCAGGGCACGGCGGCCGATCTCATTAAGCTGAGCATGGTCAAAGTGCAGCAGGTGCTCGATGAGCAGGCGCGTGGCAGCAAAATGATCATGCAAGTGCATGACGAGCTGGTGTTCGAAGTGCCCGAGGCAGAAATCGAGTGGGTACGCAGCGAAATTCCGCGCCTGATGGCCGGCGTGGCGCAGCTCAAAGCCCCCTTGCTCGCTGAGATCGGTTTCGGGCCTAATTGGGAAAAAGCGCACTGATTTTTTTAAACTCAACTTGAAGGAAAACAAACGATGTTGACAGCCGACCAGAAACTCGACTTTGATGCCTTGCTACCCGCCACCGCACAAGCCGGCAGCCGCCGCTCAGCCCTCAAGCTGGCCCTGGGTGCCGGCTATGCGGCCGCCGCCGGCCCTTTGATGGCGCAGACCGCCATCAAGACCTCCTCCGAAGGTTTGCGCACCGGTGAGGCCAGCTTTGAGGTCAATGGTTTCAAGGTGCCGGTGTTTTTTGCGGCGCCGGCGGGCAAAAGCAATTTGCCGGTGGTGCTGGTGATTCATGAAATTTTTGGTGTGCACGAGTACATCGCCGACACCTGCCGGCGCTTTGCCAAGGCCGGTTACATGGCGGTGGCGCCTGAGCTGTTTGCCCGCCAGGGCGACCCCAGCGCTTACGGCGAGATGGCCCGCTTGATGAGCGAAGTTGTGAATAAAACCCCTGACGCGCAAGTCATGGCCGACCTGGACGGCGCCATCGCCTGGGCAACAGGTCAGGGCGGTGATGCGCAAAAAGTCGCTATCACCGGCTTTTGCTGGGGCGGCCGCATCACTTGGCTCTACTCGCAGTACAGCAGCCGCGTCAAAGCCGGCGTGGCCTGGTACGGCCGCCTGGTGGGTCAGCCCAGTGCCAACACCCCTGTGCACCCGGTACAGCAAGCTGCCATACTCAAAGCGCCGGTGCTGGGGCTTTACGGCGGGCAGGACACAGGCATTCCGCTGGACACTGTGGAGCAGATGAAAGCGGCATTGGCCAGCGCCGGTGCGGCGGGTAACGCTGCGGCCCGCGCCAGTGAGTTTGTGGTCTACCCCGACATGCCCCATGCTTTTCATGCGGACTACCGGCCCAGCTACCGCGCGGGTCCGGCGCAAGACGGGTTTGCGCGAGCGCTGGCGTGGTTCAAGGCCAAGGGTGTTGCATAAGGCGGGATAATGGTTGCCCTGACGCACCGGACCTTGCCTTATGACTATGACTTTGTTGGCCATTCTGGCCGCCACCTTGCTGGCCGGGGTGGGCAGTGTTTGGCTGGCGGCCTTGCTGGGTTTCGGTATTTTGGCGCGTTACACCCAGCACATGCTCAGTCTGGCGGCCGGTGCGCTCTTGGCCACGGCCTTCATGCACCTGCTGCCGGAAGCTTTTGAAAGCCAGGTCAGTGCGCACGAGCTCTTTCCGACACTGCTGGTCGGCCTGATCTTTTTCTTTTTGCTCGACAAGGCCGAGCTCTGGCACCACGGCCACGAGCATCACCATGGCCATGATCACTCGCATGACCACGCTGGCAGCCACGCGCCTGCGCGCCCCGGCGGCAGCTGGGCCATTTTGACGGGCGACAGCGTGCATTGTTTTGGCGACGGCGTGTTGATCGCCTCTGCCTTTGTAGCCGACATGCGCCTGGGCGTGGTGGCCGCGCTGGCGGTGCTGATGCACGAAGTGCCGCACCACATGGGTGACTTGGCGGTGCTGCGGCAAGCCAGCGACAACCGGCGCATGGCCCTGGTCAAGGTTTCACTGGCGGGTGGACTGACAGCCTTGGGGGGTGTAGTGGGTTTCTTTCTGGTGGCCCAGCTTGAGGCCTACCTGCCGTTTTTTCTGGCTATCGCCTCCAGCAGTTTTTTGTATGTGGCGCTGGCCGACCTGATTCCTCAGCTGCAAAAAAAGCTTTCTGCCCGCGAGACCCTGGCCCAAATTATTTGGCTGGTCGTCGGCATGGGCATGGTCACACTGGCCAGCAGCCTAACGCACAGCCACTGAGCCGGCGCCGGGTTTTAGACGCCGGCTGCCAGCAAGGCTTCGCGCGTCGGCAAGCCTTCGCTGTCGCCAATCACTTGCACCGCCTGCGCACCAATCCAGGCGCCTCGCCGGGTCGCCTCGGGCAGTGACTTGCCCGCCAGCAGCGCGCTGATCACCCCCACCGCAAAGCCATCACCCGCGCCCACCGTGTCCACCACTTCGGCCACGGCAAAGCCGGGCACATGGCCGCTGCCCCCGGCACTTTCAAAGTAAGCGCCTTCGCTGCCCAGCTTCACCACCACTGCCTTGGCGCCGAGCTCGCGGTAAAAGCGGGCAATGCCTTCGGGCGTACGCTCCCCCGTCAGCAAGTGGCCTTCTTCCAGGCCGGGCAAGACCCAGTCAGCACGGGCTGCCAGGTCATTGATGGCTTCGCGCATGTGCGCTGTCGATGTCCAGAGCGAAGGCCGCAAATTCGGGTCAAAGGACACGCTGCGACCTGCGGCCCGCATCAGGTCCATGCTTTTTTGTATCAGCGCCAGTGTGCTGGCCGACACCGCCGCAAACACACCGGTGGCGTGCAGGTGCCGCGCTGAGAGCAGCCAAGCTTGGTTGATGTCCTGCGGCCCCATCCCGCTGGCGGCCGAACCCTGGCGGTGGTATTCGACAGGCGGATCACCGCCGCCTTGCACCTGGCCTTTGAACATGAAACCGGTTTTTTGCGCGGCGTCGCAGACCACCTGCGCGCAGTCCACACCTTCACCGGCCATGGTGGCCAGCAAATAACGGCCCATCGAATCCGTGCCCAGGCGGCTGGCCCAGGCGACTTTCAGCCCGAGCCGTGCCAGGCCGATGGCCACATTGGTTTCGGCGCCGGCGCTGCGTTTGTAAAAAGAGCCGGCTGCTTCCAGCGGGCCGGGGCGGTCTGCCACCAGCAGCAGCATGGCCTCGCCGAAAGTCACGACATCAAGCACAGGGGTCAAGGTGTGGCTCTCCTTGCTGTTTAAGAAACAGGCGGCAATTGAACGTCGGCCAGTTGTTCATGGGACTTGAAAAATTGCAATTTTTGTTCACGCCGGATTTGCTTGAGCGCGTACTCCGCGCTCAGGGCTTCGCCCTTGCTGGGGTAGCTGCGGCAAGCCAGCACGCGGCGCGGCGGATGCGAGCGTGTGTAGGCCGCGCCCAGGCCCAACAGATGTTGCACAAAGCGTTTTTCCAGGTCCAGCGCCACGCCGGTGTACAGCGTGCCGTCTTCGCATTCGAGCAGGTACAAGTGATAAGGCTTCACGAATTGACGGGTCACGGCAGCCGTGTTGTCAGCCTTGCGCTACGGGCCGCGCCGGGTCGCTGCACCAGTCGCTCCAGCTGCCGGCATACAACGCCGAGCCGCTCAAGCCGGCGATCTCCATCGCCAGCAGATTCGGAAGGGCGCTGACGCCACTGCCGCAGTGGTGCACCACGCCGGCCGGCTCGCACTGGCCCAGCAGGGCTTCAAATTCAGCCTTGAGTTGTGCAGCCGGCTTGAACTTGCCGTCTGCGCCCAGGTTCTGGCCGAAGGGCCGGTTCAGCGCACCCGGAATATGGCCGGCCACCGGGTCCAGCGGCTCGACCTCGCCCTTGAAACGCGGCGTGGCCCGCGCGTCCAGCAGCGTCTGAGCGGGCCGGCCCAAACCGGCGGCCACCGCGCTGGCGTCCAGCAGCCGGGCTCGAGTTTCTTTCAGGGCAAAGACCGCTGGCGCGCGGGCTGGCTCCTGGCCGGCCGCCTCGGCACCACCCGCCGCCTGCCAGGCTTGCAAGCCGCCGTCGAGCACGGCCACCGCCTCATGGCCGGCCCACTTGAGCATCCACCAGAGCCGGCCGCAGTAGTTGGCGCCGTTGCGGTCATACACCACGGCTTGCATGTCGTTGGACAAACCGACGCTTGCCAGCCAAAGGGCAAAGCGCTCGCGGCTGGGCAGCGGATGCCGCCCGCCGGAAGCTGTTTCGTGCAGGCCGGGTTTGGCGCTGAGCGCGTGGTCCAGGTGGGCATAGACTGCGCCCGGAATGTGTGCCTGGGCATAGTCCGCAGCGCCGGCATCGGGCTGCATCAGGTTGAAACTGCAATCAAACACCAGGCAGTTGGCGGGTGTGGCCAGCAGGGGCGCAAGCTGTTCGGCAGAGATCAGGTGGGTGTGCATGGTGAGAGCCTTTCGAAAAATTGTAGGTTCAGCATCGTTGCGGTTTTAATGTCCTTCGGCCGGCGGGTTGGGCAGGGCTTGGGTGCGCAAAGCTGTGGCCACCACGCCGCTGACCACGATCACCAGCATGCCCAGCCAGCCCAGAAGCGGTATCTGGTCGCCAAACAGCAGCAGGCTGTACAGCGCCGCAAACACAATACCCGAATACTGCAGGTTCGCCGCCACCAGTGTCGGCCCCTGGCTGTAAGCCCGCGTCATGCACCATTGGGCAATGGAGGCCAGCACGCCGATGGGCAGCAACCAGACGGCGGCTTGCCAGTCCCATTCAGACAGCCCGGTGAACATGACGCCGACGCCGCCGCCCAGCGCCGAGCCCAGCGCAAAGTAAAACACCGTGCGCTCTTCGGGCTCGCCAAGGCGGCCCAAGGCTGTGACCTGTATATAAGCCAAGGCCGCCAGCAGGCCCGACATCAACCCGATCAGGCCGGCAAACAACTGGTTTTGCTCCAGTGTGGGCCGCAAAATCATGACCACCCCGCCAAAGCCGGTCAGCACCGTGAGCATCAGCAGGCCTTGACGCGGCTGCATCGGCCCGCGGGCGTACAGCAGGGCGCCGCCTATCAAAAAGGCGGCCACCCAGATGCTGCTCATGTAGTTGAGCGTCACCGCAGTGGCCAGCGGCAAATAGGCAATCGCGTAAAACCAGGCGATCAGCGAGATCACGCCGACCAGGCTGCGCCAGGCCTGCATGCCGGGGAAGCGGGTGCGCAAGCCCGAGCCGCGCGCCTGCACGATCAGGGCCATGAACACCATGCCCACCAGTCCGCGGTAAAGCACCAGTTCAAAGGCGTTGAAGTTACTCGATGCCAGTTTGACGCACACGCCCATGGAGGCGAACAGGAAAGAGGCCAGAACCATCCAGAGCGCTTGCATGAGCCGTGTCCTGACTCGCTGCTCAGATCATCTGGGTGGTTTTGCTGGCACCCATTTCGCGGCGATACCACTCGTGAAAGTGCTGCATACCGTCTTCCATCGGGCTTTGGTAAGGGCCGAACTCGTTATCGCCGCGCTGCATCAAGGCCAGGCGGCCGGCGTCCATGCGCAGGGCAATTTCGTCGTCCTCAACGCAGGTCTCCATGTAGGCGGCTTGCTGCGCCTCGATGAACTCGCGCTCAAAGGCGCAGATTTCCTCGGGGTAGAAAAACTCCACCACGTTCAGGGTTTTGTCCGGCCCCTGCGGGTGTAGCGTGCTGACCACCAGCGCATGCGGATACCACTCGATCATCACGTTCGGGTAGTAAGTCAGCCAGATGGCGCCGTACTTGGGTGCCGCCCCCTTGCGGTATTGCAGCACCACGTCGTGCCACTTTTTGTAGACATCCGTGCCGGGCTTACCCAGCTTGTCTGACACGCCAACCGTCTGCACCGAGTAGTTTTTGCTCAGTTCCCAGCGCAAATCGTCAGTGGTGACAAAGCCGCCCAAACCCGGGTGGTAGGGGCCGACGTGGTAGTCCTCCAGGTAGACCTCGATGAAGGTTTTCCAGTTGTACTTGCATTCGTGCAGATGCACTTTGTCGAGCTGGTAGCCGCTGAAGTCCAGGTCTTGCATCGAGCCCAGGCCGGCCATCTCGGCGGCCATGTTGTGCCCGTTGTCTTCAAACACCAGGCCGTTCCAGGTGCTGGTTTTGTAGCGGTTCAGGTTCAAACAAGGGTCGATTTCGAAGTGCGGCGCGCCAATCAGCTCGCCGGCGATGTTGTAAGTCCAGCGGTGCAGCGGGCAGACGATGTTGCTGTCAGCCCGGTCGCCCAGAGAGCCGCGGCCTTGCAGCAAGAGGGCTTGCCGGTGCCGGCAGACATTGGAGATCAGCTCGATGCCCGAGGCATTGCGCACCAGCGCCCGGCCCTGGCCTTCGTGGGGCAGCGTGTAATAGTCACCCAGCTTGGGCACCGCCAGCTCATGGCCCAGGTAGCGCGGGCCTTTGGCAAACAGCTTTTGCTGCTCGCGGGCATACAGACCGGGGTCAAAATAGCTGGAGATGGGCAGCTGGCTGGTCGCCTGCAAGAGTCGAAGGCTTAAATCAGACATGCACTTGTGAAACTGTTGGTCGGGCAGCGCGAGATCGGCAGCCCTTTAAAACTGGTTTTTCATTGTACCTACCGCCCCTTGACGCCCGGGGTCTGACAGCGCTGGCAGCCGGCTCGCACAGCAAGCCCCTAAAATCGCCAAGACACACAAACAACAAACCATGAGTAAAACAAACGCTGCCCCCCTCTCGACCGAGCCCGCCCATTACGAGGCTGCCTTGCAAGAGCTGGAAAAACTGGTCCTGGAGCTCGAAGGCGGTCAAATGCCGCTGGACCAGTTGCTGGCCGGTTACCAGCGCGGCGCCCAGTTGCTGGCCTATTGCCGCGACAAGCTGGCCGCCGTGGAGCAGCAAATCAAGGTGCTCGATGGCGGCGAACTCAAACCCTGGGCACAGGAATAAAGCTTTGAATTCATTGAACCCCCCCAAGGCGCTCAGCGGCGCTTCCTTTGACTTGCCCGGCTGGAGCGCGCTTCAGCTCGAACGGGTCGAGACAGCCTTGCAAAACTGGGTGGCCTGCCCGCAAACCTGTCCGGCCCCGGCCGGCTTGGGTGAAGCCATGCGCTACGCCGTGCTGGACGGGGGTAAACGCTTGCGTCCGCTGCTGGTGCTGGCCGCCTGCGAGGCCGTGGCCGGTAACCCCCAGGCCGCTTTGCGGGCTGCTTGCGCGGTTGAGCTGATCCATGCTTACTCGCTGGTGCATGACGACATGCCCTGCATGGACAACGATGTGCTGCGCCGCGGCAAGCCCACCGTGCATGTGCGCTTTGGTCAGGCGCAGGCGCTGCTGGCCGGCGATGCCCTGCAGGCGCTGGCCTTTGAGCTGCTAACCCCTGACGACAGCAGCATGCCCGCCGGCATGCAGGCGCTGCTGTGCCGCATGTTGGCGCAAGCCGCCGGCTTTCAGGGCATGGCGGGCGGGCAGGCGATTGACCTGGCCAGTGTCGGTCAGCCCATTAGCGCTGCGCAGTTGCATGAAATGCACAAGCGCAAGACCGGTGCGCTGTTGCAAGTCAGCGTCATGATGGGCGCAGCCTGCGGCAGGCCTACCGTGTCAGCGCAACGTGCTCTGAGCGACTACGGCGCCACCCTGGGGCTGGCCTTTCAGGTGGTCGATGATGTACTGGATGTGGTGGCCGACTCCGGTACGCTGGGCAAGACAGCCGGCAAAGACGCCGCCCAGGACAAGCCGACCTTTGTCTCCCTCATGGGCTTGCAGGCCTCTAAAAAATACGCGCAGGAATTGCTTTCGCAAGCGCAGTCCAGTCTGCGGGCTGCGGACTTAGAAAACACGGCAGCCTTGCGCGCGCTGGCCGATATGCTTGTTAATCGCGGTTTCTAAGGAAGGCCCTGATGTACCCATTGCTAGAAACCATCAACAGCCCGGCCGACTTGCGTCTGGTGCCGCGCACCCTGCTCAAACGGGTGGCCGACGAACTGCGCTCTTACCTGCTTGACAGCGTCTCGCGCACCGGCGGGCATCTGAGCTCCAACCTCGGCACGGTGGAGCTCACTGTGGCGCTGCATTATGTTTTCAACACCCCCGAAGACCGGCTGGTCTGGGACGTGGGTCACCAGACCTATCCGCACAAAATCCTCACCGGGCGACGCGAGCGCATGGACAGCCTGCGCCAGCTCGGCGGCTTGTCGGGCTTTCCGCGGCGCAGCGAAAGCGAGTACGACACCTTTGGTACCGCCCATTCGTCCACCTCGATTTCGGCTGCTCTGGGCATGGCCATGGCGGCCAAGCAAAAGGGCGAGGATCGCCACGCGGTGGCTATCATCGGTGACGGCGCCATGAGCGCCGGCATGGCTTTTGAGGCGCTGAACAACGCCGGCGTTTGCGACTGCAATCTGTTGGTCGTCCTGAACGACAACGACATGAGCATCAGCCCGCCGGTGGGCGCGCTGAACCGCTACCTGGCGCAACTCATGAGCGGGCAGTTCTACGCCGCCGCTAAAAACGTTGGTAAGCAGGTGCTTAAAGGCGCGCCACCGCTTTTTGAGCTGGCCAAGCGCCTGGAGTCGCATGCCAAGAGCATGGTGGTGCCGGCCACTTTGTTTGAGAATTTCGGCTTCAACTATATCGGCCCCATTGACGGTCACGACCTGGAGTCGCTGGTCCCCACGCTGGAAAACATCCGTCAGCTCAAGGGCCCGCAATTCCTGCATGTGGTGACCAAAAAAGGCCAGGGCTACAAGCTCGCCGAAGCCGACCCGGTGGCCTACCACGGCCCCGGCAAGTTCGACCCGGCCTTAGGGCTGCAGAAATCCACAACTCCAGCCAAGCAGACCTTCACGCAGGTTTTTGGCCGCTGGCTGTGCGACATGGCCGAGCAGGACCCTCGGCTGGTGGGCATCACGCCGGCCATGCGCGAAGGCTCGGGCATGGTCGAGTTTCACCAGCGTTTTCCCGGCCGCTATTACGACGTCGGCATTGCCGAGCAACACGCGGTGACCTTTGCCGCCGGCATGGCCTGTGAAGGGCTCAAGCCGGTGGTGGCGATTTACTCGACCTTTTTGCAGCGTGGCTACGACCAGCTGATTCATGACGTCGCCCTGCAAAACCTGCCCGTGGTGTTTGCCCTGGACCGCGCCGGCCTGGTCGGCGCCGATGGCGCCACGCACGCCGGTGCGTATGACATTGCTTTTTTGCGCTGCATCCCGAACATGAGCATCGCCTGCCCGGCCGACGAGAACGAGTGCCGCAAGTTACTGACAACGGCTTTTGAGCAAAACCACCCGGTGGCTGTGCGCTACCCGCGCGGCGCCGGTGCCGGCGTGGCGACCGAGCCGGGGTTGCAAGCGCTGCCTTTTGCCCGGGCTGAAGTGCGTCGTCAAGGTGCCGGCCTGGCTATTCTGGCCTTTGGCGCTTTGCTTTATCCGGCCCTCGCAGCCGCTGAAAAACTCGGCGCTACGGTCGTCAATATGCGCTGGGCCAAACCCCTGGACACGGCCTTGTTGCTGGAAATGGCGGCCGCACACCAAGCCCTGGTCACGGTAGAAGACGCCTGCCTGATGGGTGGCGCCGGCAGTGCCGTGAGCGAAGCCTTGCTGCAAGCCGGGATACACAAGCCCTTGCTGCAGCTGGGCTTGAAAGATGAATTCACCGAGCACGGTGACGTGGCTGCGCTGATGGCCCTGCAAGGGCTGGATGCTGCCGGCATAGAAGCCACGGTGATGGCCCGCTTTTCGGCTTACCTGCCTGAGCGGGCCGCCAAAGTGGTTCTGAAGTCGGTCGCATGAAGCTTGACCTCAACAACGGCCTGCCGCTGGCAAACAGCTTGACGGCCATGCCTGATGTGCAGGCCAGAGCGGATGTGCGCGACATGCCGATCCAGCGCGTGGGCATCAAGTCGCTGCGTTACCCGCTGAGCGTAGTGGTCTCCGGCAAACTGCAAGCCACGGTGGGCCACTGGACGCTGGACGTGGCGCTCAGCGCCCAGAAAAAGGGCGCCCACATGTCGCGCCTGATCGCCTGGCTCGAGTCCCTGGAAGTCAGGGGCGTTCCCCTCACTGCCCCCTTGTTGAGCGCCGAACTCAAAGCCATGTTGACGCTTTTAGAGGCCGAGGACGGTCGCATCGAGGTGAGCTTTCCGTTTTTTGTGCGCAAAGCCGCGCCGGTGTCTGGCTTGCAAAGCCTGATGGAGTACGACGGCCAATGGATCGCCGAGCACCGTGCCGGCCAGACCCGCCTGAGTTTGCAAGCCGTGGTGCCTGTTAAGTCGCTGTGCCCCTGCTCCAAAGAGGTCTCAGACAATGGCGCGCACAACCAGCGCTCATTCATCAGCATGCGTATTGAATTGCGAGACCCGGCTTTGCCCATGGATTTGAGCGAGCTGGTGCGCGTGGCCGAAAACAATGCCTCCAGCGAGCTCTGGGGCCTGCTCAAACGGGCGGACGAAAAATGGGTCACAGAGCATGCCTATGCCAACCCCAAATTTGTGGAAGACCTCATTCGCGACGTGGCCGTAGCGCTCGAAGCCGACCCGCGCATCGGCAGCTACCGGGTCGAGGTGGTCAATCACGAATCGATTCATGCGCATGACGCCTACGCCCTGATTGAGCGTCAGCGCTAGGCTGCAAAGACCAAGCCGGTCAATTTGCCCTCTCTTTTTTCAGGGGTAAACACCGGTTTTTTCACGGGTAAGCACCAATACCTTTGGCCTTCTATCTCTTAAAATACAGCGTTTGTAACTATTAAGGAGTTTTTTATGGACCGTCGTCTCGTCATCAAAAATGCAGGTATTGCGGGCGTTCTCGCGGCCGGCGTTGCCCCTGCTGTGCAGGCTCAGGCCCCGGCTGCCAACATCCGCTGGCGCCTGGCTTCCAGCTTTCCTAAAGCGCTGGACACGATTTACGGCGCAGCTGAAACATTTGCCAAAAAAGTCGGCGAAATGTCCGGCGGCAAGTTCACCATCACGGTGCACGCAGCCGGCGAACTGATGCCCGCTTTCGGTGTGGTGGACGGCGTGCAGAACGGCACCGTTGAAATGGCCCACACAGCGCCTTACTACTTCTTCGGCAAAGACGAGACTTTTTCCCTCGGTTGTGCCATCCCCTTCGGCCTGAACAGCCGCCAGATGACCGCCTGGATGTACCAGGGCAACGGCGGCAAACTGATGCGTGAGTTCTACGCCAAGTACAACATTGTCAATTTCCCATGCGGCAACACAGGCGCTCAGATGGGCGGTTGGTACCGCAAAGAAATCAAGTCGGCCAAAGACATCAAGGGCCTGAAATTCCGCGTCGGCGGCTTTGCCGGCAAGGTGATCGAGCGCATGGGTGGCGTGCCGCAAAACATCCCGGGCGGTGAGATCTACACCGCGCTGGAAAAAGGCACCATCGATGCGGCCGAGTGGGTCGGTCCTTATGACGATCTGAAACTGGGCTTCAACAAGGTCGCTCCGTTTTACTACTACCCAGGCTGGTGGGAAGGTGGTCCCCAGCTGGACGTATTCATCAACAACAAGGCCTTTGAGGGTCTGTCGGCAGAGAACAAAGCCATTGTTGAAGCCGCTGCTGCCTTTGCGCACGTTGAGATGCAAGCCAAGTACGACGCTCGCAACCCGGCTGCCCTGAAGACGCTGGTGGGTCAAAAAGCCAAAGTCTTGCCTTTCCCCAAGGACGTCATGGAACTGGCCTACAAAGAGTCTATGGCTCTGTACGCTGAAATCAGCGCCAAGAACCCCAACTGGAAAAAGGTTTACGACGACTACTCTGATTTCCGTAAAGAGCAAAACCTCTGGTTCCGCTTCACCGAAGCCCGTTTCGACGGCTTCATGCAGGCGCAAAAGCTGTAATCAGCCGAATCTCTGCTTACCAACTAAAAAGCCCCGCGATGCGGGGCTTTTTTAATGCCCGCTGGGAAGCGGGCATAGCTTTCATAAAACCCTCAGGGCTTCTTCTTGCCTTCGCCTTTGGCGACATCGTCCATCAGCGCTTTCATAGGGTCGTCATCCTGGGCCTTGCTGCCTTCGGCCAGCGCGTCTGTCGCCGGCTTTTCAGTGTCAGCCGTCGGGTCTGCGCCCTCAGCAGCAGTGGGGATATCGAGCTGCTGCATGATCTGCTCTGCGCTCAGATCCTTGTCTTTGGAGATACCGCCCGTGACCAGTACCGGGAAGACAATGACCGCCACCACCATGATCAGCTGCAAGATGATGAAGGCAATCGAGCCCTTGTAGATCTCGCTGGTTTTGACCGAGGGAATCAGCTTGCCGGTGACGCGGTCCTTGTAGTCAAACTTGGCGGCCACGCTGCGCAGGTAAAACAGTGCAAAGCCGAAGGGCGGCGTCAGAAACGAGGTCTGCAAATTCATCGCGATGATCACGCCAAACCAGATCATGGCCTGGTCGGCCGTCATGCCGGGCACCAGGCCGGGCAGGATCTTCTCGGCCACCGGTGCCAGCAGCGGAATCACGATGAAGGCGATCTCGAAGAAGTCGATGAAGCAGCCCAGAATGAACACCAGGATGTTCACCACCACCAGAAAGCCCCAGGCGCCGCCGGGAATGCCGTCAAACAGGTGCTCGACCCAGATGTGGCCGTCGGCAGCATTGAAGGTGAAGCTGAACACCGTCGAGCCGATCAGGATGAACAGCACGAAGGACGCCAGCTTGGCGGTGTTTTCCAGGGCTTGCTTGAGCAGAGGCACGCTCATGCGGCGTTTGCCCATGGCCAGAATCAGGGCGCCCAGCGCGCCCATGGCGCCGCCTTCGGTGGGTGTGGCCACACCCAGGAAGATGGTGCCCAAAACCAGAAAGATCAGGATCAGCGGCGGCATCAGCACAAAGGTCACCTGCTCCGCCAGTTTGGAGAGCAAGCCGAGTTTGGATGCGCGGTTGATGATAGCCAGGGCCAGACCGGTCAGCGAGGCCAGGGTCAGCGACATGATGACGATCTCGTCGCCTGGCGACGCGGTGGCGCGCTCCAGCCAACCGGTCATCAGGCCGTCGTGCACTTGCGCCCAACTAAAACCGACTGCCGCGCAAAGCAGCACCAGCACCAGCAGTGAACGGTGGCCTGAGCGGCCGTTGTCTTCTTTATAGAGCAGGGCTTCGGGGGGCAGCGCAGGCACCATGGCTGGCTTGATGATGGCGACCATCATGATAAACAGGAGATACAGGCCGACCAGCAACAGACCTGGAATGAGGGCGCCCGAGTACATGTCGCCCACAGAGCGGCCAAGTTGGTCAGCCAGCACGATCAGCACCAGCGAAGGCGGTATCGCCTGGGCCAGGGTGCCCGAAGCCGTGATGGTCCCGGTGGCAATGGTCCGGCTGTAGCCGTAGCGCAGCATCACGGGCAGCGAAATCAGGCCCATGGAAATCACCGCAGCCGCCACCACACCAGTGGTGGCCGCCAGCAGGGCGCCGACCAGGATCACGGCGATGGCCACGCCACCGCGCACCGGGCC
>Ga0164295_10002764_pt1 | contig 14290 bp, 15 predicted proteins | sample GEODES006metaG_FD_111798 | JGI IMG/M metagenome (GOLD analysis project Ga0164295, IMG submission 111798) | Oligotrophic lake water microbial communities from Sparkling Lake, Wisconsin, USA - GEODES006 metaG | ecosystem: Environmental > Aquatic > Freshwater > Lake | place: USA: Sparkling Lake...
CCGAGCAACAGATGGCCCATGTATTGCCGCAGTTCGTGAGCGCTGAAATTGCCGACATTCTCCAGCGTGTAGAAACGCAGCCAGAACGCGATCAGCGAGCCCAGCAGGGCCATCAACAGGTCGCCCATGACCGCAAAAAAGACCCAAGTATGGGCACCGTCCAGCCGGCCACGCAGGCGCTCTCCTCTCGACGAACGGTGCCCTAGGTCCCGCGACGAAGCCTGGACGGAGCCGACCGCGAGCGTCGGGCTGGTGAAATTGGATATTTCAATCATAAACGAACTTTTTATATAAAAATGAGAATCACTCAAGGTGAAAATACAGAAATTATAATGAAATCGAGACTTCTCCGGTCAATCGAGGGCGCCATAAGACTCATTCATGCCACCCGTGCTCAAACTTGAGTGCTCTTATTCGCATGAAGATCCCGCCCTGGATTGAGCAATTTGCAGCGTGATGCCCTGCCCCAGCCGTTGAGCACCCTGTCGCGCTAACGCCGAGAGTCGCTAGAACCAGCGGGAATCTCCCATGCCTCTCAGGCATTTGGTTTCTGATCCCGCAAGCTGCGGGCTAGGAATGGCGCGCCAGCCAACTGGCCGCCTGGGCCAAAGCACGCGCGCGATGACTGAGCTGGTTTTTCACCTCGCCGGGCAGCACGCCAAAAGTGTCCTCGTAGCCTTCGGGCACAAACAACGGATCGTAGCCAAAACCGCCCACGCCCTGCTCTTCCAGGTGCAGCCAGCCTTCCACCGCGCCGCTGAACACCGCCAGCGTCTGCCCGGCCTTGGCCACGGCCATGCAGCAACGGAATCGGGCGGTGGAGCCCGGCAACCCTAGCTCGCGCAACTCCTGCTTCACCCGCTCCCGATTGTCCTTGTCGGTGGCATCCGGCCCGGCATAACGGGCGGAGCGCACGCCTGGAGCCTTGCCCAGCGCATCCACCTCAAGGCCCGAGTCATCCGACAGCACCAGCAGTTCAGGGAACACCGCGCTCGCCGCCTCGGCCTTGATGCGCGCGTTGGCTTCAAAGGTGTCGCCATCCTCCTCCGGCGACACCAGCGCGGGATAATCGCGCAAGTCCTTCACCTCCCAGTCCGCCCCCAGCATGGCCGCGATCTCGGCAGTTTTATGGGCATTGGAGGTGGCCACGAGCAGCAAACGCGAAGTCATAGTCGCCAGACGTAGCACATCGCAGCAACGCATCAATTCGCGGTTGCCGCCGCTCTGCCAGAGTCTATGTTCGGCATCTCAAGCGCAGGCCGGGTTAGCTCAGTGGTAGAGCAACTGATTTGTAATCAGTAGGTCGTCGGTTCAAGTCCGACACTCGGCTCCACTTGTAAAATCAAGGGATAAAGCCTCAAAGCAGGCTTTGGAAAAGGGGTGAGAAAAACTTCACTCCGCCAGAAATCCGCCACTTTTGGGCGTGATCCTGCGTTCAGGCCAAGCAGGGGTTCGAGATATACTTGTTATTCATTTCTAAACATCCACCTGGGAATTGGCAGCAATGAGGGTGAACGCATGGAAATAACCCACCACCGCACGTTTATCGAAGGCTCCCGCTCATGCCCCCAAGCGGAGGTGTCAAAGCAGACCGTAGTCGCGCTATTCGCCGTGAAATTCGCGAATTATCGGGCAATCTAAGGAAATAAGCTGCTTTTGTGCGAAAAGACTTTGCTTACTGGAATGCTAATGTCCTCTTTTCTTCATCATGGCAAAACGAAAGGCATTCTATGGTAAGAGTGAGTCATTCTGGGAAAGACTGCTCATCGAAGGATTAGGCCACGCTGCGAATGTAGCCTATACGCTCGCTTCCGACTGGATGAACGGCGCTCGGAATCAAACCCCGCAGGCCTTTGCAGAACCCGAAGAAAGGGAGTCGCTACCAACACAGAAGAAGCCGAGAAGAACGCGACGCCCCACGCCGTGGTGGAAGGTCTTGGGTGTGCCTGAATCCGCCCACATTAACGAGATTAGGAGTGCTTACAAAGAAGCGATGGTGAAGACGCACCCCGACAAAGTTTCGCACCTTTCAGAAAAGCTAAAAGCGGCGGCGGAGCGAGAGGCCAAGAGACTGAATTCCGCGTTCGATGAGGCGAAAAGGGCGCGAGGCGTTAGTTAGTGAAATTGTCGGAGGAATGAATCCATTACCTGGAGAATGGCTAAAAGATTGCTCCAAGCCGGAATGGTCCATCAGCCATGAGATCGTCACCAAGGCTGAAGGTCATCTTGGTCGCGCTGGGGTTAGTGCTGATAGGATTGAGAGGGTCGAGTGGCGTCAGAACATCTGGTGATATGAAAAACATCCTATACAATCTGTCCAACGCCTGCGGTCTCATTGGCTTCCTTCTCATCCCGTTCGCCGCAGGAGTCTGGGGCGCTCGAATCACTCGATGGTTACTGAGTTACTTCGGCCTTAATGAGTGGTGAGACAAGACCATATCAGGATAATAGCAGATTGATTCATTAGATCGCTGCTCTGTGCCTATACCAAGATGCTTTGCTGATGCCTTCCGCTTCCCAAGGCTTCCCCTTGCCCAACGTGTCCCTTCTACTCCATGCCTTCTTACCACGGGCTGCTTGAATCCGTGAGAAAGCCTGCGGACTAAACTCTTTCCAAACCCATTTCGCCACGGATCGAACGATGCCGCTTATCTCAGGATATGACAACGGGATGGGAAAGGTGCGGTTATGACTATCAGCTACGAGACGAAGCATCAGTTCAAATTCGTGGAGTGATTTCTTGGCCTTATGATAAGCGTGCCATTGCTTGTATGCGACTTTGCTGACGGAATCGAAGACTGAGGAGTTTCTGCCCATAGCTGATGGCTCGCTCTTCGTGGTTTTGCGCTTGTCAGCCTTGGTTAGGTAATCGTTCAGCGTATCAAGCCGATACGGAATTCTCGCCTGCCACTCAGTTTCCCATCGTGGCGAAAGCGCGTTCTTGGTGAGGAGGCTTGGATACGCGTGATCAGCTCCGAGTTTGGTCGTCATGCCGCGCTCTACATCCAAAAAAAAGCTCATCGCTTTTCGGCTTGAGCCATCATGGGCAGACACAGGCGATTCCAGCAAGTAGCCCGCGTGACCATGTCCGTTCTCTCGGTTCAAGGCGATGAACGTTGGAGGCGGACATCCGCGTTTTTCAGCACGCTCGTAGCTGTCATCTCCGTCGATGTCGAAAATCAGCCATGGCCAGACCATGGGGGAGTTGTGCTGAATCATCGCGTATTTGCTCGCATTGGATTTGTCGAGAATGCGAAGCCGTCCCCCCAGCACGTTCGTGCAATAGGGTCTCGCTGGAAGCGTCCTGAGAAAAATGTCTCTCGTCGTCTCATGAGCAGTCATGGCAACATTCATTTGGGAATGCCCCGACCCCGTTGACACGATCACTGTTGCAGATTCTCACACCGCAAAGGCCGCGCTTCGGACTGGGGCGCGGTTTTTGTTTATGCGCGTGAGTCCGTCTCAATCCGTTGCACATCTACCAATCGGTAACGGGCGGAGCGACCGATGTAGGTCACGCCAAGCGTGCCAGCCCGCCGCATCCTGCGAAGCTTCATGAGGCTGCACTGCCACCGATTGGATAGCTGCGCGGGAGTGAGAAACGGCGAAGGGCGTTCTGGGGTTGAGTGCATGGGCCAAGATGCCCCGGCGCACGTGCCGAAATAGCGCAGTAAAAGAAAACTCCGACCGCTTTGTTTGCGCTTACGTCTTTCGCATTCTCGGCGCGCCTCGTTTGCGGCCAAGAATGAACTCTTTCATTCCGTGCTCGCTAACGAGCCTGTCCATCGTTCGCTCTGAAAAAAAGCAGTGCATTTCGGGGCGCGGTGACGATCTCAGTCGCTTCTCTATAATTTTCTGGCCTTCCTTCTCGCCGTGCTCAGCAATAATCCTCGCAAACTCAACCTGAATTCGCTCATCGACAATCGCGGGTCGTTCAATCAATCGCGGAAGGCAGAGCTGATTATGGAGCCGAAATAGCGCATCGTTGAGAAGCTCTCGCGTAACAAACACCCCCCGTCCTGCTGCTTCCAACAACGCCATTGCAAAGGCAAGTGGCGCAAGAACGGATGTGCTTTTGGCACTGTCTTTCGGTCGGCCTTGGTGCTCTCGTTCCCCAGTCTTGAAGTTGCGAAAATCTCCGTTCTTCTGTCGGTATTCGAGAAGCTTTGCGAGCTGCTCAAGGGTGCCGTGTTCGTTGGCATTAATTAACCGAAACAACCACTGTCCCCACTCGTTCCCTGCTTCTCGCTGCCTGTCCGAGGGATGCAAGTCCGTGCAATACAAAGAAGCCTCGTGAATGAGCTTCATGCAGGGGTCAGCCGACACGTCACCAAACTCCAGGTAATCGCACGATTTCGAGAGCTTTATTAGCGTCTGCGCGTGCTTGTGCATCGCCCTGACTTGAGCCTTTGTCGGTCTTCTGTTTTCGAGTGTTGGCATACGCGCTAAGCGCTGTTCTTCCTTTTGGTGCGACGGGGGGCCTTGAACTCCAGCACTTTCCCCGATGCGCTCTCAGAAAGCAACGAGCCAAGGCCCACCGTCACGCGCTCCTTTTGGGCGGCATAGTGCTGGGCTGTAATGGCCACGTCGGCGTGACGAAGGAAGCGCGAGGCAGAGAAAAGGCCTGCACGCTGGCAAACGAGGCTTCCGGCTTCCTTGCGCAGAGTGTGGAGAGGCTTCCTGTCGGTCACGCCATGCTTGCGAAGCCATGCCGTGAGGTTCTGAAATGTAGCATTGGCGCGGTAGTGCCTAGACGATGCGCCGGGCTTGCTGGCTTCGCCTGCCAGCACATAGACGGCTTTGGATTCTGCGGCTCGCAAACCTCGCAGGATGGCGCAAACCTCCGCATCAATGGGCACTTCCCCGAGTGCAGATTCAACCTTGGGCGAGAAGTCGCCAGCGGCCTCAATGCGCAGGGCGCTGGTTGTGAAGTCCACACACTGCCAGCGCAACTTGTCGGCTTCGTTGCGGCGTAGGCCACCGAATAGGCAGAGAATGAACGCCTTCCACTCTTCCCGCTTTGCCTTGACTCCACCTAGCTCCGCCCTTGCGGCAGTTAGCAGCGCTTCAACGTCCATTGCGCCAGCGTATCGCATCGACTGGCGCGGGAATAGATCGACACCATCGAAGGGCAGCGGCGACGGCAATACAAGCGTTTGCGAAACGAAGCGCAGCACCTTTTTCCCGAATAGACTCCGCGCCTGCCTCAAGATACTATTGGCTGAGTTGCGCGCCCTTCGCGCTGCCGCTTCATCGTTCCCGGCCTTGCCCACAAACGCCAGCTTCCACGCCTGCACTTTGTCGGATGTCAGAGCGGAGAGCGGCACTCTATCGACGGCCTCAAGCCATGCAGTGCGGCCTTTGCCCTTGGGGGCAAACCTTGACTTTCCGCCTGCCTCGATGCCGAGCACATCGCCCATGATGCGCCGAAACGAGGCAGCATTCCCCGCCATCGTGACGGGCCGCACTTCTGCCACGCCTGCCACGGCGCGCACAAGCTCGCCCACCGTAGCCATTGCCTTGGGCTTCTCCAGCGTTTGGGGCTTGTGCTTGGCCAATGCAGCCTCCCAGCCGAGCGCGATCACGTCGCCAAAGATTTGAGCCGCACGGGTAGCGGCAACGCTCTTGTTAGCCGTGCGTAGTGGAAAAGGTTCGCGCCTGCCTTGGGTTTGAATGCGGCATGAATAAAACCTGCTCTTGGGGGTGGTGTCGAGTTTGCCGGGCTGCAACCAATAGCGAGCATCGGCCTTCCCTATGGCTTTGCGAGAAGTGGCAGACTCTGCCAGAAATCCGCCACTTTTTGAATCTACCCCTGCGCTATCTTGTTCGCTCCTAGTCGGTGCCTGTGCCGCTGGAATCCCTGATTTTGCTTGGTTTTTTGTGCTCACGCCGTCACATAAGCGAACAAAAGCAAACGCGCAATCGCAGGATTTGTAATCAGTAGGTCGTCGGTTCAAGTCCGACACTCGGCTCCACCTGTAACATCAAGGGTTTCAGCCCATTACAGCGGCAGCCAAAAGAAGGCTCAAGAGTCCATTGTGGACACTTTTCAAGTTCACGGCCTGCGGACACCTCAGACACTACCGTCGCTTTATGAGCCTATAGCCATGTCTCGAGATAGTGTTTGACCACCGCCCCCATGAGGGTGCCCAGGCACCACCACATGGCAGTTTTCAAGCCACGCCATGGACTCCCGATGCAAGGTGATATCTGTTCTTGTTCCTGCCGCCGCTGCGATTTGCGTGAGGCCTTCGCAGCACGAGTGGAGAGCTCGAGGTTTAACGTTTTGGTTTTGAAATGAAGTTTCATAGACCACGGCGGCGATGTCAAAACGGGAGGAAGCAGGAGCCAGTGGATAGGCTGTGGCGAACCCAGCGAGACAACAGATGGGCGGGCACGTGCCTCGGGAAAGTGCAGTTCGCATCCCAGTGTCGATGTCGACACTGCTGATTCTGGACGGGTATACCCCGCAGGAAGGTGCAGTCCGAATCTGCTTCGCCCTGCAACCGATGGGGAGCTGCCAAAAGGATGGTTTGCCGGATGAAGGCTCTGCAATGAAGTTCCCTCGCCGCCTCCTGAATCGAAAGCAGCGAGCCGTCAATAATTGGTTCTGATGTAGCTTGCACCCGCAGTCTATGCCCCAGGTGCTCAAAAACCGCATTACAGCTTTACTTGCCGCTTTGACCGTAAAGGCGGCTTGTCACGCGGAAGCCCAAACAGCGGGCGTAAGAGCCTGAGAAGATCGGTCTGTTTCCAGGAGAGGTAGGTAGCGCCATTTTTGCCATTCCGAAGGCTTTGGTTCTCTTCACAAAGCTGTTGAAGAAACGGTAGCTCTTCCTGCATGATTCCTTTGATCGGAAGTTGACCACGCATTGCCCCATCTCTGCCAAGACCGCCTTTTCCAGTGCTGCGAAGCATTTGGATATGTGCTCGAAGAGTCCTCGCGGACATTCCGTCTCGATCCCACGCATAAGAAAACTGTTCTTCGGTCATTCTCTCAAACTCTTGCAAGTCGTCACTCAACCGATCCCATTTCATTGCAGAGAGTTCTTCTTGGGTAGGTGTCGGAAGCTCGCGGCCTTCAGACATAGCCTGTCTGAATCTACGCTGGTAGTCATCATTGATGGCTCTCCGAGCCTTTGCTTGTGGAGGTTCAGGAAAGAACATCGCCCAGTTCAAGCAATGCAAAACAAACGGCATCATAAAAGCCGTCGAATGAGCTTCGATCAATTTGTCCATTCGTTTGCGAAACCAATCCGCAGGTAACGGCGACACACTCTTGATTTCACCCTTCCGGTTCTCAGTCCGTCCAGCCATTGCCCGCGTCAAAAAGTCTGAGTTGCCTGCGGCAATGCATTCGTCTCCTTTTCCCTTTTCAATGCAGCCGCCCCACTGAATCCAGCCGCGAACAACTTCTGCATAGTGCTCGGCCAAGATTCCGCCCGCCCATCCGCTGATCTCCGCATCTTGCTCGGAATTACCTGTTTCGGGATTTGTGTAAAGGCGACGCAGCCAACTGTGTGATGAACGAAACGCCTCCTCGAACATGTTGAAGAACATGCGCCGACTCCAAAAGCTTGGAGGTCTCCCTGGATTCAACATCAGACCAAGACAACCGAGCAACAGCTTCTCCATAGACAGTCCGTCGGCAAGCAACCGTAACACTTCCCGCTCAGTTTTGCTGATTTTGAAGAGAGCGTAGTAGGAATCGGGCCACGAACAAAACCAAACCGCCGCACTGTCTTCGCCGTGTGGACGCGAGCCGACGTTTTGTTGAAGCCACTGGATATATCTAAACCCCTTTAACTGGGATAGCATTTCCTCTTCCTGGTCTGCCTCGCAGTTCTCGTCCGCTTTCTTGGGCTTCGGCCTGTCAGTGCTCGGTAGCTTTGCGGCTTTCTTCTTTGGCTTCATAGCATCCTCACGGCAAGACGTTCAACCCTTCCGCCCTCGCCGTGCGGCGTTGGCGATCATCGAAGCTCAGAAACTCCATGGCTCCGATCTCCAGTGCCGTGGCCACATGCAGCAAGTCCAGCGAGCGCACATGCAGGGTCTCCGCGTGCTTCCGGCTCAAGCGCAAGGCGCGGCGATAGATCGACTCCCAGCGCACCGCGCTGGTGGTGTAAAACCCGGTTCGCAGGTCGCGGCGCAGAGTTTGAAAGGCGCGCACGGCTTGTCGTTTGCTGGCTTTCCTGGACGCTGCACAACGGCGGATTGCGTTCGATACTTCCAGTCGGTGCAATCCCGCGAAGGCGAGAGGTTTTCCCGCCGCCGTCACCGCAGCGAGTGCCGCCGGAGTCTCCGGCTCGCGGAGGTAGAGCTTCACCAGAAAACTCGAATCCGCATAAGCGCTCATCGTTCGCAAATATCCTGGCGCGAGTCTTCCATGATCTCATCCATGCCAAGCACCGGCTCGGGAAAGATTTCGTTCAGTTCGTCCAGCCGATGCTGTGCCCAGGAATCCAGCTTCAAAAGCTGCTTTCCCGCTACCTTCGTTGCGGCAGGTGGAACGAGCCGGGCAATCTCCTTGCCGCCGTCCATGACGGCCACAGTGTCACCCACACGCACCGCCGCGAGGAACGTGTGCAGATTGGCTCCGAGTTCGGTGATGGTCGCCGTGCTCATACTTGCACAATAACCACCAGAGCCGAGCACGGCAAGGCATCAGTGAGATGGCACGTTGCGAACGGATTCGTGCGGGCTGAATCAGGTCACACTCCGTGGCAAACCAGCCCATCCGCGCCCCCCTGTTGCCTCAAGTCAGACACTAGGCTCCACTTGCAGACCTGGGCATCCATCGCTCCTGATGTGGTCTTCATGAACAGGCGCTTTCTTTTGCTGATTCCACTGCTGCTCTCCACGGTCTGCCCAGCCAAGAAGCCAGAGCCCACGCTCGCGAATCTGCCGTATGGCCCGCATCCGAAGCAGGTGCTGGATGTGTATCAGGCCAAGTCCACCGTCCCTGCACCAGTGCTGTTTTTCACGCATGGCGGCGGCTGGATGAATGGCGACAAAGGTAATCCTGACTTCCTCGCCCGCTGCCTTGAAAACGGCATCTCCGTGGTCTCGATCAACTATCGCCTGATCCCCAACGCCATCGAAGCCAAGATCGATCCGCCCGTGAAGGCCTGCCTTGACGATGCCGCGCGCGCCTTGCAATTCACCCGCAGCAAGGCCGCTGAGTGGCACCTGGACAAAACACGCATCGCTGGCTGCGGCGGTTCGGCGGGAGGCTTCACCAGCCTGTGGCTCGCGTATCATCCCGACCAGGCGGACGCCAAGAGCAGCGATCCGGTGGCGCGTGAATCGACACGCCTGGCGTGCGTGCTGGCCTTCGTGCCCCAGACCTCGCTAGACCCACGTCAGATGCACGACTGGATTCCCAACAACGACTACGGTCATCATGCCTTTGCCCTACCAAGCATGGCGGACTTCATCGCCAAACGCGAGGTCTTGATGCCTTGGATCAAGCGCTTCTCGCCCTATGAACTGGCCACGGCGGATGATCCTCCGGTGTATCTTTTCTATGACTCGGTGCCAGCACTCGGCCAGCCGCACAAGGACCCGCCGCACTCGGCCAATTTCGGCCTGGGACTGGCGGAGAAGCTGAAAGCCATCGGCGCACCGTATGAGCTGAACTATCCCGGCGCGCCAGTTGTGGAGCATCCCGACATGTTCCGCTTCATGGCGAAGCATTTGAAGGTTTCGTTGCCGGACTGAATCACTTCAGCGAGCCCAAATACGCCAAGAGGTCGGCTGCTTCCTGCGCGGTGAAGCTCTGCAACAAGCCCTCCGGCATCAGCGACACCGGCAACGTCTGCTCGCTCTGAATCTCGGCTTTCTTCAAGGGCACGCTCTGGCCCGTGGCGATCTTGAGCAACACATCCTCGCCTTCGCGTTTCACGATGAAGCCAGATTGCGCGTCGCCATCTTTCATCGTCAGCACCACTGGCTGATAACCGGGTGCGATCAACTTCGATGGTGCGAGCAAGCTCTCGATCAACTGCGCTTGGTTCAGCCGCGCGCCCACCTTCGAAAGGTCCGGCCCGAAGTTCCGCCCGCTGCCATTGACGAAGTGACAGGCTAGACACGCCGCCGCTTTGCCTGTGGACGAGAACAGCTCTGCACCGCGTTCGGCATCGCCTTTGACAGCGAGGATCTTCTCTGCGCTCGCTGATGCGCCCAGCGTTTCGACTCGCTGATCATCCGGCAGGAAGCGTTCGAACAGGGCTCGGATGTGGGCGTTGGGGGATTGCTTGGCCAGGGAGAGAAAGCCGGGCCGCTGCTTCTCTGGTTCCAGAGTTCTGACCCCTACTAAAGCCGTGAACAAAGCAGATTCGGGGAACTTCAACACCTTGCCCCATGAACTATTGCTCTCTTCGGGCTGCTCACCTGAAGATAAGGTCGCATGGCTTATCGCCTCGATCTTTTCAAGACCATCTGGATCGGTGTTTTCCTCGTCTCCCAAAGGGAGCGTTGTTATCCAAAGCATCAGGTTCATCAAACCATGCTCATCCACTTCATGCGCTCCGATCACTGGCATATGCCCTGAACCTGTCGTGGCAAGCCGGTGCAATAAAACACTTCTCCACGGGTCTCCGGGCGCGATCACCTTAGCACCCCACACCCCAAAATCGCCACGCGTCGGCACTTCATCAATCGCCCGCATCTCATTCGACGCCATTTCTGTATTCACCATCAGCGGCACGGAGCCACCGCCGTTCTGGCGATGGCAGTGGGCGCAGTTAGTGTGCAGCCAAGAACGAGCACGAGCCTCCAGCGATTCCTGTTCGGCATAGGGATTGACCAACCTCGCCTCGCTGCATTTGAAGAAATTCTCATCCACCACGCCGCTCGCCAGCCAACCGGCTTCGTCCATCAACTGCTGTGGCTGGAAGCTGAGCGCGAAACCACTCCACGCGTTGTGGCAGCGCAGGCACTCCGCACGGCTGTGGAAGCGATGGTTGTAGCGATGCTTGCCTCCTGGATACTTTTCGCCCACGAGGTCCAGCTTTCGCTCATCGCCATGTGGGCCAACGATCTCGGCATCCGTTTGCGCTTCGTTCCACCGGTAGCTGTAAGCATTCCAGGCTTCGCCATCGTAGTGCAGCACCTGCGTCTCCACCTTGATGCTGCTGTCTGGCTTCGCTTGATCGAGCTGCATGGCCAGCGTCTTCGCCAGCACGGTGCCTGCAGGCCACGTGACCTTGCTTTCGGTCTTGCCGGTCTTCTTGTTCGTCCAGACCTTGGCTTCGATCTTGCCCTCGGTGAAGGCCGCCATGCGCACGCCCTTCGCACCATCAGCCCACATGGGCGCACGAATCGCATACGGCTTCACTCCGGGAGCAAGCGCATGATTGGCCGTATCCGCGAGCAAACCCGTCTCGCTCAGCTTGCGAGGGAAGCTCGAAGGCTTGCCTGCCTTGGGATTGCGCACCAGCCGATGCACCGTGCTTGGATTCCCCCAGTGGAGGAAGTAAAGGTCGCCGTCCTCACCCTGGCCGAACGAAACGATTTTAATCGATGTGTCCGCGATCTCTTCATGCCTTGTGGCCTGCTGACCATCATGCCACAAAGCCCAGATCTTGCCCGTCTCGTAGTCGCCATAGACATACGCACCGACCAGCTCCGGCAAGCGAGTGCCACGATACACAAAGCCCCCGGTGATCGACGCCGCTTCCGTATGATCATGCGTGACGATGGGCGGCGTGATGGGCACCGCGCTCTTCCGCTCGGGCAAGATGGGATTGTTTCCCTCCATCGCGCTCCAGCCATAGTTCGCGCCGCGCTTGATCAGGAAAATCTGCTCCCACTGCTCCCAGCCGACATCGCCGCACCACAGGTTTCCCGTCGCGCGGTCGAAGCTCATCTTCCAAGGGTTGCGCAGACCATAGGCATAGATCTCTGGCCGCGCGTTAGGTGTGTTTAGGAACGGATTGTCCTTCGGCACCGCATACGGTTTGCCTGGGTCCGCATGATCCACCTCGATGCGCAGCACACTGCTAAGCAGGTCGGTGATGTCTTGCCCGGTCACACGCGGATCGGGTGGTGCAGGCACTTCCGCATCGCCCGTGGAAAGGTAAAGCAAGCCGTCATTGCCGAAACACACCGCTGCGCCGTTGTGCCCACCACTGGGCCACGAAAGCAAGACCTGCTCGCTCGTCGGATCAATGATCAGGGGCGTATCCTGAACCACCTTGAACCGCGACAGCCGCGAGCCGTCATCCAGCTTGTCGCCATTCGTGTAAGTGATGAAGACCTGCTTGTTGCTGGCGAACTGCGGATGAAACGCCACGCCATACGCATGATCGCAGGTCGAGTGCAGAGCCTTCAAGTCGAGCGCCACCTCTGCTTTCGTCGCCGTCAGGTCATTCGGCACGCACAAGAGTTTGCCACCATTCTCGACGAACACCCACTGCTTCAGCCCCGGCACCGGCACCATGTCCAGCGCACTATTCAGCGTGATGCCAGTGAACACTTGCTCCGCCATGAAAGGCTTCGCTGGTTCTGGCGTGCCTTGAATGCGGGAGGTGGTCCAGTAGTCGGCGGCGAGTGCCGACGATACGCAGAGTGCTGAAACAAAAACACAGAACAGACGCATAAGCCGTCGATGCTAGCGACTGCACGACATGGAGGGAAGTGCGAAGCACGTGGGAACCATGTTAGCAGCGGTTCAGAATGATCACCTTGGCACACTGCGTGGCAGCGGATTACTCGTCACCGTCTGTTGCAGCACATTGGCGACTTACCGTCTGCCACTTAGGCCAGCAAGGCACTAGCTTTGCAGTCTACCATGGAGCTTCAGCAGAAGTTCCAACGTGAGAACGACGGAAAATCTAGCTGGCGAAGACGAGGACCTGAAGCCATTATTTCATATCCCGTGACAATCTAGGGTTAACCCAGGAATCGCCTTTTCTCGTGAGCGACAGAGGAAACATTATCATTCGGTAATGTAACACCTCTTTCTCCATGCACCGTTACTCACAGTTGGCGACTTCTTCCCATGGCTCTTTTGGCCTTCCCCAAATCTCCTACTGCCTCATGTCCTGGCAGCAGAGTGATCGGTTGGAGCGGGGTGCTGTTCACGCTCAGCACAAATGGACCGCTAGAGACAGCGCTCGCCTTTGGCAATCCATCTCATCCTCAGCGGATGGCCGTAAACTGGCAGCGGTGGTGAATGGTGGCCAAATCTACACCTCCACCGACGGCGGGGTGAACTGGACACCACGGGAAAGCGACCGAGATTGGTCATCCATCACCTCCTCAGCGGACGGAAAAAAGCTGGCAGCGACAGTGTTTAACGGCCCCATCTACACCTCCACCGACGGCGGGGTGAACTGGACGGCACGGGCGAGCAACCGCTACTGGCACGCTATCACCTCATCGGCCAATGGTCAGAAGCTAGTGGCAGTAGAGTTCAGTGGCCAGATCTACACCTCCGCTGACAGCGGTGCGACTTGGACAGCCAGAGAGAGCAGCCGCATTTGGATCTCCGTTAGCTCCTCAGCGGATGGCCACAAGCTAGCGGCAGTGACCTATGGCGGCCAGATCTACACCTCCACCGACAGCGGGGTGACCTGGACACCGCGAGCGACTAACCGCCCTTGGTATGCCATTACCAGCTCGGCCGATGGCTCCAAGCTGGCGGCTCTTGGTGGTGGCCAAATTTACACTTCCAAGGATAGCGGGATCACCTGGACCGCTGGCGCGAGCAACCGTGATTGGTATGCCATCACTTCCTCAGCGGATGGCCAAAAACTGGCAGCGGTGGAGTATGGCGGCCAGATCCATACCTCAGCAGATAGTGGAGCGACCTGGACGGCCTGGGAGGGCAATCGTTATTGGCAATCCATCACCTCCTCTGCAGATGGTCTCAAGCTAGCCGTCGGAGTTTTTGGCGGTCACATCCACACCTTCATCGCACCACAGGAGAGTCAGCCGAAAGTGGCACCACGCCCGGCGGACTATGCAACGCGATGCCTGTGAACACTTGGTCAGCAAAGGAGGACTCCGCCAGTTCTGGGGTGCCTTGAATGCGGAAGGTAGTCCAGCGGTCGGCAGCGAGTGCCAACTTCATTCAGAAGCAAACAGACGTAGAAGCCGCCGATGCTAGCGGCTGCACAGCCAGAAAGAAAGTGAGAGGAACATCCCTATCGAGAACGGTCGCTTCGTGAGTAATCGTGAACTGCGAACGCCTCATTTGCTTCCCGAAAAGGGACAAGACGTCACGTCCTTGCTCCCACACCTCACGCAGCGCTGACCTGCCAGCCCTCGCGATACATCTTGCTCA
>Ga0164295_10002765_pt1 | contig 14289 bp, 10 predicted proteins | sample GEODES006metaG_FD_111798 | JGI IMG/M metagenome (GOLD analysis project Ga0164295, IMG submission 111798) | Oligotrophic lake water microbial communities from Sparkling Lake, Wisconsin, USA - GEODES006 metaG | ecosystem: Environmental > Aquatic > Freshwater > Lake | place: USA: Sparkling Lake...
AACGCCTCATGGTCGACCATTACGCTGTGCTCGGCCTACAGCGGAACGCGACCGCCGAGGACATCAAGAAGGCGTATCGCAAGGAGGCGCTGCGATGGCACCCGGACAAGAATGCGGATAAAAAAGATCTGGCCGAGCGCAAGTTCAAGGACATCTCCGCCGCATTCAAGGTGCTGTCCGATCCGGACGAGCGCGCGCACTATGACCGGTACGGCGAGGAGCGAGGACGATCGGGCGGCGGCGGCGGCGGCGGCCATCCAGGCGCCCATCGCGGTCAGCACGCTGGTGTGTACGCCGAGGAGCTCACTCCCGAAGACATCTTCAACATGTTCTTTGGCGTGCCACCGCGTGGGCACCAGGGGCATCCCCACGCGCGGGCGCGGGCCCCGCCACGCCCGATGCAGGCCGACGTCAACGTCAGCGTAATGCAGCTCGCGCCCTTTTTGCTGCTCATGTTCTTCTCGGTGCTCTCGTCGCTGCCGCTGGGTGGCGAGACGACGCCGTACTCGCTCCAGCCGAGCGAAGCGCACGTGCTCGAACGCAGCACAGAGGCGCTCGGCGTACGCTACTTCGTGGCCGACACTTTCGAGCTGCGGCATGCGGACGCGGCCAACCTGCGCAAGGTCGAGGAGCGCATCGAAACGGATGCCCTCGGCTTGGTGCGCCGCCGCTGCAATGCCGAGCGGCTCAGCAAACAGAAAATGGTCGACGCCGCGAATGGGCACCCTGGGGCTGAGCGCGCTCGCATGCTCGAGGCGGCAGATCGGATCGAGATGCCTTGGTGCGACGAGAAGGACGTGCTCGAGGCAGCCAAGGCGAGGTGACATTCGCAGGCGCACCCCGTGTCGAAGATAGAGAGGATAGATATGCATCCTTGCATCGCGGCCGTCGTCCGTCGAGCGCGACGCTGACGCCTGATTGAAAAAGCAATGCCCATGGGACCACGGTCCAGAGAAGCTTTCATCTCATTTCAAATTCCTGCTGAAAATAAGCACCAAGTGTCCAGTGCGTTCTCCTCATTCATTAAAGCCTTTCAGCTGACTGCGTGGCAATCTCTTCAGTCTTCTTGATCTGTCCTGGGACCTGGCTCCTACTCCTGAAATCCCTCAACCATCTACGTACTCGTACAAGGCTCTGCGCCTTCCACTCTGTGTCTCCACGGGACCGGTGGTTCGTGTGAAAAGCCGAGCGGGAAAGAACGTGAACGAGACTGTGAAAGAATCGGCGTTGTCGACGGAAACGTCTCGGTGTTTTTCCTTTCCATCCAGAAATATGATACGCGGCCTTCTGGCGACGGTCCTACTCGGGCTCTCACTCGTGGATGCTGGCCAAGTCATCTCGCGGATGCGCCCCAGGAGGCTCATACGGGCCGATGCGCACCAGCCGGGCTCTGCTCGCGACGCTGACGGTGATGGCCCGGAGCGGGATATGCAGCAGTTCGAGGTGGCCATCGAACGGCTGCAACGCTCGCCGAACCGGCTCGCGGCCCTGAAGACCATGCTCGACTATTTGGAGCGCGCGCGCGACCACCCGCGCGATATCCGTGCGCGTTCCGTCTGCCTGTGGGAGCCAGCGTTCCGGACGCACATCGCTTCCTCCGACGGCGGTCTGCAGGCGCTGCAGGCGGCGGGCTTCGACGAGATCGCGAAGGACGATCGCGGCACGCCCTTCTTGGTGATGCGCCGCCTCGACCAGCGCATCGTGCGCAAGGTCATCGCCATCACCGCCGCCAAGCTAGCGTCTGCCGAGGCGGAGGCCGACGACGAGGGCGTGGCGCAGGCGAGTGCGTCGGTGGACGGCGGCGATGCGGGCGGCAGCGGCGGCGGCGGCGGCGCACGCGACACGGACGGCCGCGGCGGAGGCAGCGATCGGCGCGGCGACGGCGGCGGCAGCGACGACGAGGACGACGTCGCCAAGAGCGAGTCGACAGAGGGCGAGTCTGTGGAACGAGCGCTCGTGAAGCAGATCTCGGGCATGATCTCGGGGCTCATCCACGAGCTCGAGCGCCAGACGGGCGGCGCGGCGGACGCGAACGTGAGCGCCGCTCGCGGCGGCGCAGCCGAGAACAGCTCGAGCCGCGCCGCGCCCTCGCCGCCGGTACATTTTCGCGTGTATCGCTCACCGAGCTTCCCCGGCTTTCCCCCGGGCGGACTGCCGTTCTTGCCCGGTGGCCTCGGCGGTGCCGTGGGCGGTGACGGTGACGAGGAGGGCGAGGTGGCAGTGCTCGAGCGGCGGCTGCGCGCCGCGAGCCTCCCTGCCGAGGCCGAGGAGGTGGCGATGCGTGAACTCAAGCGGCTGCGGCGCATGTCGCCCATGCACTCCGAGTACGCTGCCCACTGATGACCTCGGATGACCTCGGATGACCTCGGATGACCTCGGATGACCTCGGATGGCCTCGGATGACCTCGGATGGCCTCGGATGACCTCGGATGACCTCGGATGACCTCGGATGACCTCTGATGATTTCCCTCATCAGGTACTCGACGCTCGTCGACTACCTCGAGTTCATCGCCGACCTGCCATGGAACGCGACGAGCGCGGAGCGGCTGCAGATCGCGGGAGCTCGCAAGCAGCTCGAGGCTGACCACTTCGGCATGGACAAGGTCAAGGCACGGGTCCTTGAGTACCTCGCCGTGGCGAAGCTCAAAGGCGATATGCGTGGCTCCATCCTATGCATGCTCGGCCCGCCAGGCATCGGCAAGACGTCGCTCGGCAAGTCGATTGCCGATGCGCTGCACCGCGACTTTTACCGCGTCTCACTCGGCGGAGTGCATTCCGAGGCTGAGATCCGTGGCCATCGTCGCACCTATGTGGGCGCGATGCCCGGCCTGATCCTGCAGGTGCGTCGGACTGCCTCTGAGGACTGCTTCTGGGGGCTGCCTCTGTGAACAGCCCTTCTGGACTGCCTCTGTGAACAGCCCTTCTGGACTGCCTCTGAGGATTGCCTCTTCCACGGACTGACCCCGTGCTGATCTCGTGCAGGCGCTCAAAAAGTGCGGCTCGAGCAACTGCGTGATTATGCTCGACGAGATCGACAAGCTCGGACGAAACTCGCTCAACGGCGACCCTTCGTCGGCGCTGCTCGAGGTGCTCGACCCTGAGCAAAACCAAGCCTTTCGCGACCACTACCTCAACCTGCCGTTCAACCTGTCCAAGGTCCTCTTCATTGCGACGGCGAATGAGCTCGATCCGATCCCCCGGCCGCTGTACGATCGCATGGAGGTGCTCGAGATGTCCGGCTACACTGTCGAGGAGAAGGTGCAGATCGCTCTACGCCACCTGCTGCCCAAGCAGCGCCAGTACCACGGCCTTGCCGACGAGCAGCTACGCATGGACGTAACCGTCGTCGATTCCCTCATCTCCAAGTACACGCGCGAGGCCGGCGTGCGGGAGCTCGATAGGCAGCTCGCGGCGCTCTGTCGCTCCGTCGCGGCGCGCGCGGCCGAGGCACAGGAGGCACAAGCCGAAGCCGAAGCTCGGGCCAAGGAGAGCGCCGTCTCGGGCGAGGCGGGCGCCGTATCGGGCACCGCCGTGAATGCCAAGGAGAGCGCCGTCTCGGGCGAGGCGGGGTCGAAGGCGTCGGGCGCCGTCGCGTCAGGGGCGCCCACGACGGCGCCGGCGCCCACGACGGCGCAGCTGCCCGCGTGTGTGCCTTTGATCGCGGGGGCACCGGCGGGGGCCGACGCGGCGGCGCAAGCGGCGGAGCGGTGTGCGGCGGCGGAGGCCTCGCTAGCGAAAACGGGCGTCGTGTCCGCTGACGTGCTGACGACCGTCCTCGGCCCTCCAAAGTACGACGGGCCGCGCGAGAACGCGTTCCGTCTGACGAAGCCGGGCATCGTCGCCGGGCTCGCGTACACGTCCGTGGGCGGCGATCTGCTGTATGTGGAGGCCGAGCAGATGGCCGGGCGTGGCGAGATCGTCCTCACTGGGCAGCTCGGCGACGTGATGAAAGAGAGTGCGATGGCCGCGCGCAGCTGGATCCGTGCGCACGCGCACGAGCTTGGGCTTGTCGGCGCCGAGCCGGGCGCCGTGTCGGGCGGTCCGCTTGGCCACTTTCTGAACAGCACCGACCTGCACATCCACTTCCCTGCGGGTGCCGTCCCGAAGGATGGGCCGTCTGCAGGCGTCACGATCACCACCGCCATCGTCTCGTTGCTGACCGGTAGGAAGGTTCGACCCGATCTCGCGATGACGGGAGAGGTGACGCTCCGGGGTCTCGTCCTACCCGTCGGTGGGATCAAGGAGAAGGTGATCGCGGCGCACCGCGGCGGCATGCGCACGGTCATCTTGCCCGCCAAGAATGAAAAGGACCTGCGCGAGTTGCCGCAGACCGTGCTCCGTGACATGACCTTCATCCTCGTGCGCGAGATTCGCGAGGTGCTCGACGCGGCGCTCCTGCCCGCCGACGCCAAGGACTCGGCGGCCCAAGGCGGTGGTGCCCACGACGGCGCCGCCCACGACGGCGCCGCCCACGACGGCGCTGGTCGTCACGAGGTGCCGCCGATGCCGATGCCGATGCCGATGCCTCCTCCCGTCGCCGCCACCGCCGCCGCAGCATCTGCTTGGATGAGTCGCGGCAAGTTTCGTGCGGCGCTCACGACGGCGCTCATGACGGAGCACCGAGTGCTCCGCGCGGCACGCCGGCCTCCCAATGCGGATTGAGCGGGATGGGCCCAAGGCCTGTACCATTTTGGCCCTTGTGGGCCAGCGGACACGCGTCTTTGAACGCCGACGTATGTTAACATTGTTCGATCGCGCATACGGGGTGCGGGGGTGGGCACAGTCGCAGCAGACGAGAAGCCCCTGAGAAAAATAGCAGAACCTCTCGCCGCTCCCGGTCTGTCGGGTGGGTCAAATGATGTTGTACATATCGTACTCGTAATAAGACTCGACGCCGCACGTGCTGCCTTTCGCGTTATCGCTAGTCGTTTGGCAGACAACCGACCGCGACGGCGGACGTGCGGTGGACTCTCGCGCCCCGGGGGCTGCGGCGGGCACCGAAACAATCCCCGTGGGCGTTCCCGATATACATGGGCTCCTACCTGCAACTAGATGCAGCTAGCTGCTATCCTCGTCATCATCGTGCGGCTTTTTCTTCCTCGGCTTCTTCTTCTGCCAAGCAGCACGTGCGCACGCGAGCGAGCGCATCAGCTGTGTGCCCTTTCGAACGTGGTCCAAGGCAGGGCATTGCACTGGCGAGCGCATCATGCTGCCGCCGCCGGCATGGTCCATTCGCAAAGAGGCACGCAGAGGCAATCAGCATGCACTCGAGGCAATCAGCATGCACTTGGCATCGTCCATTCGCAAGGAGCACACAGAGGCAGGCCGACGCGTGGCAACAAGGTGCGCAAAAGGCTGCGGCTGGCGGTGCTCCGTACGGCGCACCTTCTTCTTCTTCTTCTTGCTATCATCGTCGTTCGCGCGCACATCGATTCGAAGCTGCTCGTCGTCTGAATCGTCGTCGGGTGCCACGAGGTCACGCACAAGCTCAGCAAACTCGTGCAGGTCGAGCTTGCCGTCGGGCGTGTCGTCGTACCGGCGCAACACCGACTTCGCATCCAGGATCGTCTCATTGCTTAAGCCATGGTGTCGCAACGCGTTGCGAAGCTCACGGTAGCCGAGAAAGCCGCTCTTGCTGGGGTCAAAGTAATCGAAGGTGAGTGCCACCTTGGGCGCGACTGCCTCGCTTCCCCCCCCGTGCGCCCTCGCATCCTCGTCGTCGCCATCCCCGCCGCCCCTGCCCGTCTTCTCCTTCTTCTTCCTAGCCTTCGCCTCGGCCTTCAGCCGCTTGGCTTCCTCCTTGGCGCGCTTCTTCTCCTCCTTGGCCTCGAGCTTTGCACGCTGCTTCGCCGCCTTCGGGTCTTCATCCTGCTGCGCCGCGGCCGACGAATCGGGCAATGAGGGTAGCGTGCTCAACGAGTCATGGTCCAGAATCGTCTTTATATTCGCAATGTGACCGGCGGCCTCATCGGCGAGGCGATGCGCTTCCTTCATAGTGCTATTCGCCTTCTGGCCGGCCTTCGTCGTCGCGATTTTTCGTACGCCACCGCCCTCATCCAGCTCGAACGTATCCAGATCATCTGGATCGTCAACATCTCCTGTGCCCATGGCAGCGTCGCGGGCGCCAAAGGAACCCCTAAACCCCGGGTAAAGCATCGGCCTGGCTTTGGCCAGCGCTGCATCGGCTGCAGCCTTGGCGAGCGCTGCATCGGCGTGCGCTGCATCGGCGAGCGTTGCATCGGCGCGCTCGCCGAGAGGTGAATCGAACTCCTCGACGGCATCGTGCGACGGCGCAGGCTCCACTCGGTTCCGTTTATTAGACCCCGTACCGGCGAGTCCTGTGCCGACGAGGCCCGCTGCCTTCGGCCGCGATGTGCCACAGCCCATCACAGCCGAGTTTCAGAAGATCCTGTGCACAGGAATCTCGTCAACACGAGTCAACTGCAATGGTAAGGAGTTAATGCCAACAACCGACACACAGCCGCAATGAGCTTACGCTCGCGATGGGCCTTCTAAAGTTTCTTTTCCGTGTGTGAATTTAACAGGACCACAAGTGTGAAAGTTTCATCTCGATGATGACGCGCCTGTCGGAACCTCCTTGCGACCCTTGTGTGCCACCGGCCATCGCCAAGTGCTGCAGCCAAGTGGTGCCATGGACCCCACCTGTGTCGTGGGCTGGCTCCGGAAGAACCACGTCGGAAATGCCTTCGGCAGCGACGCGAGGACCCGCTTCTTCACGTCGGAGGGCTTCCACGTGAAGTACTACGCTGACGACAGGCGCAAGACGATCAAGGGCTACTTTGACCTGCGCAACGTGGTCTCAATCGCACCGACTCCGCCCGCGGAGGCGCCCGACGCAGTCACCCTGCAGATTGCCGAGGGATCGGCCACGCGCATCAAGAAGACGTTGGTCGTCTCCTTTTCCGACGACCCAGCTGCGCGCGTGCGTTGGCTCCTTGCATGGTGCTCGGCGATCAACGACCAGACGCTCGTGGACGCGGCGCTACATTCGTACATCACGCCGTCGACGGCCGAGCGCTTCAACGCGATCTTCGCTGCGCAGCGAGGCATCGGCTCGACGCGCAGCTTGTTCAGCAAGCAACTCGCAGGCGCAGGGCTCCTCAGCCCACGCTTGTCGGTGTCGGCGGCGGAGCTTGCTGATGAGTCGACGCTCGACACACCGCGCAACTCCGCGCCGGCATCGCCGCAGCAGTCGTATGAAGTTACTGTGCCTGAGGGTGCGCGCGAGGGCGATCAGCTTAAGATGACGCTACCGACAGGGATCTCGACAATCCTCACAGTACCCGACGGCGCCGTGCCGGGCTCCACGTTAACATTCGAGCTGCCCCCCGAAGCAACGGCCGGGAGCAGAATCGAGGCGGCCAACAGGGCGGCCGAGGTAGAGGGGAAGGCCGCTGTCCATATCCAGGCTCACGTCCGCGGCAGGTCAGACCGAAAGCAGTCGACCACGCTCGAGGCTGACGCACCCGCCACCGGCGCCATAACGGGCGCACCCGCAGATCCAATCTCGCCGTCCAAGTCCGCAGATCCAATCTCACCGTCCAAGTCCGCAGATCCAATCTCACCGTCCAAGTCCGCAGATCCAATCTCACCGTCCAAGTCCGCAGATCCAATCTCACCGTCCAAGTGGGAGGTGCAAAGTCCCCTCAGGGAGCCGCCCGCCGCGCCTGCCGAGGAGGCCCCGACGGACTCGTCCACGCCCGCGGAAGCACGCACGCTGCTTCAGACCTATCAGGCGTCGCCCAACACGGCGCGTGAGTTCGAGGTAGCCGCGGTCAAGCTGCAGTCAGTGATGCGCGGCAACGCCGACCGGAAGCAATCTGCGAAGCTCAGGGCGGCACGGCCGACGTCCGACCCATCATCGGCCAATGAGGCGAAGGTCGAGCAGGTCTTCGGCTGCCGTACGTCGTAGGCGACCTCTCATGATGACCTTTCGTTGCGCGTCGAGAGGGCGGACAGACAGACTCAGAGCGTAGACCAGCCAGAACGAGAGCGAGCGATATGAGCCAAGCGTGGCGTGCACATGGGCGTGCACTTTCCCCGGCCTTATCTGTGGAGGCGCTGTGCAAGCTGTGCAACCCACAGCCGACGCTGTGGGAGATCCACACAGTGGAGTGCCTCTTTCCGCAGTCAAGAGAGTCGTGGGCACTCTAGTGACAAAAGCGAAAAAGAGCCCCCCTGTCCAGTAGTAGAGATTCATAGAGAGACTTTTTCCTATCGTACTGTGTAGCGCGGCACGTCGGTCTGCAGGCGTGATGTTAAACATCCTCATGTTAGGATCTTTTAGATGTAGTAGAGTTGTACCCAATGGTTGTACCAATCGGGGTTGCTTCCGTTCCGGGTTGTTGTTTTTCTTCATTCTTGGCGGTCCACTACATGTATATTTCTTGGGTCCGACCCTTCACCCATCACCAATTTCACCATACTCACCATTTGGGGAATTGATGCATGCAGCACCGTGGCACTCATATGAAACAGATGAAGTTTGCACAAAACAGATGAAGTTTGCACAAAACAGACGGTCGTCGGTCAGCCCTGCCAGGCTGCGAACAAACAAGGCACAATCGCGCAGGAGAGACCGCGACCCCATCGCCAATGGCTGATATAATGAAAGTGTGGCTGTCGCCTGTCGTGCCGCGCAGCACGCCGCCGCCAGTGTCGCGCAGAAAGTCGCCGGCGCGATCGCGGCAGGCCACCGGCGGCGGTGGTCCGAGACACCGATCGCGCATCTCAACAAGGAGCCCAAGTGCGTCCAACGACGGCAAAGCGAGCACCGGCGTTGCGGAGGCGGCGGCAGAGATCGCGCGGCTGAACGCGAGGGCGAACGATAAGCTGGCCCCTTTGCATCGGAAGGTCGGGCTGACGATGGCTGGCTACGGAGCGCTCCTGATAGCTGTCGTTGGCACCGCCGTGCTCATTCACTCGATTCCCGCCACGAAGGTCGTGCAGCTCGTGCCACGAGCAGCGCCTCCTCCGCAGCTGCCGATGAATCTTATCTTGACACGGCTTGCAGAGGAGGCGCAACCACACGTGCAGAAGGCCCTGCAGGGCCTTAAGGTGCTGCACTCCATGTCGCCACGCTTTCAGGTGACCTTCGGTCACGTGGACAGCGACCATGCGAGACTCACAAATGAGACCCTGGCGCTCAAGCAGCAGCTGCGTCAGGCCAAGGCGGACACGGCCGCGCTGGAGGAGAGGCTGAACGCAAAACTCAGGCACGAGGTCCGTGAGGCTAATGCTGAGCTGCAGCTCGTGACGCTCAAGGAGCAAGATGTTAGGGAGGAGAAGGCCGCGCTCGAGAAGAGGTTGAACGCCGAGATTGCCGCGCTCACCATGGCAGGCAAGGCGCTCACGAAGTCCTCGCGTGACAAGGATGGCGAGATCAAGAAGCTCAAGGTGGAGATTACCGAGCTCATCACGTCCAAGGACGATCTCATGGCGCTCTGGACGGCGCTCAGCAACGAGCATTTGAAGGTGACGGCGGGGCTTGAGGGCAACATGGATCGGCTCAAGGTCGAGATCGTCGGCAAGGACAAGCAACTTGCGCTCCTCGGTCAGGAGATCTCGGCCAGAAAGCTAGAGCTCGATGCCAGGACGCTTGAGCTGATCCACTTCAAGCGGAGATGCACCTACACTTAGGCACCACAGGCTCATCGATGAGTGCAATACACATCCTAAGTCGGACTCCAGTTCAAGCTATACGTCGCCGGCTTGAGCTGGAGTGTTTTGTGCATGCGGCTTCCGGTGTGTGCGTGTGTGCGACGAGTCGCCGTCCGTGTGCGCGCCTATAGCGCCGTTAGAGCGCGCCTACGACTGCAAAACGCGGTGTGGTTATTTGACACGCAGGACCTGAGTATGGTGTGTTGTGATCTGTACAATCTGTTACCATCTGTTCTGTTCTGCGTGGGTACCTGTGCGTGCGGCAGGGCGACGATGATTGAGGACGCACTAACCCCCCTGATCACCCCCCCCCAAGGCACCCCCCACCAGCAGTCGTAGCAGTCGACCGGGTTCCGGGTAGAAAGCGGCTGGCAGGGTGTGGGAAGTGGGATCCATCACTGAAACACCCTGACCGCTGGGAGAGAGAAACCGTCCCTTGAGACGGTGCCGCGCGTGCACTTACTCCCCCACCCCACTTGTATCATGTCTGGGCCTGGTGGCACTTACTCCCCCACCCCTTTCCTCGACCCCTTTCCAAGCTATTTGTACGGGAGAAGTGGTGAGCGCTCGGGGGGATGGGACGCAGGAGCGAAAACAGACGGAACGACCCGACGTCCCTGTTTCGGAATGACGAGACACTTCCTTTCCGGATGACGCGTCGCGAAGAACGAGCCGTGATCTGGACGCAAAAATGCTGGTCGGGTCGAAGTTGGTCGTGGTTTCGCTTGGTCTCTCTATGGCCAGTGCGCTGCAGCTGCCCTGGGCCACACCGCGATCTGGCTCTGCAGTGTCTGCAGTCATGAAAATGAAGTCAGCGGAGGACGTGATGCCAGCGGCGCAGGGCTCCAACCTCGCACATCCATGCATGCGAGTGCCCCTGCCAGATGATGTGCTTGCGATTCCGGAGGTTGCGCGCGCTGCGGAGGCGACTTGCTTCTTTGGTCCAAACCCGGTGCCCGAAGGTGCAAAGTGCATCTTCCGCCCCAATGCGCCGTGCAACCGAAAGAAATGCCAAGTCAACAAGGGGCCCTGCAAGGACAACCATGCCTCCAAGTAATGAACCTATGGTGCCACCCGAGGTGGCAAACTGCTTGTCGTCGATGCGCAATATGATCCACATGGCATTCGTCGGGTACGAGTCGCCAAAGCTGACTCGTACGCAGCATGATCACCATCCCCCGTGAACCGAGTACGCCGAACCGACGTATTCAAGCTTATGGCGATGCCCGGCGATCACTAGTGCGATGCCCCACGAGTACCTTAAACCTTTTGTAGACCGGGATAGGATACAAAAATACGAACTGCCCTAGGTACGTGTTGTAGTATATCGTATCGGAAAAGACCACACTCGAAGCTGCACCTCCATCATCGATCATGGTCTCACACGACCCGATGGAGTCCCGGATCGTCTTCGAGTGACGCAGCCAGCTCGAGGTAACGCGCCAGGAAGCGCATCAGCGTCCTCGCCTCGTCCGCGTTGCCGACCATCGCCTGTGCCTTGCCTCGGAGGAGATGCAACTCCGCGGCGGGCGCCCGGTCCTGCACTAACGCCCAGGGCGGCGCGTCTCGATCGACGTCGGTTTCGGCGTCCGTACCGGTACCTTTACCGGTACCCTCGCGCAGCCGTAAGCCGAGTCTAGTGCGCACGCTTTCGAAGAGACGGCATGCGAGCGCCAGAGGCATGAGCGGATCTTGATCGCCGCAAGCGAGGAGCATTGGCGTGCCTCGAAGCGGCGTCCCTTGTAGCGCCGTGTCGGGCATCCCTTGTGGCGCCGTGTCGGGCATCCCTAGTAGCGAGTCATCGTCCGTGCGGTGGCTGCCGCGGACGCCAGCGTCGGGCAGGCTAGACTCGGGCAGGACGGCCTCAGGAAGCGGAAGGCCGCACCAGCTGATGACGCCGCCTAATGCCCCCATCGCACAGCCGCTGGCAACAGCCGTTGGCCCCGAGGCAGCAGCCACAGCATCGGCGCCCGTCATGACGCGTGATCTCTCGAGCCCCCCCCCGTGGCATACAAAGTCGAGGGCAGCGGTGCCGCCCTGCGCAAAGCCAAACAAAAAGAGGCGTCGGTGTGGCCAGCCATGCTGCACTAGCAAGCGCACGAGGCGACGCAGCCGCGTCCGCGTCGCGCTCGCAAGACTACCGGTACGACGCCGCTCGCCCGTGTTGGGCTGTATGAGATCTCCCGTGTCGAGCTCAAACGCCTCGTGCCAGGCAAATCCGTCCAGCCCCGCCGGCAGCGGCAACGGCGCCCGCAGCGCGAGCGCCGAGGTCTGCGGGAGCGCAAGCCGCTCAGCAAGCTTTGCAAACGGGCGGGGCGTATCCCCAAGCCCGTGCAGCAGCACCAACAAATTCGGCTCTGTGCGACTCCCGGCTGCCCACACGCTACCACCGAAGCCGATGGCCCTTAGCTCCGCGTCGGACGGGGCGGTGCGCTGTGCCGCGGCTGCCCACGCCCAGAAGACTTTGCGCCCGTCGCGCTGGACGAGATGCAGCAGGGGGCACGAAGAGGCGAGTGCAGACGCATTCGGCGGCGACGGGGGCGGCGACCGCCATGGCCGGGATGCCTGACCGGCTGCTCGCATGTGTAGTGGTCGCAAATGGCATGGTCGGTTCGCAAAAAAGTTGTCGCAAATGGCAACCGAGCACTGAGATGTTCAGACGAAAGTCAGTTTCGTCGCGTCCCCCCCACGCGCTTACCACGCCCCGTCTTAGCCCCGTCTCAAAGGACGACTCCGCACCCCTCGGTCAACACAAGTTGTACTGAGAACTCGCTCGCAGCTCGGGCTACTCGTTTCGCTCCCGGCTAGTGTGGTCGCTCGGTCTCTCCCTCACCCTGTCACAGGTTCAATCGTGAGAGAGATTTGTCACTGAACAAAAGCTACCCTTGTACCCTACCAATTGGCGGGACAATCTAAATCCCCCAACAGTTCAATCTGAGCTGCGTGGTTCAACATGGTTCAACTTACCTAGCCCTGTGGAGCTACGGAGAGGATGGACTCCACGGCTCAAGTTGTCGCTCCAGCGGCGTGGGCCCACTCATGCGGATCTTGACTTCCATTTTCAGTGGGGACGATGGGCTCTTCAGCGGAGACGAGGGGTTCAAAGTAGTGCCTCTCAGGGGGGACGAATGCGTGTACGGCCGCACCGGCGGCAGGCTGGCCGTGCGCCGTCCTTGCTCGGTCTCGGTGGGATCGAAGATGGCGCGCGCCCGGCCGAGCGGCTCGTCGGCCGTCTCGGCTCGTCGCAGATGAGTCGTCGTCGTCGTGCTCATCTGATCGGCAAGCTTGTGAGAGCGCTTCGGGTGGAGGCGACGTCGGAGGAGGGGGTCGCTTAATGAGGAGGTCATCACGCCTCCGGCACCGGGAAGCCGAGCCCCCTCGTGTGGCATCGGCAGCTGGTGGTGTACTAGAGGCACCGGCCGAACGCCGAGCGGAGGCGCAGCAGGCGCCTCGAGGCGCACGACCAAGGCTCCCATATCGGCCTCACTCGTGATAGCTCCCCATCGGTGCCACGTCTGCGACGTCGTGCGCCCCCTGGGGCGCGTGAGCCCCAGGACCGCGCCGTCGTGCGTATGCGAGAGCGGCGGCGGCGCGCGCAGCCCGCAGAGCGACTCCGAGAGGTAGACACGCAGCTGTTGCAGCGCGCGCAACGCCGCCTGGATCAACCGTTCCCTCTCCTCCTTAAAGGCGGCCCTCTCCTCCTTGATGCGCGCATCCACGTCACTGCTGCTCGACTCGGCCTGTGATCGGCTCTTTTCGAGCTCGAGCGCCTCGGAGACGCGCTCGAGCTCCTCCAGCGTCGTGGCCAGTGCGTTCTCGGCCGCTCCCCACTTGAGCTTCAGCTCCTCTGCCTCCTTGGCGGCGGCTGTGCTCCACTCGGCGCTCCGTGCTGTCTGCTCCTCCAGCGCAGCCCGCAGCCGCTCGCCCTCGTTGATTGCCCGGGACAGCTCTTCCTGCAAGCGAAGCGCGTTTTGCGACGCTGCAGCGCACACGCGACAGGTAGCGGCTGGTTCGACGACGACAGGCTTGTTCGCCCGGAGCGCGACGAGTTGATCCTCCAGCTCCCTCACTCGCTCCCTTGTCTGCTCTTGGAGCAAATGGAGCTGCGCCTTCTCGTCGGAGCGCTCGCGCCGCTCGGCCGCATGAGCCTCAGCCCACGCTCGCACTCGCTCGAGGGTCGGCCTGCTGTGAACGCCCGACACGTCGCCCTGCTCGTCGTCATGAGTTTCGGAGCGGGGGGCGCGCGCCACGGCGCTCTCGCCTCGCGCCAAGGCTCGAAAGTCCGCAAATCCGCCGCCCGACGACGGCTTCGTCGGCGCACCCGTCGTCGGAGGGGGCACACCCAAAGCCGAGGCCGCTCCCCCACTCGCTGCCCCCGAGCCTGCGCCTCTACCACCGCCGCCGACGCCGACGACGACGACGACGCCACCAAGATCGAGCGCCGCCATCCCCTCGTCGATCGCGCCCGAAACGGCGCGTGTGTCCGCGAGGAGAGCGTCCCGTTCAATTGTGAGGCGGCGGATCTCCTCTCGCAACTCGATCGCCTCCCTCTGCGACGCCCCCACCGCGCCCGCCCCGCTCGCAGCGGCCGCAAGGGCGGCGGCCAGG
>Ga0164295_10002766_pt1 | contig 14289 bp, 11 predicted proteins | sample GEODES006metaG_FD_111798 | JGI IMG/M metagenome (GOLD analysis project Ga0164295, IMG submission 111798) | Oligotrophic lake water microbial communities from Sparkling Lake, Wisconsin, USA - GEODES006 metaG | ecosystem: Environmental > Aquatic > Freshwater > Lake | place: USA: Sparkling Lake...
AACCGCGGTTGACCGGGTGGTGGCAGATGTAGCGCGCTGGGCCAGCGTGGCCAAGGAGACGGGCGCGGCACTGCGGACCGGTGCCCAGGTGTACGCCGATGGTGAATCGCGTTCAGCGGCGGCACTGCGGTGACTCTCGATGTTCGGGTACGGCTTGCCGAGGGTGCCGGGGCGGTCGCAGGGCAGCCTCAGCCGATCCAGGATTGGTACTACGCCGAGGATGGGTTGCGCCTCGATGCGCTGGACTCCGATATTGCCGCACTGGCGGCGGCGGCCGTGACTTCGGAGGAGGCAGTGCGCGTCCAACGCGAGGCGCTCGATGCGTTGGCGGCGGGTTGGCACGGCGGGTCTGGTTCCAACGCGGTCGATTTCGTCTCGCGACACTGCGAGACGGCCGGCAGCGTCGTCGCGGCGCTGCGGGACGGCGCCGCGGAGTTGAATGCACTGAGCGAGAAGCTGGGGCATGTGGTGGATGCGAAGGTCGGTACGGCGCTCCGCGGCGACTGGGTGCTGTCGCGCTCGCCGGATGATTCAACGATGGCCTATGACACGGCCGTCACCCGGCTCGGCGAGCTCCCGGTGCCCCGATTCGAGACCCCGTTAGCGCCCACGCGGCCGACGTTCGACCCGATGGCGCCCGATCCGAGCCGACCGGCACCGGCATCACCGTCGATGCCGCCGCAGCAGGCCGTGCCGGGTTGGGATCCGGGCTCACCGAGCGTCGGGCTACCCAATTTCGGCGGCTCGCTGGCAGGGCTCATCAATCAGATCGCCCAGGCCTTGGGTTCCTACTCGGATATCACCCCGTCTGATGCACCCCAGTCTGATGCCCCGCCGGGACCGACCAAAGATTCAGTCGCTGACGTCAAACCGGTTGTGCAAGAGGAGCAATCGGCCGCCGAGGCTCCGCTGGCTGCCGAGGCTCCGCTGGCCGCCGAGGTGACGGCCCTGGCCGTCGATGCCGCTCAACCGCCGCCCACACCGGCCACACTGCCCACGCCACCCACACCAGCAGCGGAGCCTGCCGCCGTCGATGACACCGCCACCCCGTGCGAGATCGCCGCCGATGAACTGCCGCAGGTCGGTCAGTGAGTCCGCTTCAGTCCAGCAGCTGCTGCAGTTGGTCGATGAAGCCGATGTACTCGGCCGGGTCAGCGGTGACCGGAGTGGCCAGCAGTGTGGTCACACCTGCCTCGGCGAAGGCGGCGATACGTTCCTTGATGTAGCCGCGCGGTCCGATCAGCGAGATGTTGCGCACCAAGTCATCGGGCACCGCCGCGATCGCCTCAGCTTTGCATCCTGACAGATACAGATCCTGGATGTGATCGGCGACTTCCCCGAAGCCGTACTGGGTGGCGACGTTGTGGTAGAAGTTCTTGCCCTTGGCTCCCATACCGCCGATATACAGCGCCAGTTGGGGTTTGGCCCAGTCAAGTCGATCCTCGACATCGTCCCCGATGGCAACAGATACGCCCACCATGACATCAAGGGCGCCGAGTGCGGGATCCCGCTTGGCGTTGCCGGCCCGCAGGGCATCACCCCAGACCTGATCTGCTCGCTCGGGGTAGAAGAACACCGGTTGCCAGCCTTCGGCGATCGCTGCTGTGAGCTCGACATTCTGCGGTCCAAGCGAGGCGATATGGATCGGGATACGTTCGCGCACAGGGTGATTGATCAAGCGCAGCGGTTTACCCAGTCCGGTGCCGCGGCCCGGCGGCAATGGGATCTGGTAGTTCTTTCCCTGATGCGAGACCTTCTCCCGACGCCACACCTGCCGGCAGATCTCGACGACCTCTCTCGTGCGGCCCATCGGGGCGTCGAACGGCACGCCATGGAAGCCCTCCATCACCTGTGGACCCGACGTCCCGATACCTAGCCGGAAGCGACCGTCGGAGACGTAGTCCAGACCGGCGGCGGTCATCGCCAGCAGGGTCGGGGTCCGGGTGTAGATCGGGAACACGCCGGATCCCAGTTCGATGGTCGAGGTCTTGGCCGCCAGGTAGCCCAACTGACTTACCGCGTCGTAGGAATACGCCTCGGCGACCAGAGCCAGATCGACACCCTGTTTCTCCAGTATCGCGACCTGCTCGACGGCTTCGCGGAAGCCGCCGGAATAGGATAGGAATACTCCGGTTCGCATGTACCGGTTATATCCGGTCAGCGAAACAGCGCGACAATGCGGTCCTCGTGCGTCACCGGGGGAGCCTCGGGATCGGGTGAGTCCGTGCGAGGCAACGTGGCTTCGGGTTCGGCGAACTCGCGGTAGGTCTTGTCGCCGGTCAGGTGGAACAGGAAGAATCCGGTCAGCAGCGCCCGCACGGTCTTCTGGGTCTTGCTGCTCGACCCCGGAAGCCCCAGCAGCCCCAGCAGGTTGCGCTTTTCGGCCAGGCCCGCCGCGTTGGCCTTCTTGACGACCCGCAACACAGCGCCGTCCCAGAGTTGGGCGACCTCGAGGGCGTCGGTGCGCAGCGACTTCTGATCGTCGGGGGTGGCGAGCACCAATCCCGGCACCGTCAGCGCGGCCGCCTCCTGTTCTGCCGACGGCTTGGTGACCGACGGGAAGATCGCCGCCACCGCCACCGCTGCCGCCCGGGTCCGGGCCGCGGCGAATACCGCTGCCGCACCGCCGAATCCATGCCCGGCCAGGCCCAGCTTGTTCGGATTCACACTGATGTCGCCTACGCCCAGCCGCACCCCTGAGATCACGTCCAGTGTGGCGCCCAGGTCGGCGGCCAGAGTGAGCACCGAGGGGACCGGGCCACGCTGGGTGTCCGGAGCGGCGGTGACGATGCCCCAACTCGCCAGATGCTCACAGGTGCCGGCGTAGTGAGCGGTATCGGTCAGCCAGTCGTGACCGAAGGCCACGCCGGGCAGGTGCAAGCCCGCGGCGGGTGTGTAGACGATTCCCGGAATACCGGCAAAACCCAGGTCACCACGCAGAACCCGGTGCGGGCCGGGCCGGGTCAGGGCGGCGAAGAGTTTGCGCGTGCTGGCCACCCCCCGACGGTAGCCGACAGGGCTGCGCCTCTCGGGCCGACTACCCTTGACAGGTATGTGCGGAATCGTGGCGTATGTGGGGCATCGGCCTGCCCGCGACGTCGTAATCGACGCTCTGCGGCGGATGGAATACCGCGGTTATGACTCCTCGGGGCTGGCCGTGCTCGACGGTCACGGAGGTCTGACGGTGCACCGTCGAGCCGGACGACTGGCCAATCTGGAGGCCGCCCTGGCGCAGACCGACGCGGAGGCGATCGATGGGACCGCCGGTATCGGTCATACCCGGTGGGCCACCCACGGTCGGCCCACCGACCGCAACGCGCACCCGCATCGCGATGCCGCCGGAAAGTTCGCCGTGGTGCACAACGGCATCATCGAGAACTTCGCCGCGCTGCGTGCCGAACTCGAGGCGCACGGCGTGGAGTTCGTCAGCGACACCGATACCGAGGTGGCCGTGCACATGGTGGCCCGCGCCTACCAGCACGGTGAGACCGCCGGTGATTTCGTCGCCTCGACCCTTGCCGTCCTGCGCCGGCTGGAGGGTCACTTCACACTGGTCTTCGCCCACGCCGACGACCCCGGCACCATCGTCGCGGCGCGGCGGTCCACGCCGCTGGTGATCGGGATAGGCGACGGTGAGATGTTCCTCGGTTCCGATGTCGCCGCGTTCATCTCCTACACCCGCGACGCCGTCGAACTCGGCCAGGATCAGGCCGTGGTGATCACCGCCGACGGCTATCGGATCACCGATTTCAACGGAAATGACGACTCCGCCAACGCCCGCCCCTTCCATATCGACTGGGATCTCTCGGCCGCGGAGAAGGGTGGCTACGACTACTTCATGCTCAAGGAGATCGCCGAGCAGCCCGCCGCGGTCGCCGACACACTGCTGGGCCATTTCGTCGACGGCCGAATTGTCCTCGATGAGCAGCGGCTCTCCGAACAGGAGCTGCGCGAGGTCGATAAAGTGTTCATCGTCGCCTGCGGCACCGCGTTCCACGCCGGCCTGTTGGCCAAGTACGTCATCGAGCACTGGACCCGGCTGCCGGTGGAAGTCGAGCTGGCCAGCGAATTCCGTTACCGTGACCCGGTTTTGGACCGCAGCACACTGGTCATTGCCATCTCGCAGTCCGGTGAAACCGCCGACACCCTCGAGGCGGTGCGGCACGCCAAGGCGCAGAAGGCCAAGGTGCTGGCCATCTGCAACACCAATGGAAGCCAGATCCCCCGCGAAGCCGATGCCGTCCTGTACACCCGTGCCGGACCGGAGATCGGGGTGGCGGCCACGAAGACATTTCTGGCACAGCTCACCGCGAACTATCTCGTTGGTCTGGCACTGGCTCAGGCCAGGGGAACCAAATACCCGGATGAGGTGGCGCGGGAGTACCGCGAATTGGAGTCGATGCCCGCTCTGGTGCAGCAGGTGCTCGGTCATCTGGACTCGGTGGCCGAACTCGGTCGTCGGTTCGCCGACTCGTCAACAGTGCTCTTCCTTGGCCGCCACGTCGGCTACCCGGTGGCGCTGGAAGGCGCTCTCAAACTCAAGGAACTGGCCTATATGCATGCCGAAGGCTTTGCGGCCGGTGAACTCAAACACGGTCCGATCGCGCTGATCGAGGACGGCCTGCCAGTCATCGTCGTCATGCCGTCACCCAAGAACGCCGCGATGCTGCACGCCAAACTGCTGAGCAATATCCGGGAGATCCAGGCCCGCGGAGCGATCACCATCGTCATCGCCGAGGAGGGTGACGACACGGTGCGTCCCTTTGCCAACCACATCATCGAGATACCCTCGGTATCAACGCTTTTCCAGCCACTGCTCTCGACTGTCCCGCTCCAGGTTTTCGCAGCCTCGGTGGCCCGAGCCCGCGGCTATGACGTCGACAAGCCGCGGAACCTCGCCAAATCTGTCACGGTCGAATAGCGCCTGATGCGGTACTACTACACCGCCGAGCAGATCCGCGCTGCCGAGGCTCCTCTGCTGGCCGCCCTGCCCGATGGAGCGCTGATGCGCCGCGCTGCAACCGGTTTGGCGAACGCCGTCGCGGCCGAACTGCATCGCCGCGCCGGATGCGTCGCCGGCCGCCGGATCTGCGCTGTCGTCGGCTCCGGTAACAACGGTGGTGACGCCCTGTGGGCGGCTACTCTGCTGCGCCGCCGTGGTGTCGCCGCGTCGGCCATCCTGCTCAACCCGGAGCGCACCCACGCACCGGCGCTGAGCGCATTCCGATCGGCGGGCGGGCGGGTGGTGCAGAACCTGCCTGCCGCAACCGATCTGGTGATCGACGGGGTGGTCGGCATCTCCGGTCGGGGTCCGCTGCAACCGGCTGCAGCCGCAGTGTTCGCGGCCGTCGAGACCGCAGGCATCCCGGTTGTTGCCGTTGACATTCCCAGCGGTGTCGACGTGCAGACCGGTGCAATCAACGGGCCGGCAGTGCGCGCCGCGCTCACAGTGACCTTCGGTGGGCTCAAACCGATTCACGCTCTTGCCGACTGCGGCCGAGTCGAACTCGTGGATATCGGCCTTGACCTTCCTCCTACGGATCTTGCCGAGCTCGACGCCGACGACGTCAGACTCCGCTGGCCGACGCCCGGACCGAACGACGATAAGTACACCCAGGGTGTGGTCGGCGTCCTGGCCGGTTCAGCGATCTACCCCGGTGCGGCGATTCTGTGCACCGGGGCCGCCGTGGCAGCCACCTCGGGCATGGTCCGGTACGCCGGGGCCGCCGCTGCCGAGGTGGTATCGCACTGGCCCGAGGTCGTCATCGCGCCAAGTGCGCCGACGGCCGGGCGGGTTCAGGCCTGGGTCGTCGGCCCGGGCCTGGGGACTGATGAGCCGGCGCTGATGGCCCTGACGTTCGCACTCGCCAGTGATCTCCCGGTAATCGTCGACGCCGACGGCCTCACCGTGCTCGCCGCCCATCCGCACCTTGTGACGCGGCGGGCGGCCCCGACCGTGCTGACCCCGCACGCCGGCGAATACGCCCGGCTGGCAGGCGAACCACCCGGGGAGGATCGGGTCGCCGCGGCCCGACGGCTGGCCGATGCGTTCGGCGCGACCGTCCTGCTCAAGGGCAACGTCACCGTGATCGCGGGATCACCCATCACGTTTCTCAATCCCGCCGGCGCCTCCTGGGCGGCCACCGCCGGTTCCGGCGACGTGCTGTCGGGGATCATCGGCGCACTGCTCGCGGCCGGCCTGCCGGCGGCAGACGCCGCGGCCGCCGCGGCCTTCGTCCATGCCCGCGCGGCCAATGCCTCAGCCGCAGACCCGGGGCCGGTGGCGGTGCCCACCTCGGCGTCGCGCATCCTTACCCATATTCGCCACGCGATCGCCAACCTGTGAACCCGAAGGACATCCCATGCCGCATGTGAAATACCGCTCACCGTCGATCGCACCGGCCTACACCGGCCGGCTTTCCACCAATCCGATCCCGTCACTGCGGTTACCGGACGACGAGATGGAACCGGCGGCGGCGTACCGGTTCATCCACGACGAACTCATGCTCGACGGCAGTTCACGGCTGAACCTCGCAACCTTCGTCACCACCTGGATGGATCCGGAAGCCGAGCGGCTGATGGCCGAGACGTTCGATAAGAACATGATCGACAAGGACGAGTACCCGGCGACTGCCGCGATCGAATCACGTTGTATTGCAATGGTCGCCGATCTGTTCCACGCCGAGAATCTGCGCGACGACGATGCCGCCAGCGCGATCGGCGCCACCACGGTGGGTTCATCAGAGGCGGTGATGCTGGCCGGACTGGCGCTGAAGTGGCGGTGGAAACAGCGTTGTTCCACCCAGGGCAAGGACGCCTGGAAGACCCGCACGCCCAACCTGGTGATGGGCTCCAATGTGCAGGTGGTGTGGGAGAAGTTCTGTCGCTACTTCGAGGTCGAGCCACGCTATATCCCGATGACCGAAGACTGCTATGTGATCACACCCGAGAAGGTTCTCGAGTACGTCGATGAGGACACCATCGGGGTGGTGGCGATCCTCGGCACCACCTACACCGGTGAGCTCGAACCGATCGCCGACATCTGCGCCGCCCTGGACAAGCTGCAGAAGGATCAGGGCCTCGATGTGCCGGTCCACGTCGACGCCGCCAGCGGCGGATTCGTCGTTCCCTTCCTTCACCCCAAACTCAAGTGGGACTTCCGGCTGCCGCGGGTGGCGTCGATCAACGTCAGCGGCCACAAGTACGGACTCACCTATCCCGGAATCGGATTCGTCGTGTGGCGCAATGCCGATCAGCTGCCCGAGGATCTGGTCTTCCGCGTCAACTATCTCGGCGGCGACATGCCGACCTTCACCCTCAACTTCTCCAAGGGCGGTAACCAGGTCGTCGGTCAGTACTACAACTTTCTGCGGCTGGGCCGGGCCGGCTACACCACCGTGATGAAGTGCCTATCCGATACGGCCAAGTGGTTCTCCGGTCAACTCACCGAGTCGAAACACTTCGACGTCATCTCCGACGGTTCGCAGATCCCGGTCGTGGCGTTCAAACTCTCCGGCGATTTCGGCTACACCGAGTTCGACGTCTCGGCGTCGCTGCGGTCCTACGGGTGGCAGGTACCCGCGTACACGATGCCGCCGGGTGCGGAGAACATCTCAGTGCTGCGGGTGGTGGTGCGTGAAGGCTTCTCCGCCGACCTGGCCCGCTCGCTATGGGAGGACCTGCACGCCGTGCTGGGCCACCTCGATGCAACGCGGCCTGCAGGTCACTTCACCCAGGAGCACTTCGCACACTAGCCGCGAACTCGGTCATTGGCGGGGTCGTAGATTGCCTTGAGCGACACAGTGATCGGATAAACCTCGCCGCCGACGTTGACGGCGTAGTTGCCTGCCCGTACCCAGTCCGGAGTCACCACGATGCCGTCGGCGGCGCGCACGTAACCCAGTCCGACGCACGCCCCGACGGTCGCACCCCAGGCTGCCGAGGACACCTGGCCGGCCACCTCACCGTCACGCAGGATCAACTCACCGCCCCACAGCATGGGTTCGTCCGAATCGACCGCGAAGCTGACCAGCCGCCGCCGCGGCCCATCGGCCTTGGCCCGCTCCAGTGCCCCGCGGCCGAGGAAGTCGATATCGGTGGCGAGCTTGCAGGTAAACGACAGCCCGGCCTCGATCGGACTGTCGTTGGGCGTGAGCTCACGGCCGAATGCGCGATAACCCTTCTCCAGGCGCAGCGACTCGATCGCGTAATAGCCGCCGCGGGCCACCCCGAGGCGCTCGCCGGCGGACAGAAGATCCTCGTAGACACCGACGGCGAACTCGGCGGGAACGTAGAGCTCCCAACCGAGTTCACCGACATAGGTGATGCGGGTCGCGCGCACGGTGGCATAGCCCAGTGAGATCAGCCTGCTGGTGGCGAACCCGAATCCGGCATCGGACAGGTCGGCGTCGGACAGAGTCGACAGCAACTCACGTGACTTCGGGCCCATCACACCGAAGACGGCCATCGCGGAGGTGAGGTCGACGATTTCGGCGCGTGCCCCGGTCGGCATGTTCTTTCGGATGTGGTCGGTGTCCCGCTCCGTGGATGCCGCACTGCTGACCATGAGGAACTCGTGGGCTCCGGTTCGGGTGACGGTGACATCGGCCTCGTAGGTGCCACGCTTGTTGAGCATCCCGGTGTACACAGATCGGCCGACCGGGACGGCGATGTCGGCAGTGCACAGCCACTGCAAGGCCTGCTCGGCGTCGGGGCCGCTGATGAGGTACTTGGAGAACGACGTCTGATCGAACACAGTGACGGCTGTGCGGGTGTTGATCTGTTCGGTAGCCGACCACGGCAGCCAGTTCTGCTTGCCCCAGGAGTAGTCGATGGTGGGTTCACGTCCGGCGGGTGCGAAGAAGTTGGCCCTTTCCCAGCCCATCCGGCTGCCGAAGTTGGCGCCCGCGGTGACAAGCAGGTGATGTACCGGCGAGCGGCGAAACGGCCGGGCGGTCGTGAGTTCCCGGTTGGGCCAGGGAATCTCATAGTGCACGCCGAGGATCTCGGCGACCCGGTCGTGTAGCCATGCCACGTTGCCGTTGAACGGCGCGAAGCGACGGATATCTACGCCGGTGAGGTCGGAGGTGGGCGATCCATTGACGATCCACTCGGCCAGTGCCCGCCCTGCCCCACCCGCCGAGGCGATTCCGACCGAGTTGAAGCCGGCACCGACGAAGAAGTTCGCGCACTCCGGTGCCTCGCCGAGGATGAACTGGTTATCCGGGGTGAAACTCTCCGGTCCGTTGTAGAGCTTCTTGAGCCCGGTGTGCTCCAGGGCAGGGATCCGCAGTAGTGCGTTGGTCATCAGGATCTCGAAGTGTTCCCAATCCTCCTCCAGCAGTTGGAATTCGAACGGATAGGGGATGGCATCCGGTGCCACCCAGGGTTTAGCCTCGGGTTCGAAGCCGCCGATAACCAGCCCGCCGACCTCCTCCTTGAAGTAGGTGTAGCCGTCCGGATCGCGCAGGATCGGCAGGTCGGTATGTACGCCGTCGATGGTCTCGGTGACCACATAGAAGTGCTCGGCGGAGTAGAGCGGAACGTTCACACCCGCCATCGCGCCGACCTGCTTGGCCCACTGTCCGGCGCAGTTGACCACGATCTCGGCTTCGATATCGCCGGCATCGGTGCGAACACCGACCACCCGACCGTCGGTGCGCAGGACGTCGAGAACGCGGACGCGCTCGAACACCCGGGCACCGCGCTGCCGGGCGCCTTTGGCCAGCGCCATGGTCAGGTCGGTGGGATTGGCCTTGCCGTCGGCGGGCAGCCAGATCGCGCCCACCAGGTCATCGGTTCGCATCACCGGGTAGCGCTGGTAAGCCTGCTCCGGGCTCAGCAGTTCGCACTCGAGGTCATAGGCCGCGGCGCTGGCGGCGGTCCGGCGAAGCTGGGTCATCCGATCCTGCGTGCGGGCCACCGTGACGCCGCCGCACTGCTTGTAGCCCGCGCTGAGTCCGGTCTCGGCTTCCAGCTCGGCGTACAGCTGCGTGGAGTACTGCACCAGGCGGGTGCCGCTCTCCGAGGCGCGCAATTGGCCGACCAGACCCGCGGCGTGCCAGGTCGTACCGCACGACAGCTGCCCCTGCTCAAGCAGCACCACATCGCCTCTGCCGAGTTTGGTCAGGTGGTAGGCGACACTGGTGCCGATGACTCCGCCGCCGATGACGACGATCTGAGCACGCTGAGGCAACGTAGAGGTCGGCATCGTTCTCCTAGTCTGACGCCTGGGCGTCGCTCAGCAGTCGTGAGAAATCTGGACTGCGGAACTCGGCGACGGCGGACTCGTACCGTTGCATCGCCCAGTCCCAGAAATCGAATTCCAGAGTGCTGGAACCATTCTGAATGCATCCCCACAGTGTCCAGCCATACATGCCGACGATTCCCTGAAGGCGGGCGCGGGCCGTCTTATGTCGCAATGGGCGGCCGTAGTAGAGGCCAACGAGTTCAGCGAGCTGGTCGTCCGACAATCCGCATTCACCCCAGATGTTGCCCAGTTCGAAGCAGGGGTCATTGTTTCCGGAGTATTCATAATCGATTAGCCACACCTTCGTGCCGTCGTCGACGAAGTTACCGGCCAGCAGGTCGTTGTTACACGGCACCGTGGTCTGGTCACCTGCGTCGAGGACCCGCTGGATCTCAGCGAAGTGCCCGGTGAAGTCGAGATAGTCGGCCGGGGATCGGAAGCCGTTGTCGTGCAATGCCTTCAGATAGGCCGGTTGGCGTTCAAACATGTCGAACCGATCGCGGAACCGGGGCCCGGAATGCAGTGCCCGGCAGCCCTCGGCTACCCGGGCCAGCACTTCTGGACGTTGCAGATCGGCATTGGTCAGCGTGGTTCCCTCCAGGAAGCCGACCAGCAGAATGCCGAGATCGGGGCGGTAGTCGATAACCGGTGCCCCGACTCCGGCCTGCTCGGCGGCGCGGGTGTTGAAGTACTCGTTATCGCGGTCGATGCCCAGCAGGTTCTTGCTGTTGATACTGCAGCGGGCGACGTAGGTCCCGGTCGCGGTGGTGATCTTCACATTGCGGTTGGTCAGGCCGCCCGGCAGATCCTCGAGTCGGCGCGGCTTTCCGGCCAATACCGGAATCTGGTCCAGCAGTGGATCCAGTTCCTCATCGGAAAGCGACGGCATCGGCCGACTCTACCGGCAGTCCGGTGAGGCGACGTGGGACAATCCACGGTGGTGACATGACGATGCAGACCACACCGTCGACTCCGTCGACGCAATCGCAGACCCCGGTGGTCAACGGCGAAGCCGTCGTCGACCTCGGTGCCATCGCGCACAACGTCGCCGTTCTGCGCTCCCATGCCGGCCCGGCTCAGGTGATGGCCGTGGTCAAGGCCGACGGGTACGGCCACGGTGCCACCGCGGTCGCCCGTGCCGCACTGGCGGCCGGGGTCAGTGAGCTCGGGGTGGCCACCATCGGCGAGGCGCTGGCCCTGCGCACGGACGGCATCACCGCCCCGGTGCTGGCCTGGCTCCACCCACCGGGCACGGAGTTCGATCAAGCTCTGCATGCCGATGTGGGGATCGGTGTCTCCGCACTGCGGCAGGTTGAGGATCTCATTGCCGCAGTGGCTCGCACCGGCCACACGGCACAGGTGACGATCAAGGTCGACACCGGCCTGAATCGCAGTGGGGTCGGTCCGGCCGAGTATCCGGCCGTGCTGACCGCGCTTGCGCGTGCGGTCGCAGCCGACGCGATCCGGGTGCGGGGCATCATGTCGCATCTGGCCTGTGGCGACGAACCAGACCATCCACTCAATGATCTTCAGGCGCAACGGTTCACCGCGATGCTTGCCGAGGCGCGCAATCGCGGAGTTGATTTCGAGGTGGCGCACCTGTCGAACTCGCCGTCGGCGATGACGCGGCCCGACCTCGGCTTTGACATGGTGCGACCGGGTATCGCGATGTATGGCCTCAGTCCGATCCCGGAGCGCGGTGATATGGGTCTTCGCCCGGCCATGACATTGAAGTGCCCGGTTGCGATGGTGAAGTCGGTGCGGGCCGGCGAGGGCGTTTCCTACGGTCAAACTTGGATCGCTGCCTCCGACACCACCGTCGCACTGCTGCCGATCGGGTATGCCGACGGCGTCTACCGGACGCTGAGCGGACGACTCGACGTGCTCATCAACGGTCGGCTGCGGCGCAATATCGGTCGCATCTGCATGGACCAGTTGGTTGTGGACCTGGGCCCCGGCGCTGTCGATGTGGCAGAGGGTGACGAGGCGATCCTGTTCGGTCCGGGAGCCTCCGGTGAACCGACCGCGCAGAACTGGGCCGACCTGGTGGGCACGATCCACTATGAGGTGGTCACCAGCCCGCGCGGCCGGGTGCTGCGCAGCTACATCGAAACCGGCTCCGATGCCCGATAGGCTCGGCGTCGGCCGGAAGGCCGGATTAATGGCCGGCGTGGCCGGACTCAGCGCGGTCGCGGGAGTAACCGCCGCCAAGGCATTGCGGCAGCACCGGCTCATCGAAGACGCCTACGAGGGCGAGGACTTCGCCCTTCTCGACGCCGACCGTGGCTGCGTTGTCACCACCCAGGACGGCACCCCGCTGGTGGTGCGTGAGGTCGGCCCGGTGACCGCGCCACTGACGGTGGTGTTCGCGCACGGATTCTGTCTGCGCATGGGGTCGTTCCACTTTCAGCGCGCCGCACTGGCGCAGCGCTGGGGTGACCAGGTCCGGATGGTGTTCTACGACCAGCGTGGGCACGGGCAGTCCGCCGCGGCCCCGATCGACACCTACAGTGTGGAGCAGCTGGGCCGGGACCTGGAAACCATTCTGCAGGTGATGGTTCCGAGCGGACCGGTAATCCTGGTGGGCCATTCGATGGGCGGGATGACGGTGCTATCCCATGCCCGCCAGTTCCCTGTGCATTACGGTCCGTGCGTTGTCGGCGCTGCGCTGATTTCCTCGGCAGTTGAAGGGCTGCCGCGCTCACCCCTGGGGGAGATCCTGCAGAACCCCGCGCTGGAGGCGGTCCGGTTCGCCACCCGGTATGCACCGGCGCTCATCCACCGCACCCGTGGCGCCACCCGTTCGGTGCTGCGGCCGATTCTGCGCACCGCGTCCTTCGGCGGCGATGATGTCAGCCCCAGCGTGGTCGAGTTCTCCCAGGCGATGATCTACGGCACCTCGATCGACACCCTGGTGGAGTTCCTGCACGCACTCGAGGTCCACGACGAGAGCGCGGCCCTGCCGGTGCTGGCGCGGATCCCGACGCTCATCGCCTGCGGCGACCGCGATCTGCTCACCCCGGCGAAGCACTCCGAGGAGATGGCCGCGGTGCTGCCCGATTCGGAACTGGTGATCGTGCCCGGCGCCGGCCACCTCGTGCAGCTCGAGCAGCCCGAGGTGATCAACGATGCGCTGCTTCGCCTGGTGGATCGGGCGACGGCACGTGACTGAGCTTCGCCTAGAGCCCGGCACCGCAACCCTGCCCTGCGTTGACGACACCATCGCGCTCGGAGATCGGCTTGGCCGACAACTTCGGGCCGGCGACGTCGTGGTGCTGTCCGGTCCGCTGGGTGCCGGAAAGACCGCTCTGACCAAGGGAATTGCCCTCGGGATGGATGTCGAGGGTCCGGTCACCTCACCGACCTACGTGCTGGCCCGCGTTCACCGCGCCAAGCAGAACGGCCGCCCCGCGATGGTGCACGTCGATGTGTACCGATTGCTCGACAACAGTGCCACCGACCTCCTTGCCGAACTGGACTCCCTGGACCTCGACACCGACCTCGAGGACTCGGTCGTGGTGGTGGAGTGGGGTGAGGGTTTGGCCGAGCGACTCTCCGCGCACCACCTCGACGTGAGGCTGCAGCGCCGGTCCGTTGATGAGACCCGGACCGCGACCTGGCAGTGGAGCCGGCCATGACCCGGCTCGTCTTAGCCATCGATACCGCCACCCCGGCGGTGATCGCCGGCGTGCTGCGCCGCGAGGATTCCGGCGATATCGCCATGCTCGCCCAGCGGATCACCGTCGATGCTCACGCCCATGCGGAACTGCTGACACCCAATGTTGTTGCCGCAGTAGCTGATGCGGATCTGACGATGGACGATATCGACGCCGTCGTGGTGGGCTGCGGACCGGGCCCGTTCACCGGCCTGCGGGTCGGGATGGCCACCGCCGCCGCATACGGGCATGCGCTGGATGTACCGGTGTACGGGGTGTGCTCGCTCGACGCCATCGGCCAACAGACGACCGGTGAGGTGCTCGTCATCACCGACGCCCGCCGCCGCGAGGTGTACTGGGCCCGCTACCGCGACGGCGTGCGCA
>Ga0164295_10002770_pt1 | contig 14277 bp, 11 predicted proteins | sample GEODES006metaG_FD_111798 | JGI IMG/M metagenome (GOLD analysis project Ga0164295, IMG submission 111798) | Oligotrophic lake water microbial communities from Sparkling Lake, Wisconsin, USA - GEODES006 metaG | ecosystem: Environmental > Aquatic > Freshwater > Lake | place: USA: Sparkling Lake...
AAGAAAAATATTCCTCCTTAGCTCAGCTGGTTGAGTCCCGTAAGTACGGGATTAACCATGTCGGGAAGTAGGAAGGAAAAAAGGAAAATATTCCTCCTTAGCTCAGCTGGTTGAGTCCCGTAAGTACGGGATTAACCATGTCGGGAAATAGGAAGGAAAAAAGAAAAATATTCCTCCTTAGCTCAGTTGGTTAGAGCACATGACTGTTAATCATGGGGTCCTTGGTTCGAGCCCAAGAGGGGGAGCAATCAAAAAGGTTCTTAGAAGCGATTCTGAGGCCTTTTTCGCGTTTTAGGGGATATGTATTTTCAGATGCATTTTTTCATTTGCACACGATTTGCACAAAAATCACACCTTAGCACAATCCCTTTGCATTAGAATACACCCTTTTTGGATTGATTTTTTACAAGGGATAATAGGCAAACTACCTGTTCCAACTAACCAATAATCGGACTCCCCATCAGAAGGGATACCTCTATTCGCATGTCAACTAGCAGGTCAGGTCATCCATCCCTATCAAGGTGGTACCTGTAGAAAAAAAGCCAAAAATTCCAACAAAACTCTTGCAATAAGACCTCCCCCCATCATCCAAAAAAGTGCTTTTCTTTTAAGGTCCCGACTCATTTTTTGGTGGTATAACCCTATGAGAGTAAACCTCTGATGAAAAAATACAGCCCTTCACTATTTTAACCCTGCGCTACAATCGGTACATTTGGTATTGACCCTAGATATTTAATCTTTTCTTTTTGATAGAGACTAGACTTTATAAACTGACATAAAGAGAATTAACTAATGTTTGAGCAGACTTTTAAAAATATTGATGATATCCTGCACAAAGACGCAGGCTGTGGTAGTGAGTTGGATTATGTAGAGCAAACCTCTTGGGTGCTGTTCCTAAAGTATTTGGATGACCTAGAGAACGATAGGGCCACTGCAGCAGCGCTTACAGGCAGGTCATACAGCCCTATCATTGATACCGAATACCAATGGAATGTATGGGCAACACCCAAAGACAAAGACGGTAAATTAGACCACCACAATGCGCTGACAGGAGATGACCTCTTGGATTATGTGAATGGTAGACTCTTCCCTTACCTCAAACGATTCAAGCAGAGTGCAGACAGCGCAGATACCATTGAGTACAAGATTGGTGAGATTTTTAGTGAACTGAAGAACCGTATTCAAAGCGGATATAACTTACGGGAAGTCATCAATCGCATAGATGAGCTGCGCTTCCGTACCCATGCGGAGAAGCACGAGATGAGTCACCTCTACGAGGACAAGATTAAGAACATGGGTAACGCAGGGCGTAACGGTGGTGAGTACTACACCCCAAGACCGCTCATTACGACTATTGTAAAGGTAGTAGCCCCCAAAATAGGAGATAGAATCTATGATGGTGCTGTAGGCTCTGCAGGCTTCTTGTGTGAAGCCTTTGACTACTTAAAGAATAGCAAATCTCTCTCTTCAACAGAGACAGAAATCCTGCAGAAGCGAACCTTCTATGGCAAGGAGAAAAAGTCCTTGGCCTACATCATCGGCATCATGAACATGATTCTACATGGTGTAGAAGCCCCCAATATCATCCATACGAATACCCTAGCAGAAAACCTTGCGGACATCCAAGAGAAGGACCGCTACGAAATAGTGCTTGCCAATCCACCCTTTGGTGGCAAGGAGCGTGTAGAGGTGCAGCAAAACTTCCCTATTAAAACAGGGGAAACAGCCTCGCTCTTCTTGCAGCATTTTATCAAGATTATGAAGGCAGGAGGCAAGGCAGGAATTGTGATTAAGAACACCTTCTTGAGCAATACAGACAATGCCTCTGTTGCCATCCGTAAAACCCTGATGGAAAGCTGTAACCTCCACACCGTATTGGATTTGCCCGGAGGTACCTTCACAGGAGCAGGTGTCAAGACAGTGGTGTTATTCTTTGAGAAGGGTAGGCCCACGCGCAATGTTTGGTTCTATCAACTGAACCTTGACCGCAACTTGGGGAAGACCAATCCATTGAATGAGAAAGACTTGGCAGACTTTGTAGACTTGCAAAAGACCTTTGCTGATAGTGAGAACTCATGGTCAATTAATGTGGCAGATATTGACCAAAGTACCTTTGACATCAGTGCCAAGAACCCCAACAAGAAGGAAGAAGCTGCCTTACGCTCTCCACAAGCCATCCTCGAAGAGATGAAAGCCTTGGATGAAGAAAGCGGAGAGATTCTCAACTCAATCTTGGAATTGCTATGAGAGAGGGATGGCAGATAAAGGAGTTAGGGGAAATCGCTGACATTGAATATGGTTTCACTGACAAAGCAACCACAGAAGGTGATTTTCGATACATTAGAATTACTGATATTGACGCCGAAGGACTTCTATCCGACAAGGAAAAAGTTTACATAAACTCAACTCCTGATTGTCAAAACTTCATTTTAAGTAACAATAATTTATTAATGGCAAGAACAGGAGCAACTTTTGCAAAAGTTCTTTTATTCGATGGCGATGAACCTTCTGTATTTGCTTCTTATTTGATAAGAATAAAATTCAATGGGATTGTAGACCATAAGTTTTATTGGTATTTCTCTAAGTCTAAAATTTATTGGGAACAAGCAAATTTATTGTCATCAGGAGCGGCTCAACCTCAGTTTAATGGCAATGCCTTAAAACAAGTTATTTTTACCTTCCCAAAATCTCTCCCCGAGCAACAACGCATTGTAGCCATTTTAGACGAGTGCTTTGCTGCGCTAGAAAAGGCAAAAGCCAATGCCGAACAAAACCTCAAAAATGCGAAAGAACTGTTTGAAAGTTATTTGCAAGGAGTGTTTGAGAGTAGTAATTATGGATATCTCGAATTTGGAGAAATTTGTGAATTAGTTGGTGGTAGTCAGCCTTCAAAGGAGCAGTTTATTTATGAACCATTAGAAGGTTACATAAGATTAATTCAAGTAAGAGATTATAGAACAGAAAAATTTATAACATACATACCTAAATCTTCTGCAAAAAGATTTTGCAACAAAGACGACATAATGATAGGTAGATATGGTCCTCCAATATTTGGGATTTTTAAGGGATTGGAAGGAGCATACAACGTAGCCTTGATAAAAGCTATAGTTAATGAATCTCTTTGTGATAAAGACTATTTTTATTGGTTTCTTAAAAATACCAAGTTAAGAGAATTTGTAGAACAGTCCTCAAAAAGAGCAGTTGGACAAGATGGAATTAGGAAAGAGCTTTTAGAAAAATACCCTGTACCACTTCCTCCTCTCCCCGAGCAACAAACCATCGTACGCCAATTAGATTCACTTCGAGCCGAGACCCAACGCTTGGAGGCTGTTTACCAACAGAAACTAGCAGACTTGGAGGAACTCAAAAAATCCATCTTGCAGAAGGCCTTTTCAGGGGAGTTAACAGATAAAAGCATAGCATCATGAAAAGTTACTACAGAGTTATCCTAGGTGCAAAGAGTGCTTATGCCAAAGAGTGTTTCGATGGCAACTTTATTGGGGCCAATTACGACATCAACCAAGACCTGACAAATGAGCTACCCGAATATTGGAGAGACTTTAATCCCAAGTTTAGAGATAATTGGTTGAAGGAGCATCCTGACAAAACTAAGGTTGCTGCAGGATTGGCATGTGGTATGCTTTGGACTTTATCTAAAGGACTGAAGAAAGGAGATGTAGTGATTTGTCCCGATGGGCAAGGAAGTTACTATGTAGGGGAAGTAATCACAGACTACAGTTACGCTCCAAACACCAACCTACCTCATCGCAGAGGGGTCAAGTGGTTCCCGATTTCCATTGAGCGCGCTGCCATGTCTCAGGAGTTTAAAAACTCAACAGGCTCAACAGGCACTATGGCAAACATCAGCCAATATGCTGATGAAATAGAAAGGCTATTGGGCAATGTTAGACCCCCTACGATTATATCCAATGATGTAACCGTTGAAGACCCATCAGAATTTGCTTTAGAGAAGCACTTGGAAGACTTCTTAGTCAAAAATTGGAAGCAGACTGAGTTGGGAAAAGAATTCGATATTTTCGAAGAAGATGGAATTTTACTCGGACAACAATACCCTAGTGATACAGGGCCTATTGATATATTAGCGGTAAGCAAAGACAAGAAAATCTTATTGGTCGTTGAGCTGAAAAAAGGTAGAGCAAGTGACAATGTAGTAGGCCAAATACAGCGCTACATGGGCTATGTAAAGGAGGAATTAGCTGAATCCAATCAGGAGGTAAGAGGGATTATCATTGCTTTAGAGGATGATTTACGTATCAAAAGAGCGTTGTCCGTAACCACCAATATTGAATTCTACCGCTATCAGGTTAGTTTTAAGTTGTTTAAGAATCAATAGTCAGGTAATTTACTAGTCCTACAACTCTAATTAATAACCCATGTGTCTAGTTTCAGATAATGTCAAATTTTGCTCCTGTGAGGTCGACGATTATTACGAGCTCCCACATTATTGGGTATTGCATCGATTTCATAGGGATAAGGATATGCAAGTTTTAGGGGAATTAGTTATGCGGGAAGATTTTCTTAATCCGCATTATAGCCTGAATGAAGAAACTTTTACCGCGCGTCTAAACACACACGATGCTTTTGACAAGGAGATTGCCTTCAAAGAAAATGACAGACTTGAGATAGTTCTAAATAATACAGGGGAAGGGGATTTGATGACCTTTTGTTTTAGATATAAAAAAAAGAAATGGGCTGTAATACCCTACGACACTTTTAAATTAATGAGTCGATTTGATGAACTTGACTTCGGTAAATTCAGTCAATTAGAAAAGTAATGAACGAATCAGAAACCCGTGCTGAACTCATAGACCCCAAGCTGAAAGCCTGTGGATGGGGTGTGGTCGAAGACTCTAAAGTCCTTCGTGAATACGCCATTACTGCAGGTAAGCTTCAAACAGGTGGGGTAAGAGGAAAGCGTGAGATTGCTGATTACGTGTTGGTCTACAAGGGCATTAAATTGGCCGTGGTAGAGGCCAAAAGCGATGAGTTGGAGGTAGGTGAAGGCGTAATGCAAGCCAAGAAATATGCTGATAAATTAAGATTAGAGACTACCTACAGCAGCAATGGTAAAGCAATTTACCAAATCTGCATGAAGTCAGGTCAGGAAGGCTTGGTATCCAATTTTTTAAGCCCTGAAGAACTGTGGACCAAGACCTTTGCCGAACAAAACGATTGGAGAGAAAAGTTTGCTCATGTGCCGTTCGAGGATAAGAGCGGAAGTTGGCAGCTTCGGTACTATCAGGAAATTGCAGTTCAGCGGACTGTTGAAGCCATTGCACAGGGTAAAGACCGAATCTTACTTACCCTTGCTACAGGTACAGGCAAAACAGCCATCTCTTTTCAAATCGCTTGGAAGCTGTTTCAAACTAGATGGAACCTCAAGCGAGATGGAAGTCGCAGACCTAGGATACTATTTTTAGCAGATAGAAACATTTTGGCTGACCAAGCCTATATTTCTTTCTCTGCCTTCTCTGAGGATGCATTGGTACGAATTAAGCCCACTGAAATAAAGAAGAACAAGAAGGTGCCCACTAATGGAAGTATTTTCTTCACCATCTTTCAAACCTTCATGAGTGGTACGGATGCAGAGGGCAAAGCAGCACCCTACTTTGGAGAATACCCTGAGGACTATTTTGACCTAATCATCATTGACGAGTGTCACCGTGGTGGGGCTAATGACGAAAGTAATTGGAGGAGTATTCTAGAGTACTTCAGTCCTGCAGTACAGTTGGGCTTGACAGCCACACCCAAGCGAAAAGACAACACGGATACCTACAAGTACTTTGGTGAACCTGTATACATTTATTCGCTTAAAGAAGGGATTAATGATGGCTTCTTGACCCCTTTTAAAGTCAAGCGTATCAAGACTACCCTAGATGATTACCGTTACACCTCTGACGATACTCTTGTAGAAGGGGAGATTGAAGAAGGAAAGCTGTATGAAGAAAAGGACTTTAACCGCACGATAGAGATAGTAGAGAGAGAACTAAAGCGAGTTCGAGTTTACCTAGAAGAAGCCAACCAAAATGAGAAGGCGATTATCTTCTGTGCTAATCAAGCTCACGCAGCATTGGTAAGGGATTTGGTAAATCAGAATGCAAAAAGTAAGGACCCCTTTTATTGCGCTCGTGTGACCGCCAACGATGGAGAAGAGGGAGAAAGACTGTTACGGGAATTCCAAGACAACGAGAAGACCTTACCTACCATTCTAACTACTTCACAAAAACTATCTACAGGGGTAGACGCACGGAACATACGAAACATCGTCCTACTTCGTCCTGTCAACTCCATGATTGAGTTTAAGCAAATAGTGGGCCGTGGTACCCGTTTATTTGATGGTAAGGAGTTCTTTACCATCTATGACTATGTGGATGCTTACAAGCACTTCAGCGACCCTGAATGGGATGGAGAGGCTTTGCCTTGTGAGGTTTGCGGACAGTTAGTATGCGAGTGCCAAGCTGTACCACCCCCACCGCCACAACCTTGTAAAGTATGCGGACAAACAACTTGCATTTGTGAAAAGAAATCGAAAGAGCCTTGTGAAATTTGTGGTGAACTGAATTGTAATTGCAGCAAGCGAAAAAAAATAAAAGTCAAGCTTCGTAACGGAAAAGAGAGAGAGATTCAACACATGATATCTACTTCCTTTTGGAGTGCTGATGGCAAGCCTATATCCTCGGAAGAGTTCTTGAATAATCTATTTGGAGAGTTACCCAAGCTCTTTAAGGACGAAGAAGAGTTACGCAAACTGTGGGGCAATCCATTGACAAGAAAAATTCTCCTAGAAAATCTAGATAGCGCAGGCTTTCCCAAGGGGGACTTACTCACGTTACAGCGCTTGGTAGATATGGAGAAGAGTGACCTGTACGATGTCTTGGAATATGTCTTCAATGGGGAGTATATCGCCATGACTCGCGAGGCTAGAGCTAAGGCTGCAGAGGCCACCATTTTCGCGTTGCTAAATGACAAGCAGAAGGAGTTTATATCTTTTGTATTGAGCAAGTATATTGAGACAGGTGTAGAAGAACTTGACCAAGAGAAGCTTCCAATCCTGCTCACCAATAAGTACCAATCCTTGGAGGATGCAAAGGATATCTTGGGTGATGTAGCAAACATCAGCAGACTGTTTATCGAATTCCAAGCTCATTTGTACAAGCAAAGGGCGGCTTAACGTAAAAAGCATTTATGAAGAATAGTGATTTTTATTTTTCAATAATAAAATAATGGCAAATAGGAGTTTAAGTTTAGAAAACGCATTAGAAATTTTCAAAATAATTGAGTCTATCGAAGATTATAGTTATAAAGAAGAAGAGCTTTATAAATTTGATTTATTACAAGAATACGATTTTAATTTTGTGTCAAATAAAATACATAAACCATTTAAGTATATTTATAGAGTTGACATATTTAATTTAAATGGCTCTTTACGAAAAAAATATAAATATTCTTTTTTAGAAGGATATGATATAATTGATGTAATTAATTCATTGAGATTAAATTTAGCTCATCTTCATTGGATTCATAATAATAGCTCCATAGATGATATAATAATTAATATCCATGATGAAATAATATTTAAAGTATTAAATAATTTTATCCCTGATGACATTCAGTATTTTATAGAGCAGATTGATGGTTTAAATGATGATTTAGATGCATATAATTCATTTTTTGCAACCGCAACATATATTTTTGGTGGTTGGGAAGGGGATGAATTAACCACGGGGTATGATTATTCATTTTTCAATAACCTTTCTTTTCATGAAAAAAAAGTAATGATTTATTCTACATGCTACCGTTCAAAACAGTTTAGAGAATGGGAATATTTATATAAGGAATATATTTTTGAAGTAGATGAGGGACTCGAGGAATTCAAACATTATTTATCAACTATAGAATTACTTTCTTATGAGAAGTATATGAAAAATGTTAGAAAAAAATTAAGGTTAATTGACTAATAATAAGCAGAATAGAACCCTTATTAGGATGCGTTATTTTTACTATTATTTTTTACAGCTACAAGGCTAAACTTAATTATGAGAAGAAGAACGGAGGGATAAAGTCAACAGGAAAACGATAAGAGAATATGAAAAAACTAGTATTAATCATCGCAATGCATTTACAGGATTAACTGCAAAGGCTCAAGTTAGCCAAGAAGGGTATTTTTCAGTAAAGGAAAACTTTATTGTTTGGACTAAAATCTATGACACAGTCCCTGACCTTGAGGCAATGAAAAAGAATCCTCTATTGGAGTTCACCTCGGAAGAGGGGGGTATGATTAAAAAATCTAGACCAATCTCTCTGAATAAAAAAGCCTTAGCAGAGATGACAGGTAGTTTTTTAATTAGCCGAAAGGATGGTAGGTATAAAGTGGAGGTTACCAATATTCGGGCAATTCCAATGTATACCATAGAGGTTTATGGGGTTAAATCTACAGAACAAGACTCCCCTCTTGAATTGAGTACCATTGATAAAAAAGGTGAATTCAAAGAGTTTTTTGTTGAAAATTATTCTAAGCCTTTAGATATCCTCTATTCTAGCTTTTTTGACCCTAAGAAGAAGAAAGAGGATTGGTAGTATTTAGAGATAACTCAAAACGAAAAGAGAGAATGTTTACAAAGTATTGTTTTAATCAGTTAAACTAATAGTTTAGTTAAATAGTTTTAATATATTGTATATCAATACATTATACAAATTTTTAGGATATCAATTGTTTACTCCTCTTCTTCACGGCTAGGAGGCTACCCATTGTCTGTTGTCATCTGAATAACTTCAGCTGAGTTACAAGAAAACTTAGGATACAAGTGCATGTCTCATATCCTAAGAATCCTCATATCCTCACTATTTATTTTTTGAAATACATGTCATGACCTTCCTTGATAACGAATCCCCGTTCGTACAGAACCTTGATGTATCTATCTGCAGTCTTTGGCGAAATAGTCATCTTGGATGCAAATTCAAGATAAATCTGACGGTTAAACTCAGCAGGTAGTACCTCCAAGAGTTTGTCCATCATATTCTTCCTTGGTGCGTTCTGTCTCTCCAATGGCAGCTCACTAAACACCTGCTCAGCATGTTTAATCAATACCTTGACCATATCAAATGCCGTTTGCAAATCTTGGTCATCGCAAATGAGTTCGCTGCCAAAGTCTCTAGTCTCCATAAGCCTTAGTGCTGATATAGTCATACATATCCTAAAGGCAGACAGACCTAGTCTTCTAACGGTTGCAATGTATTCTTCACCAAGTAGTTCCAAGTACTCTGCATTGATTTCTTCAAAGAACTTGTTGAATTCAACTTCTTGGCTTGCAGTCATTTTGAAGCATATTTCAGACCCCTCGTTGAGTTTATTGTAAAACTCATGGAATTCAAGCCCGAGGCCTTCAAAGTAATTGTCTAGTCCACCACCAACAGATTTGTCAAAGACATCCTTCCATTTAGGATTCATTTCAATCTTATAGAAGAGGAACCTACTAAATAGTCCATTCTCAGCACTTGGTATCAAAGCGTTTATTTGATTAGGTGTTCCTGACAACACCGCAGATAACCGAGGAGCCTTGATTTCAACGAATTCTCTATCTGTTTTTCTGTAGTAACTAATAGATTCATGGTGGAAAGCTTTCCTGAATCCATCTGAATAGTTCCCGTAATCTGTTTTGAAGGCTAAGGTTAGTGTGTCACCTTCAGTTTCAAATATCAAGCCTATTCCTTGATTATCTGCTAGAAGAAGGTAAGTCCCTGAGGCGCTGCTATTCGCAGGGATGAATAGCATCCTTTCTAAAGGGTAAGATGGTTTTTGCTTAGTTTCATCCTTTGATTTTTTATAAGCAGCCATCTCTCCGTCATACTTATCCCTTCTCAGCTTTGTTTCCCTTCTGAGGTCTTCGTGAATTAGATTTACCAAATGTTTGCTATAGTTCAGTTTGCCTTTACCTGCAGAGGCACTGCCTGTTATAAAGACATAAAGATTTGGATACACTTTTTTTCCATCATATATCCCATAGATATTTGACAGGCATGCACTCAGCACTCCTATTGAGCCTATTAGTAGGGTGTCCTTCTCTGCAGGAGTTTTTCCAACACGAATTACATTACTGAGGAAATGAGGAAGTTGAGGATATACTGACTCAGAAAATACAGGCACCTGATTAATTTTGGTAGCCACTTTTACTTCCCTTTTGATGGCATAGGTTATCCCTTCGTTCTTACAAACTTGAAAAAAGGTGCCAATGCCCACTCCACTACCATTAGACTTCAAGCAGTTGGTGTATTGCCTATCACATTCTTCCCTAGAATAATTGGAATGCATTTGACTTATTCGATGGAAGTATTCTCTCCCTTGTTCTCCAAATTGGTCGGCAAAAGCAAAACCAATTTTAATCCAATCAGAGTAGGCGTTAGTTAAATCAATCCTCCTTGACTCTATCTGCTGAATCAATTCATCCACATGACTCGTGGTATCATTGGTGACGGGTGTCCCCTTTGCTTTCTGCTCACTTTTTTGAGTAGGCTTGGTCCTCCATTCGTTTGGGTCAAATGGCTTAGTGGGCTCAGGAATGCCTTCTCCCAAGTATTTAGGATTAATGTAAACATCAGGGTCATAACATAGGAAACAAGCCCTAGAAACATTCTTTCCTGATTCATCAATCCCTATAAAGTGGGTAGCCTTGATGTAATTTGCAACACCTTCAAAGTATTCTTCATGTGTACCAATGGATAAATCAATCTTGATGATGCATTTAATACCATCACCTGAGGGAGAGACATAGATTAGCTCTGTTTCTAAGTATTCATCCTGTAGGAGTTTGAGCTTTAACTCTGCCACGTCCTCCACATGGTCAAAATCTAAAGTCAGTAGCCCTGAATGCTTGAGAAGACCATCGTCCTTCCTAATTGAGAAGATACCTGAGTAGGTACAGAAGTCAAAGTTTTCCCTTTTGAATTCCTTACCCTCTTTTGAGCCAATTAGACATCTATAATCTTCTGTAACCTCCTTATAGGTTGGCCCTTTGATTAATGAATAGACATCAGCCAAGTTCAAAATATCATTTGGATAGATGTTTGTAATTGGCTTCTTGTAGAAGCTGAACTCAGGGTCAAATTCATTAATCCCTGCAGATGTTGGATATTCTTGTTTGCTTTCAGTATTCTGAAAATTGTCTTTTATGTTAGTCATTTTTTTATTTTTTACAGTTTATAATTATTGTTTAAAGCGAAGTAATAGCTGAAATGGGGGAGCTTTGTTCTGCGCAGTAGACTTATTCATGTCTACCTCCTTTCCGTTTAGAAATGATTTTCTTTGCCTCTACCTCCACATCAAAGGCGCGCTTATTCCCTGACTTAATCCAATCGATTAACTCGTTCTTTAGGAAATACAGTCGACCTGCTTGTTTGTGGTGTGGGATAAGGCCTTTGGAGACATAGCTGTAGAGTGTTTGCTTTTGTACATGCAAAAACTCGCTTGTCTCATCGATAGTAAAAACACTATCGGCTCCATCGTTTGTGGATGATTCAAGGATTAATGCCTTGATTTGCTTTACCTCCTCTGCTAATGAGGAGATGGCCATTGGTAGGCCTTCAAACGTAATCTGTTTTGCTTCCATTGAGTTTTTTTCTCAAAGGAAAGGCATAGTTTATACCTCATTCAATCCCCAAAAAGTCCATAGGGTATAAAAAGGGTATGTTATTTTATGGGTTTTCTTAAATTATTTTTGTCTTGGGTTTGAAGGGAGCCAAATTTTCTAAGATTCTATTTTCCTTCTTTATTTCATTCTTCCTTGTCAGCGTTTCGTAAATAGTGGAAGAATTAAGTTCTCTATTAGCAAGAGTGAAATTTTGTACTAGCCAATTTTTTATTTCAGTTTTATCATTCATTATAAACCCATTATAACTGAGCCTTAAAAATAGGTCTGCAAGCTGATTCTGATTTAAAGGCCAAACTAATTTTTCACTAATTGTCCCTTCGATTAAAAGCTTCTTCAATTCATCTTCCTTGTCAGAAAAATATTGTTTTAACCCATCAAAAAGTGCATTCTTTATTATTGGGTCAATAGTTATTGTTGTAGGCTTTGTTTTTTTTAGATTTTTATTTGCCTTTGAAGTATCCGAGATTAAAAAGTCTTGTTCCAATAGGCGATTTACAATTTCATCAAATAACTCGTAATTAGTAGCCTTAGCTTTTGCCTCTTCTAATTTTTTGGTTTTTTTGGTTCGAATATATTCTCTATTCCAATTACTCAATGTTGGAGCATCTTCTAAATCGAAAATTTTTAATTCGTAGGTTAACTCCAAGACTCTACCTTTTAGATATTCGATTTCTTTTTTGATTGATATATGCTCTGCGTGAGATAATAATAATCCAAAAAATACCTGAGGACTAAATTTTGACTTTTTTTGTACTTCAATTAAGTATTTTTCAATAGTCCCACTGTTTAGGTTTATGGCAGTATTAAAAATTATTGATGCATCAATTCCCATACAACTGTAGTTTAAATGTGTAAAAATCAGAGAATAAAAGATTCCGTCTAATTCCTCATGAAATCAGTAATGTCATCTAAAATCTCTTTTTTTGTTTTATCCTCAAAGCCTGCGAAGTAATTTTTTGTGGTCTTTAAGTCAGAATGGCCTAAAGCTTCGCTTACAAACTCCATACTCGCGCTTTTACGTACAGCTGTAGTAGCAAATGAATGTCTTGCCCAATAGGTAGATATGTCCTCCGTTAGTCCATTGGCCTTTGCTAAATTCTTTAGGTGTTGATTGATGAAGCGAGTAAAGGTTCTTTTTCTATCATCTTTTTCAGCTTCACTCATCTCATCATTGATTATAGGTAGCACATATTGACTTTTGTCTTTAACACCGTACTTCTCAATAAACTCTTTTGCAAAGTCAGTTAGTGGAACCTGAATTACTTTCTGTTTGGCTTTTTTAGTCCGCTTTGTTTTTTCCCTTACAAATTCGATTTGTCCCCCTACGATATTTTTCCACTTCAAGTAGACAATATCTTTGATGTTCATCCCATTACACACAAAAGAGAAGAACCAAAAGTCTTTTGCCTTTTCTTGTTCCTTGTTTGCAGGGACGGCTTGGAATAGTTTTGCAAGTTGCTCTGAATCGAAAGCTTTTTTGGTATTGGACGAAGCAGGGATTTCATACTTTCTTGAGCCAAAGGGATACACTTCTCTTTCTATGATTTTTGCATCTACAGCTTTATTGAAAACAACTCGTAGGTTTCTTAGATAGATTCCTACCGTGTTCAAGGATTTATGCTCGCTTTCGGTCATCCATGCTTCATAAGACTCCAAGAATCGAACTGTTATCTCTTGAAAGTGGATTTGCTTGGGTTCTCTACCTGTCTTGGCCTTCAAAAAGGATTTTATAGAATTGAGACTTGTTTTATAGGTTAGGGCTGTACCAAATCGGTTCGTCTCCATCAGCTCTTGAATGATGGTTTCGTAGTGCCATAGTACATTTATTTGGTCCCCCTTCTTGATTTCAAATAGTTTTTCAAAGGCATCAAAGGTGAAGAATCCTAGACTATCTGCTTTCTCCTTGTATTCACCCTCTATGGCCAATAGGTCAGATTGGATTTCTTTCTCTTCTCGTCGGAGTTTTTGTCCTAGTTCGGGGAAGAAGATACGGCCAAAGTCTTTTTCACTCAGGTCAAAAGTGGTAGTGTAGAGTCGGGCTTTTTTTGTGAGTATATCGTAGACTCGGATTTTGACAGGGTAGGAGCCGTTGTCTTTTTGTCTTCTCGTGTCCAAGTAAAGGTTTACCCTGACGGTTTCTTTGGTTTTTGTATTCCCTCTCATTTGCTAATTGCTTTATGCAAATATATCATTTGCACACCATTTGCACAAAAAAGTGTCAATATGCCTATAAATGAACACCTAACAAACCATTAGTAATGTGGTTTAAAACGCTAAAAATCAATATTTTAATACAATAAACGATAAACATAAAAATAGTGGTTGTCATGACTGTTAATCATGGGGTCCCTGGTTCGAGCCCAGGAGGGGGAGCCAAAGTGCACAAGGCGACAGAAATGTCGCCTTTTTTGTTGTCCGTCAGTGAGTTAGGTTAGTTGCATCTTTTTGTTTTTCTTTGAGTAACTTCAGTACTTAAATAATCAAACGAATATAAAAATGAAAAGAATTGCCCTCCTATCACTTTTGCTTCTACCATTTCTTGGTTTTGCACAAAACACCCAATATACGGTTACCTCTTTTTTACCTGAAGGGCCATTGGCACCTAATACAC